>ERZ794949.497-NODE-497-length-12300-cov-3.538506_pt1 | contig 12300 bp, 5 predicted proteins | sample MGYA00511363_ERZ794949 | MGnify/ENA primary metagenome ERZ794949 (study PRJEB30137, sample SAMN04331402) | food metagenome | isolation source: T1 must sample point D1 replicate B | place: Australia: South Australia ...
GTGATTGTGATCCTTTTAATTTATTTCAAATTTAGTATTTTGATTCTTGCCTAATCATTGAAAAAAAGTTTCACCCTAATGAAGTAATATCATTGCTCTTTTTTTTTAAAAAAAAAGAAAAGTTCTCAACACGTGCTTACCCACAATTTCTCTATAATTTTTTGTTTTGTTTGAGCCATCTTCATCATCGTGATTATTTATAATGTGCATAAAGTCTATCTTCAAAATCAGATAACATTTTAGACCCAAAGACGCACTACAACTTACTGTAAACACCGGAAGGAATTGCTATGAGTACAGTAGGACAAAAAAGACAACATTCTGAGGTCGAAGATCCATCTAAAAGTGAGATATCTTTGGACAGACATGAGAGAGAGTATTGTACATGTGTGGTGACAAATTTACCTAAAAGCACAAATATCAAATCAATTAATAGTTTTTTCCAAATATGTGGTACCATCAAACAGACTAAATTCTTGAAAAATAAGCAAGCTGCTAAAATACAATTTAGTTGCAGAAAAGAAATGCTCTCATCATTAACCATGAGTTTCAAACACTTCAACAATAATCCACAATCACCAATCATATCTGTAGAACCTTATGAAAACGCATCTCTATGGGTTACGAACTATCCAGTTGATTATAGCTATATTGAGATAAAGTCCATGTTTGAGGAGATTCTGGGTATAGATACTGTATTTGAAGTGAGACTTCCCAGTTTACAATTTAATAGCAACAAGAGGTTTGCCTATGTAGACTTGCTGTCAACTGATATGTGCACTAAGGCAATCACAGAACTTAATGGCAAAAAAATAGGAGAATACAAACTAATCGTGAAAATGAATGGATCAAAAACATCTGAAAATAAAATAGAAGGTAGCACTCAAGAAGTTGATAACAACAAGGAACTATATCTAACAAACCTTAAAGGTTCTTGCAATGATGAAGATGTGTTCAGATTATTTAAAGAGAAATGTGGTTGTGTAAATGATAGAGACGAAGAACATTTTGCGATACCAATAAAGCGTCCTAAGCAAGGAAAGATAAAAAACATAGGTTTCATCATGTTCAAAAAAACTGAATGTGTGGAGAAAATCCTAACAGCAAGTAAAGAAACCAAGAAGTTTTTTCTAATCCTAGATAAAAAGCATAGAGTATTCTATCAAAAAGTCGAGAGCAAAGGATATCTAGAGAGAATGAAGTTTAAGAAAATGATAAAGTTTGGTCAGAAATTGAAGGATTACAATCTTTGGATATCTTTGTATCCTCTTTTTGAAGATAAAATAAAGTTTTTAAACAAGTACCAGTTGTCAGAATATCTGGAGTCGGAATTACCAGGATGTAAAGTAGTTGATGTTCTCATTGTTACTGATCACCAAGGTGTACTGGTTAAGTTTTCGAACGAGAAAGATGTCTCCAAGGCTCAACTTAAACTCAACAATATTAAGTGCTTGCAAATAAGAAATGTAAAATATTCTAATGATGTTATTAAATGCGGAACTGTACTGGACCTTGCTGGTACTAAAGGTACATCGCCTTCGGTGATTACTGAAAAAAAAAAAGTAGAAATCGAAGCTAAGCCAACTGTGCCTGGTAAAAGCACAGAAACTAAACAAATGACCACTGATGACTTCAAGAGTTTATTCCATTAAAGAGGAGTTTAGGCAATGATATATCTCCATTATTGACGTTTTTTAATTAATTGTTCAGATAACCGCTAGTTATTACAAGACGGTGTCAGGCTCAGCTCACACCGCGTTGCAGTGATTACGGGGTAGACACGGGCGTTAGGTATTTTGGGAAAACTATTTTTTTTGTTTTTTTCAAAAAACAAAACAGGCTTAGAGTATCTATGACATCACATTTGCACCTCTTGTTGCAATCAGTGTGAACAATATATAATCAAATCTATATGAAAAGGTATCAATTTGAAATTTAAACAGATAAACTTGAATAACACACCAATATAACAAACAAAACAATATACAAGATAATGAGTACACTCAGTGGAATCTTGAAAACAGGTGTTAACAATTACACCTTCAAAAACTGGGCTAACATCTATCAAATCAAGCCAGAACTGTACTTCCAACCTGAAAGTATAGAAGAAATACAAGAAATTGTTAACGAATGTAACAAAAACGGTAAGACTTTGACTGTTGTTGGAAGTGGCCACTCTCCTAGTGATATGTGTTTGAGTAAAGATTACTTGCTAAATTTGGACAACATGTCTAAAGTCTTATCCTTCAAGGAGTATGAAGGATATGCTGACATTGAAGTTGAGGCTGGTATTAGAATCTTTCAACTGAATGAATACTTGGACAAAAAGGGATACAACATGCAAAACTTGGGCTCAATTTCCGAACAAAGTGCTGCTGGGATCATCTCCACCGGTACCCATGGGTCATCATCGTTGCACTCATTGGTCTCCTCTCAGTATGTCAATTTGACTTTGATCAATGGTAAAGGTGAGGTTGTTTACTGTGATGAAAAGGAAAATCCAGAAATTTTCAAAGCAGCTTTGCTTTCTTTGGGAAAAATCGGTATAATCGTTAAGGCAACCATCAGAGCCATTCCAAAGTACAACATAAAGTCAGTTCAAGAAGTCATCAACTTTGATACATTACTTGAAAATTGGGACAACATCTGGTGTTCAAGCGAATTCATCAGATGCTGGTGGTATCCGTATAACAGAAAATGTGTTCTGTGGAGAGGAAGTAAAACCGAAGAACCTGTCAGTGCCACTCCAAGAAAGTCTTGGTGGGGAACAACCATTGGGAGATTCTCTTATGAATTTATGCTTTTTGTTGCTGTTACTGTATGCCCTAGATTGACACCTTACATCGAAAAGTTTGTATTTAAGAACCAATTTGGTGTTGTTGAAACATTCAGTAAAAACCCTGAAGTTTCTGCCTCAAATGAAAACGAAAAGTCAGCTCTTTCATGTGTTCAAACATCCATAGACGGATTGAACATGGACTGTTTATTTTCACAATTTGTTGATGAATGGAATTGCCCTCTATCCAATGGTCCTGATGTATTGAGAAAGTTGGACATAGCCATTACCAAGGCTGCTGAAAACAACGAGTATTATGTTCATGTTCCTATGGAAGTAAGATGTTCTAACACCACCATTCCTGATAAGCATCCTGATTACTCTAAAAGAACAGAAACATCTGCTGGTCCTGTTTATGGTAACTTGGTTAGACCTTACTTAGACCCAACAACAACAACTTTGCAATACTCTGATAAGGTTACCAACGATCAATTAACATTGTACATAAACGCTACTATTTACAGACCATTCGGATACAACACCCCTATCAGATCATGGTTTACTGAATTTGAGCAAATTTTGATTGCTGGTAAGGGAAAACCACATTGGGCCAAAAATTTCATTGGTGATCTTTCAATGTTACCTAAGGACCAAAAGCCAAAGAACAAGTACAAAGACTTTGACATGTTTGGTATGGCCAGTTTGTTTGAGGAATGGTTTGGAACAAGACTAACAAAGTGGCAAAATATAAGAACTAGTCAAGATCCAAACAACATTTTCTTAGCCAATAAAGAATGGTGTGAAAGAAATGGTTTAATTTAAGCTTAAAGGAAAAATAATGGAAGGTATGACAAAAGATCTGTTTCAAGATTCTTAATTTGTTTTTCCAAATTTTGTATTATATATCTGTAGTTGCTTGCTTTCTGTGAGGATACTCGTCTTCCCAAGTAAAGTAATTTTCATACTTGTTAATATTTTCATTGTGTCTACCCCATTGATCCAAGTTTCTAGATTCTACATTGTAAAATAGCGTCTTTTTGTTATAACTAACAGAAGTGAATGGCGTGTAACAAAGACTGTATTTCAGTCTATTTACTTTTGCCTTTAGAGCATCCAAATCAGGATAGTTTATGTATTCATAGAAGTCAAACGGTACAGAGAAGACATATGCTCTTTTTTTCAAAGATGCTTTTAATTCCGGAACTGTCTTACTTTCTGTATTCAATCCAGTTATGTTCTTTTTCAATATCATGGATACAAGACCCCCCTCACGATTATAGACTTGGTAGTCAGAAACATTCAAAGTGTTAAAATAATTATCGGCTGGCTTATAATTTTCATGTTGTTTCAAAAAGGAGCCTAAATTGTTCTTCTCATCCTCATAACAAATGGTTGCTAGTGGGGTGTCATTGTGTCTATATTTGTTATCTAGGTATGCAAACTCCTTCTCAAACAATGATTCTAAAACTAAAATTGATTCTAAAACAGCATTTTTCAAGCTATCGCCCGTTGATGAATCTGTTATTATGTTATGGAACATTTGGAATCTAAAGAAAACTGCCAATTCTTCAATACCAAACTCCTTGTTTTTTATCAATGGTGACTCTTTAATAAGTTTTTCATAGTTATCCATATCCTCTGCTTCATAGTAACCTTCATCAAAAAATAACGGCTTCAAATTTTTTTTGGTTGAATCCTCAGAATCGTTTGCAATGTAATATGAACACTCATTGAATACCAAATGCTTCAAGTTTTTTAGCTTAGATAAAATGTTTCTTTGAATGAAATCTTCTTGGTAGTGATAATAGTAGTGGAGAGACTTGTGAATGTACTCTGGAGTTATAAATGATTTTTTGATGTGCTCAAGACTCATTCCAGTGTTGTTTGCACAATCAACGAAGCTCAAATAAATTAGCTCATCCTTAATGTCATAGCCGTATCCTTGTTCAAATCCTTCATAAAACTCTAAATATAGTCTTTTCATTATTTGCAGCTTCATGTACAATACTTCCACCATCTGTGTATCAGTACACTTTATATTCTTTTCAGGATCGTCATAAACGAGGTTTTCATTGGGGACAAATTTAATGTTCTCAATACTGCTACAAACATCAAATCCATGAGAAGAATCCATTCTTAATAAAGAATTCTTGATACACAAGTCCACAGAACTAATTTGATTGGTTAGAACAGATGGATAAACACCTACACTTTTAGAGTAAGGTAGAAGCATCGTAACGCTTATGTAATTGAAAATATTAAGTTTATCCAGCCCTTCAGGCTTCTGTCTCAGGTGTAACAGATTCTTCTTCATTAAATCGTCTTGCAAAAACTTTTTGCAACGAGTACAATCACATACCCTCATGTCCTCAAATGCTTGGAAATTGTAATCATCCACGTTAGCAAAATGATCTATAATTGTTCTTTTGTTTGGGTAATCGTATTCTGATCTTATATCCAAAAAGATGAGGTTTGGACAGCTGTCTATAATAGTGATAAGATCATGCATTGGGATGTTTTTTAATGAATTAGTATCCTTGAAGTCTAACTTAAGCTTTTTCAAATTTTTAACAAACTTGTTTTTCTTCTTATCGAAAAAGTTGGAGATCAAGTCCGGTTCATAATTTAATGATATCAATGACAAGTCAGTAATGCTTTCAAAGTCTAACAATTCAAAAAGAACTGTTTTATTTCTTTTGGCAACAACAGAATCCCACGAAATAATTGTTACAGTTTCTAATGTTTCGTTGAAAAAAATGTCTGAAAGCTTTGGTAATTTTCCTTCATCACTCATCTGCATGTATTGTGGAATATTGATAGGAAATTCATTATCTCTCCAGTGTATCTTTAAATCTCTTATCTTTAATTTAGGTAGAATTCTTATATTATCTGTCTTTTTGTATTCATTGTAACCAGTAAGTTTGGCTTTCAAGAAGATGTTTGCATCACACTTGGAGTACAAAAGACCTTGAAAGTGGACCTCGTTAGACGTGGCATCTGTAAATGTACAAGGCTTGGCAAATATTAAAGCAGGGTCCAAAAAAGTTGATACAGTTTCTATTTTGAAGGGTAAATCTTTGGAATTGTAAATGTACTCTAAAAACATTTTGAAACCTAATAGGGTTTCATTTAGTAGTTTGTTATTTTTGGCCAGCTCAAAGAAACCCAATGTTCTTTTATCAAGTTCAGTTCCGGCATGTTCATCAACATCTTGTCTTAAGCATGTAATGTAGTCCTCTGCAGGGACTGATGCCAATGCAGGGGCCTGTTCTAGAGATGTGAAAGAGCAAATATTCATATATTGATATAACAAGTAGTAATGCAATGGAGAAACCATATTTTCAATTCTTTGTAAGGATTCTCCCTCAAGGGCTGATTTTAAAATATCAAGTTGAAGCATTTGGTTCGCATCCCAATTGAATCTTATCCATTTTATGCTCTGTGCTATGTCTAAATGTCTTTTATGCTGAAAACTTTCTATTTCACTTCTATCTTGGTTACCACAGTCACAATAATACCCCGAGATTGTCCTGATGAAAATTTTCAAGTTATAAACTAACTCTCCCTGACCATAGCCTTTGTTATTTCCTAGAAATGACCAGGAAGCCTCTATATTGATCAAATTGGATTTTACTATGGGTGTGTCGTTGATGTAAATTTTTCTGTATAGGGATTTGATTGCAAACTCATTCATTCTTCTAGAGCAACGCGCAATAACTGTTTTAGAATGTTGATCTAACTGATTCATAATATTGGATAGTATATGATCATCGTTATAGATCTCTTTAGGTATTATATCTATACTCATTTTGAGTCTTTACTTTGTATTCAATATTCTTATATATAATATAAATGAATAATTAGTACTTTGAAAATATCACAATTATTCCTGTATACACAAGTGCTAGATGCGTTTTGAACAATAAATTTATCAAGCCTTTGAAATGATTATTCTGGTCTATGATTTTTCAAATTGTTTATTCAACTAAAAAGGGAAAGATCAATTGAGAGATGGCCTTCGAATAATCAGCACTTTAAAATGATAATTTTACAAAAATTAAAAATTAGTATAGGAAAACAAAAAAATGTTCTTAGTACGCACACGCAATCATTAACCAAAAATCAGATGAATGCTCGGAGTTAAAGACAGACCAAAGGCATAATGAATATAAAATCAGACGCTGCTTGAACTATAAATACTCTAAAATAATGATACATTTTATTTCTGATACTCATGGTGTAGTTGTGTTTATCATTTGGTACTAGGGATAATTTTTTATTCATGATATTTTTACCTTGCACTATAAAATGGTGAGAAGGCTTTTCTAGGGGTTTTAGTGAGTGGTTACAGTTGTGTAGCGCTATGGCTTGAATAGCATAATTAAGTAAAAGAGACACGTGCTATGCCCACCATCTATATCCGCAAAAGTATAAAAAAAAAAGGGTCAAAAACAATTACAGGTCCATCGATGATTCACTTAAGCTATTTCATGTATTATATAATTCTTTCAACTTGATTTGAAGATTGATAAAGGAGCCATGACAAAGCTATTGCAAAAACTTATATAATGGTTGAACATAAACAGGGAACAGTGATTGGCAAAAACATATATGATGGAATTTTGAGATATTCTATTTTGTTTGACTTACCTTTAGAGATCTGGTTGTTGATACTGTCAAAGGACTTAGACGAAAAGGACTTGAACAATTTTTTCAAATCAATACCAATTCCAAAATTTCATGACATTATTAAATCAGAAAGCAAAAAATCGACCTCATATAACGAATTATGGAAGCTTATATTCAAAAACACTTTTAAAAGCCTTGAATTTCCTAACATAAGTCAAACCCATAATGACTACAAATTAGAGTTGGACACCAAAGTTAAATTATCAAACAGCTGGAAGCATAGTAAAGGTTTAATTAACAAATATAATTTGCTGTATAATGCAAATAATAGAAACCGAAATAGTATAAATAGACACCTAATGCTGAACCATGATTTTGACAATGTTGGTCAGGAATATTATGGACATGATAACTTGATCTTCAACTATCCAAAGGTTATTTCTTATATTGACGGTAGCATAACTAAAGTTAACTTAGACAACCCCAGCTTTGGTAAAGACAGTCGTTCTCCAAAATTGAAGAAAGCTACAAAGTATAACTACATTCCGGGAATTTCACCCTCGAACTGCACTTACTTCAAATTGTATGAAGAGGAAATTGTCTTTGGTAACAGTGAAGGTATGATATTTATAAAGCCGTTTCAAAAGAAGACAAGTTCAAATTCAATAATTCAAATTTTAGACAAAGATAACGAAACACCAGCACATGCCCATAATAGTTCCATTTCATGCATAGAAGTTTTGAACTTCGACACAGACTTTGCAAATGTTGACAAAACACAAAAGACAAACATTAGTAATAATCAGTATATAATTACTGTAGATACTATTGGAAACTTAAAAATTTGGTTTGTAAATAACAAATATACTAACGAGTCTTACAAAAAGGTTTTGGAGTTGCATACAGTAACATTATCAAGAGTCATTAACATATTTGTTGTTGAGAACATGCAAAAGATCATCTTAGTTGATGAGAAAGACACATTAAGTATTTTGGAACTGTCTTGTGACTACGAAGCTACCAAAACTGATGGAGTTCCGGACATCAGACTTAAGGACAAAAAGCAAATCAGAATACCTATTGAAAACTCAACCTCTAACAGTTCAACAAGTTCAAAGATAAGATTTGTCAAGTTTGACTATGGAACAAATAACTTGATTGTGACAACAAAAAGTGAACTGGTTGTTATCAAATACAAAAAAGCATATCAGAACTTAATCAAAGGAGAAGTCAATAATGATTTCTATTTCAGTTATAAATTTGAGATCAATGAAAATATACAAAATATTGCAATTGATGAAGAAACATGCATGAAACAGCAAAACTCTGATCTTTTAGGTAACGACGGCTGTTTTATTACTGTTATGACCGAAACTGCTAGCTTTGATACCAAAAAAACATATTCTAACTTATATGTGTTCAATATAAGACAAGAAAAGCAATTTTCTCCACAAATCGTTTTGAAATTTTATGAACAGTGTTATGCTGCATGTGTGAACAAGATGTTACTAATGGTTTACATGAAGGATAAAGTAGTTTTGTATAATGCATTGACAGGTGAGGAGTTGAGAATCATCAAGATTACCCCTCCTCCATTAGCCAAAAAGAATCCTGCCCTAGATTTCAATGTTATCAAAACCAGTAAAAATAAAATTGCACTGTATGGAAGCTATAGCAATGATTTGCATGTACTTCACTACAACACTGAAAGCATTCAGAAATTGATGGATAAAGGCAATTTTAAGCACATGTCCAAAAAAGATAGAATCAAAAAAGAGCATTTGGAAGAAGTCCAGCTGCAGAAAAACAAAAAGAGAAGCTATGGTGGAGCAAAGTTCCACTCCAATAATCGCTCTTCATCCGCACTGGCAAATGAATCCTTTTTAGATGAGTATCTAAACATGAAAGAGGAGGAATCAAGAAAGCAGCAAAATATCGCTGATTTTGATATTGATTTTGCCGGATTGGATATAGGTGACATCAATGATTACACTGAAGACGAATTAATACAATTGAAAATCGCGTTAAGCGAATCTCTAGATGTAACAAATTCGAATAAGGAAGAAACTATTAGAACTGATATATTTGGTAATATTATTGAAGATTTTGAAAAGAAATTCCCTAATGAACCAGATGATATTGGTCTCACTGAAGAGGAGCAGCTGGCTATAGCATTATCTTTATCTATGCAGGATAAATAGCTCAATATATAAGAACACTTATTTTTTTTTAATTTCTTTGTTATAAATTTAAATTATTAAGGTATATAAAACTTCATTTTGGGTAAAAGAAAACCAGCAGATTTACCTAAAATACAAAGATTTGTTTATCAGAGGATTCAGGGTCAATATTGTAATTGTCTTTTAATAGTTTCAAAGCATGTTTGTTAAATCCTTCCTTCCCACAAATCAAAAATCTTGTTTTAGAGATATCATCAACTTTGTTGTTAATATCATGGAATGATAGCAAGCCAACACTTTCTTCGGTGATATAGGTTGTGGTAATCTTGTTTGATGATTCAGCAATGTCATCTAACTCTTGCTTCAATAATATATCCTTCTTGGTTTTATTGCAGTAAATTAGATCTATTGATAATGAGTCTGTTTCTTCAATGGATTTAGTAATAACTTGCAGCATTGGAGTGATACCACTGCCACCAGCAAGCATCACAAGCTTATTAAACTCTTTGGTGCTGTCAGCGTGGTTATATGTGCCAACAAAACCTTTAAATTTCAATTTTAACCCATTGTAAGAGTTAGATGCCATTTTTTTGGAGAATTTACCTTTAGGATCAGATTTAATTAGCAAGTCAAATGTTCCCTTAGCTTGATTAGAGCTGATAGGATTATAGAATCTAACAATTTCCTTATATTTAGAAGGATCATCAAGGTTAAATACATTTTCTTCCTCTTTTTCCAATAAGACAGACTCTTCTTCTAATGATTCCCTGTAGTCATGAACGAAAGAGTCCTCTGCTGTTTGATCAACATCTTTCTCCTCTGTTTCCTTGATCTTTGGCAAGTCAAACAACACATCACCAGTATCGACGTGTTCAAATGCCTGAATAGCAACAGAAAAGCCGGGTGGACAATTTAAAGTTTCTCTTTCACTGTCTAACTTGAAGGTATAAATACAGGTATCTCTACTGATTATAAATTTATCTTCTAATTCAAGTTCTGTCCATGTGTCAAAGTTTAACTCACGCTTAACATTAAGTTTAGCCATGGTAAATCTGTAAATTAAGATAAAAGCAGTGATTGGAATAAAGAGTAAACATCTTTTGTAGGAAGTGATAAAATACATAATGAAGGAACCTGATATCAATAGGAATGTCGGAATGTACATACCATGCAAAGGATCATTCAAAACAGCCATACCTTGTGGCTTTCCATTTTTACTTTCTTCCGCGCCAGGTACATTAATCTTTTCTTCAGGACCGTTTTCAAAAATTAATTCACTCATTTTTGTTTAATGGTTTGATTTTCTGGTATGTTAATAATAAATTTTTAGATTATGTAAAGTTTTATCAGTAATATCTTCTGAAAAAAAAAAATGGTGCTTTATACACACAAGCTCATCCACCGACAAGTGTTTGTTTAGAGTCTTTCCAAAAAAGGAAAAAAAAAGGACACTACAATCGGCGTTTAAGAAAGATAAAAATAATGAAGACTTTAACAAAGTTTACTGTTTTATATATGAGTTCATAGTACTCTCAATTAGTAACCATGTGTCCTATGTACCCCCTGTACTGATAACGCATCATTTCATATAGCATTTCTATTTTGAATTTATCATTACTCAAAAGAATGTCAAATACAAGGTCTATGTACTTGTTTATACTTTCATATCCAAAATTAACATTACTGTTTTTTATATCTATGTTCTTACTGTAGCTGAAAAAAATTGTATAGTAATAGTTGATGATGTCGATACGTTCAGATTCTTCCATTTTTTTGTTACTGTTAAAAAATATACTGTCCACAATGGTGATGAGTTGAAGCTCTATTTCTCTTAGTAGATATAATGGCTCTTTGTTTGTCGTAATTGGAGTTGTTATAAACAAATCAATTGTACTACTATCGTCACTCTCTGTACCATCAAATTCTTTTTCTTCTTCAGAATTGAATATCAGCTTTCTAGCAACTGGCGATGATTCAGGTGTATCGTTAAATCCAGTATTAATGTCGTCCAGATTCCTGATGTCAAATAAAATGCTGTTGCTGCTGTAGTATTCCTCAATGTTGTCAACTTTGAAAAGCAAAAGAGACACATTGTCATTCAAAGCCAAGGAGTTCTTTTTATCTGTCAAAGTAACCAAATCTGCAAATTGTTTTTTATCAATGATTTCCAAATCTAGAAGTAAAAGTTTACAGTTTGGTTCATTTCTTAACTTCAAGTTTATACTCTTTATTGATTGTGAATTTTCTATATGAACCTTATGGCCATACACATTCTCAAAATTTTTAAACTTTATGCAGCTTTCAAATATTGGGTTTATTATTATCTCCAAATCAACAAATTTTTTGTAAGAATTCTGGTGAAATACCACATTTTTTATGTAGTCAGCTGCTAAGTCTTTTGATGGTATTTTAAAAGTAGAATAGTTATTGGTAAATTGATAAGATTGCTCCATATAGTTTTCTAAATTACTACCAATAGATTTTCCACCTAGATTTTCAATTAGTTGATAATTGTATATGTTTATGCCTGTGTATTCCTTCATTAGTTTTTTGAAATATCTACCTAGACTCGATATTGGTTGATCGTTAAACAACTTTAACTCAATGAACTCACTCTTTTCCAAAGCATTCATAGCAAAGAGACTGTACAATTTCATGAACATGTTATCAAAATTTATTACTTCTTTTTGAATTTTCTCACAAAATTCCATTTCA
>ERZ794949.498-NODE-498-length-12293-cov-2.741379_pt1 | contig 12293 bp, 16 predicted proteins | sample MGYA00511363_ERZ794949 | MGnify/ENA primary metagenome ERZ794949 (study PRJEB30137, sample SAMN04331402) | food metagenome | isolation source: T1 must sample point D1 replicate B | place: Australia: South Australia ...
GGGCGGCGAGGCTCAAGCCACGCTGGCCCGCCGACGAGCCGCAGGACGAGAGCCACTGCTCGCCTCCGCCCGCCTCTCCTCCTCCTCGTCCTCCTCTCGCCCTTCGCCCGCCTCGCCAGCACACGCACGCGCAGCGTCCCGACTCGCTGCAGCATGGCGCCCTCTCCACGGCTCGGCGCCTACTCGCTCCTCTCGTCCACCCCGACCGACGCCGAGTCGTCCTCGACCGCCTACCAGGAGAAGGCGGCGCACAGCCGCGCTCACTCGCGCACCGCCTCGTTCGGCGGCCCCAGAGCCAGTGGAGCGTCTGCGGCAGGTCCAGGGCGGCAGCCGGCCGGCTGGCGGCGCCTCGCGACCAAGGCGAGCCTCGCGGCGGCTGCTGTGGGGCTCGTCGTCTGGCTCGCGCGGCCTCTCGCCATCCCGGAGCAGGACGTCCAGCTCAGCGCTCGGCACAAGATCGCTTACGACTTCGAGACGGGCGACGTCCCGAGCGAGTGGCGCTGCAACCCGTTCAAGGAGCCAGGTCGGCTGCAGGTCGACGTCGACACTCCGGTGCGTCGCTCGCCCACTCGCCTTTCCTGCCCTGCCCGACGTAGAGCTCAAGCTGATGCTGTACTTGCCCCGCGCGCGCAGTCCAAGAACATCTGGCGCCCGTACGAGGACGCCTGCCTGCCGTCGCGCATGATGCTCGGGCTCAACAAGTCGATCGAGGCGCTGCGACAACGGCCAGACGCTCTGCGTCAGCGAGGGCCCTCTCGCTCGCACGACACGACCCTGCGTCAGCTACGAGACGAGGGCGACGTGCCGTTCTACCCCTGGTTCGAGAACGCGACCATCCTCCTCCTCGGTGCGCTCACTTCTCTCTCTCTCTCTCTCTCTTGCACAGCCTCGCTCTGCCGCTTCTCGAGCTGACTCTCGTACTCGCTTGCAGGCGACTCGATGGAGCGACTGCACCTCGCCGACTTCTGCGACCTGGTCGGCGGCAACGCGACCAACATCGACCCAGAGCACCCGGCCTCGCCGCCGACCTACCGCAAGCCGATGCCGACCCTCCTCGGCCCCGACGGCAAGGAGACCGCGGCGTCGATCGAGGCCAAGGCCGAGCGGCGCCGCATCGAGGACATGTGGGAGAACGACCGCAAGAACAGCTGGTTCTTCACGCGCCCGTGGATGTGCGACATCTCCGAGTACAACGCGACCATCGTCTCGACCTTCATGTGGGGCCTCGAGGACATGGAGGACGTGTTCAAGACCGAGGACTTCTTCCACGGACCCTGTGCGTTGCTCTCTCTCTCTCCCTCGTCCGTCCTCGTCGTCGTCCCGGTCGACTGACTCTCTCTCCCTCTCCTCGCAGCGACTTCAAGCACGTCGCCCTGCCGATGCTCGAGCGCCTCGCCGACTACACGGGCCGCCCTCAGCTCCTCAAGCCGACCTTGATCGAGGTCGCGTCCGGCTTCTGGGACCTGCGCGCCATGACCGAGGAGGACTTCATCGCGGCCGGCATCCCTCGCCCCTACCCCAAGGACAGCGACCTCGCGTTCGGCGACATCGGTCGGCTGCGCGAGGACCGCTGGACCAAGTCGGCCGCCGCCGTCCTGCAGGAGGTCGCCAAGGCGTTCCCCGGGCCCAACGGCATCCGCGACGGCCCGCCGATCAGCTGGCGCACGATGCATCACACCAAGCGCAACAGTGCGTCTCTCCCTCCTTCTCCTCTGGTCGCTGTGCGCAGGAGAGGCATGAGCTGACCCTTGGTCGTCGTCGGCGCTCGCAGACTACACGCCTTACGCTCGTGTCGCACCTCTCGACGCTCTCGCCCGCAAGACGGTGCACGACCTGCGCGTGAGCTCGCTCGCGACGCATCCGACCTTCTTGCACAAGATGCGCGACTCGCTCCAGAGCGTGCGCGAGCGCCTGTTCCCGCACGAGGCGCTCGACGAGGTCCGAGCGGCCAAGGAGGCGCGGCAGCGCGACGACGAGACGGACTATGGGTTCGACGAGCGGCTGCGGGTCGACGAGATCGGCAAGCTGCTCGAGGGGCAGGAGCATCATGTGCGTCGGCGTCGTCCTCGTCTCCACTCGCTCCTCGAGGGTCTCGGCTGACCTCGTCGCACTCTCGCCGCAGTACCGCGACTTCCTGCACCCTGACGTCCTCCCCGGGTCCTACATCTGGGGCGAGATCATCCTGTACGAGTGCGTCCTGTCCCTCCCCTGCTTCTCACGCCGCGCGCGCTCAAAGCTGACCCCGACTCTCTCGCTCGCAGGCTCAAGCGCGCCGTCGGCCGAGTCGGCCGGTCCCACTGAGGGGCCGGCGCCTTTTGTATTTCAATTGCGTTCCGCGCGCCGCTTTGGAGATCTCGGCGACGAGGACAGGAGACGCGGACGGCGGACGAGGTCTCCGCGGACGGTCCGGCTCGGTCTCTGCGCCTGCGCCGCTCTCGCTCTTTGCCCGGCTTGCACCCCGCTGCTGCAGCTCTTCGCTTCGTTCGCCGTCCCGCTCCTCGATCTCCTCATCACGCGCGCTGCGCATGCATGCGGGCTGGCTGGCTCGACGAGGACGCCCTCGCGCTCGGGCTCTGCCTCTTCCTGCCGCCGGTGGCCGTCGCGAGGAAGCGCGGGTTTGGGCTCGACTTCATCCTGTGCGTGCACTTTCTCGTGTCCTACTCCTGAGTGAGGACTGCCGCTGACGCTGGATCCATTCCCGCAGCGCGTTCGAGTTGACCTTGCTCGGGTGCGGCGTTCCTTCCCGCCGACGGCCACCGCGACGGGCGACCTCTCTTCCAGGCACCTTGCTGACTCCTCTCTACGTCCGCAGGTGGCTCCCAGGCGCCATGCTGGCCGTCTTCGTCCAGTACGCCGACCAGCGCTCGTCCCCCTCGCCCCTCGACAGCCTTCCTCTCGTCCACTCCGCCTCGCCCAGCCAGTCAGCGCTCTCGGGCGACCCATCACGACGTCAGCGCGACGACGAGGAGCTGAAAAGGTGGAAGGAGCGACGGAGGCGGCGCCGACGAGGTTTCGAGTCGAGCAACGAGGACGGCGAGGACGAGGAGGGGGGTCGGGCGAGAGGTTTGTGGCGTTCGCGCCAGCCAAGTTGACGCTGTAGACGCTCTGCTGTATCCTCGATGCTGTCAACCGACTCCTGCGGTGTGCGAGAGCTCGCTCCGTCGTCGTTCGCCCAGCTGCGACCGCCCGGCCTTCGCTCTCGCTGCCTCACCTCGCTCTCGCCGCGATGAGCTCTGAGAAGACGCCGCTCGTCTCTACCAGCCCTCGAGAGGAGCCTGTACTTGCTCACGCGCTCCAGCTGCCCGTCTTTGCCAGGCTCAAGGGTGCGTCTCCTCCTCCCCACACTCGGCCCTCCTCGTCTCGCTCGTCGACGCAGCCTGGTGGCTGACTAGAGCTACTGCACGACCGCAGGCAAGCACATCGTCCTCGCCTCGGCATCCCCTCGCCGATCAGAGATCCTGCGCACCCTCGGACTCGCACCTCGAGTCGTTCCATCGACCTTCCCCGAGACGCTCAGCCACGCCGGCTACGACGATCCGGCAGAGTATGCGGCAGCCACAGGCTGCGCAAAGGTGCGTCGTCCACCGTTCTCGCGCGCGCAAGAGAGCGAGCTGACCTTGGTCCCCCCCTCCCTCCTCCTCCTCTCGACTTGCAGGCGGTCGAGGTCTACGAGCACCTCGTGCGCGAGTCGCCCGACGATGCGCCCGACCTCGTCATTGGAGGTGCGCCGACTTTCCCTGCTCCTCGCCCGCTCGTGTCCGTCGAGCTGACCCTGTGCACCCGAGCAGCCGACACGGTCGTTATCCTCCCCGGCCCTGAGCCGACCATCCTCGAGAAGCCGATGAACAAGGACGACCAGCTCAAGATGCTCGAGAGCTACCAGGACGCGGCGGTCGAGGTCGCGACGGGCGTCACGATCGGTGCGTGCTGTCCTCCCTTCTCCTCGCACGCTTGCCGCAAGCTGCAGCCTGACCTCCTCTCTCTCTCGCTCGCAGTTCAGCCTCAACTGTCGACGCCCGGCTACTCGACGACGTCGCTCATCGTCAAGACCAAGGTGCGCCGCCATCGAGCGGTCTCGTCGAGCGTTTCCCTTTTTGACCCGCCCGGTCCTCCTCGCAGGTCGTCTTCGCCGACAACTCGCCCAAGCTCCTCAAGGCGTACGTCGAGTGCGGCGAGGGCATCGACCGGTGCGTGCTCTTTCTCTTTCGTCGCCTCGTGAGCCTCGGAACGTGATGCTGACGAGGACTGTGCTGCAGAGCCGGCGGATTTGCGATTCAGGGGACCGGCGGTCTCCTCATTCGCGCCATCGAGGGCGACTACAACAACTGCGTCGGGTTCCCAGCACAGGTGCGTCGCTCCTCTTGCCTCTCTCGCGCGAGCAAGCACGAATACTGAGCCCTGTGCTTCTCCTGCAGGCTTTCGTCGAGTGGCTCACGCAGCTCGACGACGAGGGCTCGCTCCTCTCGATGTAGACGTCGGCCGTGCAATAGACACTTGTTCCTCCTCTCGTGCGCTGCAGAGCCTGAACGAGAGACGAAGCCTATGCACAGAGAGCGCCTGCTACAGAAAGCTGCTCGCCCTCACTTGCCCTCGGCCTGCTGCCCGCACTCGGGGCAAACTCGCAGCTCGGGCGTCGACATCCATTCCTGCGGGCACGGTCAAGAGAGTCAGCTTCGGTGCGCTCAGAGAGGGACGAGCGAGCCGAAGAGGAGCGACGCACGTTGATGAGGGGCTTGAGCTGTGTGCCGAGGTCCGAGCAGTGGAACGACACCTCGCGGATGACGGTCGGCGTCTTGTGCTCCGTGTTCTGGCAGTACCACCGCAGGCGGTCTGCGCACACCGTCGTCGACGTCAGCAAGTGGAGAGAGGAGACAGAGCCGGGTTTGATGGAGAGAGAGAGACGCACCGACGGCCGAGCCTGGTCGTACCCGCTCGACGACGATGCCGACCGTGTCGGCGTACCGACAAGGGTTGTGCGGCGTGTTCCCTGTTGCAATGTCGTCGTCAGCTCCTTGCGCTTTTCGAGCCGGGCAAGAGAGCGAGGCGAGCGCACCTGGGAGCAAGAACATCTCGCCCTCGCCGATCGTGATCTCGCGGAACTCGCCGCCCTCGACCCGGACGGCCTCGAGCCCTTCCTTGGTCGTGACGCGCTCGGCCCGGACCGGGTTGTCGACGACCTTGAGCGTCATGTGGCCCTTGTACTGGAAGAACCATTCCTGCAGGGAGGAGAAGAGGGAGAGCGAGGTCAGCGGCTTGAGCGGCGAGAGCGCGCGAGGGAGACGAAGCGGGGCAGGACGCACCTCGGTCTCGTTCAAATGGTAGTCTGGAGGGTGCAGAGAATCAGCTCGGCAAGAAAGAGGGAGCGCGAGGCGGTGAGGAGGACGCACCGTTGCGCGAGTTGGGGCCGCCGACGACCATGACGGTGAAGTCGCCTCCATCGTAGCTGCGCGCGGGCCAGACATCAGTCAGAGCGATGCTCGGAGCTGTGCGCGCATCTGCGCGACCTCCCAGCTCGTCGCCGTCGCTGCCGCTCATCGCCTCGGCTCGTCATCATCGACCTCCACACTGTCTTCTCTCCCTTCCAGCTGCGCGCGCACCGCTCGAGACGTTCGAGAGAGGAGCACGGACGCACAGGCAGAAGTTGCCGACTGGCGGCTTGAGGCGGTCGGCGTTCTCGGCGAGCCACTTGGGGAGGTTGATCGGGTTGGCGAGGCTCATGGCGGGGCGGGCCTGTGAGGGCGTGTCGTTGTAGCGCGCAAAGGCTGGCAGTAGCTGGCTCGGCGCGCGAGCTGCCTCGAGCAAGCCGAGGTGAAGTGAGAGAGAGAGCGACCCGGAGGCGGAGGCGGTGCTCGCGACGACGACGGCGGCGGCGACGACGCATCGCTCGCCCTTGTCCCCCTTTGCGCGGGCGCACGTTCTCGAGAGTCTCTCACGTTGCCGGTTGCTACGAGAAGGAGACGCTCAAGGATGACAAGCCCGACGGTCGCACCTCGCTTTCGCCTCTCGACGAGCGACAGGCAGCCAAAGTGCGCTCTATACCGCCGCCGACGATACGTACATTGCAGCAGAGCAGGTAGAACGAACCATGTAGAGAGTGAGGCGGCCGTGGCTGTTGTCGCAGCCCTGCTCGTCGCACGAGCGCGCCGACGCTCGAGCCCTTAAGCAAGGCAGGTCGCGCCCGGTCGGTCCCAAGTGAGCCCGAGGCGTTCAGGCGAGGTCGTCGAGGCGAGGACGATGTGTAGGTACGGCCTCGTCAGCGTAGAGAACGAGGCCGATGAGAGGGAGGAGGAGAAGAAGAAGAGGACGAAGGACGCACTCGATGGGGATGAACGGCTGGAACCCGCCCTCCTGCTCCACCTCGTACGTCTCGAGCTGCACGTCGAGCGCACGGCAAACCTCGTCGAGCACGGCGAACCCGGGCTCTGCCCGGCGGTGCGACCCAAGCGACAGCCGCCGCAGGCTCGCCAGGCCTGGCAGGCGCCGACGCCGTGCGAGGACGAGGGCCGCTGCCCAGGCGAGCGGCCCGGCGCCCCCTTGGCCGACCGAAGGGCCGTCTGCGGCGGCGAGCGACCGGTCCTCGATGACCTCGACGGTGCCGCGAGTGGCGCAGCTCGCGAGGACGCGGTGCGGGTCGACCGGCGACGAGGAGCGGAAGGCGAAGTGGCGGAGGGAGGGGAAGTGCTGTGCGATGCCCTCGACGGCCTGGGCTCGAGGCGAGGTGACGGCGAGGCGGGTGACGGGCGTCGCAGCCCACTTGACGGGCGCAAAGTGCGAGGGGGGGACGTCGGCGGGGATGTCGAAGGCGAGGGTGTGCAGCGAGTCGGCGTAGATGGTTGCCTGCAGGAACCAGTACAGCTGGTCGGACGAGATCGAGGGCGTGTCGAACAAGGCGAACGAGGCGAGGCGGCAGGACGGCTGGGCGAGGCTCGAGAGCGCGCCGCGATACGAGTCGAGCTCGCGCAAGGCCAGGTCGTCGATGCTGGGCGCGTACTGGAGGATCTGCCCGACGGTGTGCAGGTTGAAGCCATGCCCGGGCCCGCCTCGGCGCCCGAGAATCGACAGCGAGCGGAGGTGGACGAGGTGGGACGCGAAGTCGACTTGGCGGCGGCGCAGCGAGTCGAAGGCGGGCTCGACGAGGCGGATCTCGACGAGGTGGACGAGCTCGTAGGCGAGTCGGACGAGGTCCCCGGGGGTGACGGCGTCCTCGACGGGCTCGACCTTGGCCCGCCGATCCTTGGCCGGCGCCGCTCGCGGCATCGTGCTCGACCCTCGCCGCACCGTGAGGACCTGCGGGCTCGCTGCGAGGGACTCGCCGCCGCTGTGTGTGCGACCGAGGTACCGCTGGACGGCTGTCGACGAGCTGAAGACGGGCTGAGGGAGGCTGGCCTGGCGGAGCGGCGCGGGGAGGACGAGGGCGAGCGAGGCGAGTTGGGCGGGTGCGACGGCTTGCAGCTCGCGTAGGATGCGGCAGAGGACGTCGTCAGGGAGCTGCTTGACCATGGCGAGCGAGTAGTCGAGCGTGAGGACGAGGTTGAGCGAGAGAGCCGACTCGGAGCCCGACTTCATCTCCCGCTCGCTCTCCTTCTCGCCCACTGCGCTCAGCGAGCCTCCGACGCGGCTGAGCGTACTCTAGAGCTTCCTGGCTATGCTCTCGAGGCGACGCGCGCTCGCAGCCTACACCGCTCTCGCCCTCCTCCGCGTCCTCGTCGCCTTCACCTCGCCCTCGTTCATCCACCCCGACGAGCACTTCCAGAACCCAGAAGTCGCCGCCAGCCTCTCGTTCACCTATGCCGCAACCGGCGACCCGCCCCTGCGCACCTGGGAGTGGCGACCTCCCTCGCCCTGTCGGAGCCTCGTCCCCGTCGTCGCCTCGACCGGGCTCGCCTTCGAGCTCCTCAAGCTCTTCGTCGGGTCAAGTGAGCACACCTCCTTCCTCCTTCGCACTCATCGGTCGCACCGTGAGCTGACTCGGCACCGTGCAGATCCGTCGGCGGCCGCCCTTCTCGCCGCTGAGCGCGCCATCATGCTCGTCTTCTCGTTCTGCATCGGTGCGTCGGCTTTCGCTGCTCTGTCGGGCTCTCGCTGACTCACAGACGTGCAGATTACGCTGTGTGGCAAGCTTCACGTCGATCGCCGCTCTCGATCCTCCTCGTCGTCAGCTCGCCCGTCACCTTCACTTTCCTCCTGCGCCCATTCTCCAACACCCTCGAGACCGTCTTCCTCGCCCTCGCCTACTTCGCCGTCGTCAAGACCTTCCGAGCCGGGCGAGCCGCGCCGCACCGCCATCTCTTCGCGCTCGGCGTCCTACTCGCCGCCGGCACCTTCACCCGCATCACCTTTACCGCCTTTGCGCTACCGCTCGGGCTCAGCACGGTCGCCCTGGTTCTTCAACGCGTTCCTGCTCGAGCTTCTCCAATGTGCGTCCTCGTCCCCTGGCTCTCGCTCGTGCAGCGACTCCAGCTGATCCCCCTTACCTCTCGACCGCAGCTTCACCTTGGCTCGCCTCGTTCCCGCCGGCGTCCGCATCTTCATGGGCTTCGTCGCCGCCGCCAGCCTGCACGTCGTCGTCGACACGGCCTTCTTCGCGATCGACACGGTGTCGATCCGCTCCGCCCTCGGCGCGCTCGCCGACCCAGGGTCGCTCGTCGTCGCGCCGCTCAATCTCCTGCGCTACAACACCAAGAACGTCAATCTCGCCGAGCACGGCCTGCATCCTCGATGGTTGCATGCCGTCGTCAATGCGCCCATGCTCTTCGGGGCGGGCCTCGTCGTCGTCGCGTCTGCGGCAGCAGACTTGCTGCAGCCGAGGAGGGCAGGGCTCAAGCCATCCGACCGAGGAGATCTCCTGCGTGCGTCCCCGCTCTCGTTCTCTTGCGACACATGAAGCCGCTCGAGCAGCTGACTGACGAGACGAGCGCGCAGTGCACCTCTCCTCGTTCATCGTCCCCCTCATCGCCCTCTCCCTCCTCCCGCACCAGGAGCCTCGCTTCCTCGTCCCTCTCCTCGTCCCCCTCGCCCTCCTCGCCCCACACACGTCGCTCTTCCGCAGCGGCACACGGCGAGCCGCGAGAGTGCGCAGAATCATCTGGGTGCGTACGACCTTCCCCTCGTCGTCATGCCGCGCAGGAGCTCTGGCTGACTCTCCGCTCTCGCAGGTACTCTGGCTCGCGCACTCGCTCATCTTCACCGTCGTCTTCGGCTACTTGCACCAGGGCGGGCTTGTCCCCGCCACGCTCGCCCTCAACGTCGAGCTGCGCGACTCGTCGACTCGCCTCGGCGCTGCTCACGAGGTCCAGACCGTCTTCTGGCGCACTTTCATGCCGCCTCGACACCTGCTTCTGCCCCTCGCTCCCGGTGCATCTCTTTCTCTAGACCCTGCGGCTCTTTTCGGGCGCTGACTCTGAGGCTTCGTGCAGCAGGAGTCCCCGTCCCCGCCGTCCGAGTCACCGACCTCGCAGGCGCCTCGCCCTCGATGCTCCTCTCGACCCTCGCCGCTCTCGACTACGACGCCTCGAACATCCTCCTCGTCGCACCAGCCTACGCCATCGAGGCGCACAACCTCACCTGCCTCGAGACGACGACCTCGTCGTCCGCTCGCTCGGACCCATCCGAGCCGCCCTCGAGGCGCTGCCTCTCGCCGCTCCTGCCGGGCCGCAGCTCGTACGGCGTGCACGTCGACATGGATCGGTTGGGCGACCTAGTCGGTGCGAGGTGGGAGACGCTGGGCGTCGGCGTGTGGAGGGTCGAGTAGTGCCGGCGCAACGCGATGTTCCCCTTCTCGTCTCGTTCGCTCGCCCGTACTGTATGCGCTCGTGAGCCAACAGGAGTACTCGATCGAGAGCTGTTTGAGACAACGGCTCGAGCCTGCGGACGTTCCGCGGACGGACGCGGCGAGCGAGCCGTCTCCTGTCCGCTTGCCGCCCTTCGCTCTGCTCCTTCTCTCCTCGTCGCGCAGCACTCGCCCTCTCGCACTCGCAGCGATGGCTTCGCGCTCGCCTTCTCCCGCCAGCACCGTCCGTAACGCAGGCCCACCGCGCCCGCGCGAGGCCGCCCCACGCCCGGGCGAGCGCGACGACTTCCTCGCGTCGGCCCTCGCTCGCCTCAACCTCTCTCGCCCCTCGACACCGGCCCTTGCTCGCGCCCAGCCAGCCTTCGTCGACACGACGGCTCCGACGCACGACGACCCGTCGATCTGGCACACCCTGTCGGCGGCGACGTCGGCGCACAGCGCGACGAGCGAGGCCGAGGACGAGGACGACGAGGGGACGCAGTCGCTGCTCGAGGGGCGCATGGCGGCGCAGCGGTACGCCGACAGCGTCGTCTTGCACACGCTCGGGACGAGCACGACGGGCGATGGCAGCGAGTGGGCGCACGAGGTCGACGGCGGCGCGAGGAAGCGTCTCGTCTTCTACCAAGCCCTTCTCGTCCAGTTCGGTGCGTTCCTCTCCTTCTCTCCCTCCCGCACGGTCCTCTTCGTAGCTGATGGTGCCCGCTACAGAGCGCTGCGAGCCCGAGGACGTCCCGTCGAGCGTCACCGCCTGCCGCAAGCTCCTCCGCCAGATCCACGTCTGCATCCCGCATTACCTCGCCGTCGTGCGTCGCGGCGGCATCGTCTCCGAGGAGGTACAGCAGGTGCGTCCCTCTCGGCGGCTACGAGCAAGCAAGGCACGAGCTGACCGAGTCGTCGTGCACGCAGTTCGAGTCGACCCAGGCCCTGCGCGAGTTCCTCTCCGCCGGCAGCAAGAAGCAGCGAGCCAAGAAGTGCGTCCTCCCCTTGGTCCCTCAGCCTGTGCTCGTCGGGCTCGTACGCTGACCTCGTCTTCCACCTCCTCTGCGCGCAGGATCATCCCGCGAGACTTGGCCAAGAGCGAGTTCCTGCAGCCCTTTCTCGTCACGGTCGGCTACTGAGGGCGGTCTCGGCGAGTCTGCGGTCGTAGCTGGAGGTTGAGTCGAGGAACTCGCAGCTTGTGCGTACGGCGAGAACGGCGAGAGAGGTCGACCTTCGCAAAGCGGCTCGGCCCTCCTCATGCTCTCTGTCTTCGCAACGCTGCTTGTCGACGACTTCAGCACGTCCGAGAGCCTCTGCAGCGTGTTCGAGCCTGCTGTTGAGCTCGCCGGTCGACGATCCTCGTCAGCTGCGGATCCTCGCGCGGCCGCACAGACCCTCCTTCTCGACCTCGTCCGGCAGAAGGGAGGATCGACGCTTTCTCGCTCAGCGGAGGGTGAGCACCTGCGAGCTGACGCGCACAAGTACTGTGCGCGGCAAAGAAAAATGAAGCCGGCGAGTGGGGTAAAGCGAGCGCGTCACAGCGACCGAGCGCCCTCTGGCTCGCCCGGGCTGCTCCACCTCTTCTTCCTCTCCCCTCGCCGCGCTTCAAGTACATCTCTCGCTCACCTTACCTCCCACCACCACCACCACCACCACCGTGCGTCCTTCCTTCTGCGCACTTTCACCCCGCCGCTCTCCCGCTCGCCCACCTCGGAGCATGCACAGCTGACGCTCTCCCCTGCTCGACTCGCTCGCAGACCACCAACACCATGTCGACCATCGCTCACACCGAGGCCCACGCCGGCGCCGGCGACGTCGGCGAGAACCCGGCCCCGCCCCAGGCTGAGCGCTACGAGGAGGGCAAGGAGGGCTCGCACAACACGCTCGACTCGAAGGACGGTCGCTCGCTCGCCAACAACGTGCGTCAGCCTGCTCCCTCCCTGTCCTCGCTGGCTCGTCGAGCTCGAACCGGCGAGCTTGGCTACGAAGTGTAGGTTAGCATTCGCTGACCCTCCTCCCGCCGCCTGCAGATCGCTGCCGCGTCGCGCAAGGACAAGGAGGGCGAGGACGAGTCCAACTCGGCCTACTCGGGTGTCGGTGCCGCCGAGGCCAACGGCAACAAGCCGTCGCGCGGTGCGCAGATCGACGCCGAGGTGCGTCGAGTCCCTCTCACCTCGTCGCCGTCGTCGCTGTCGGTTCATCGTGCTGACCCTGTTCCCGCCTTTGCCCACCCCTGCAGATCCAGCGCGAGGAGGAGGAGATGCTCGCCAAGAAGCAGAACTAGACGGGTCGGCCTCGAGCTGGTCGTCGTCGAGAGCTTCCGGTCGAGCCCCCTGTTCAGTTGAGCGTGTGCGCCTCGAAGCGCCTTGTGTAGCAAAGTGTGAACATCCCCGTAATAGCAGTGCATGCCGCATCCTCCTCTCTTGGGCTGTGAGCGAGCGAGAGCGCGAAAGAAGTGAGACTTCGTCGTCGTCGTCGTCGCCGTCGTCGCGCGGAGAGATGGATCGACGCTCGCCCGCTCCTC
>ERZ794949.499-NODE-499-length-12261-cov-2.426921_pt1 | contig 12261 bp, 17 predicted proteins | sample MGYA00511363_ERZ794949 | MGnify/ENA primary metagenome ERZ794949 (study PRJEB30137, sample SAMN04331402) | food metagenome | isolation source: T1 must sample point D1 replicate B | place: Australia: South Australia ...
GTGCTGCCAGCTTGCGAGGACAAAAAAGCTGCGACACAGAGCGGGTTTCCGCAGGAGCGGGTCCGGACGTCCGGGTCGTCGCTTTGCGACTCGCACCCAGCGCTACGGACTGCTTTCTCCTCTGCTCTTTTGCTGTCCTACGAGCGCAACCGGGCCCAGCTGCTACATAGATCTGCGGCGGGCGCTCATGCTGTTCTGCGGTCGTGCGGCTGCCGGCTACGCTTCCGCTCTCGAGCCCTCGACCCCGCACCGCGAACCTTAGCCGTTTGCGCGCTCCAACCTCCAAATGGACCGCGCCGAGTTCGTGGACGACGTCGTCGACGCGCCGGGCGCGATGCCGCTCGGCTCGCTCCCACGGTCCAGCTCTCGCCTGCTGCTTTAGCTCGCCCTTGACACGCTCAGCCGGCTCTTCTCTGCGTCGACCAAACACCGCCATGTCCTCCTCGAGCTGGCTTGCGAGCCTCGTCCGGCGCGGTGCGTCCTCATCTCCATTTCGTTCCCACGCGTCGAGCGGCGCATCGGCGGCCTCTCGAGCTGCTGCGCGCGAGGACAGCGCGCTGACAGACGCTCACACCGTGCAGGCTCGGGCGACTACGCGCCGCTGCGCTCCGATCGGCTCCTCTCCGCCTCGACCATCGCGAGCGAGTCGTCGACCCGCTCCTCGATCGACCTCGCCGACAGCGACAGGCCGGCGCACGACACGACCAAGGAGCGCCTCACGCTCGCCGACCTCGAGGAGCACGAGGCGCCGCAGCCTGAGCCGCGCAACCGGCGAGGGCGGGTCGCGCTCGCAGCCGTCGTCGTGGGCGCCGCCTTCGCCCTCTCGCTCCTCACCGCCTCGTCCCTCGCCTACTTCCGCCCGGCGACGACAAGCGCCCTCGACTCGTCATGGTCCCCTCCCTGCCCCGCCCGCGCCTTCGCCTCGGGCCGCTGGGTCGAGCGCGATCCGGCTCCCTCGCCCAACGCGAGCGTGTGGGCGTCAACGGGCTTCACCGGCTGCGCGCAGAACTGGTTCAAGAACGACTGGCACCTCGGCCTCTTGCCGCCGAGCGGCGACTCCCCGGCGGGCGAGGGCGGCGTGTGGCCCATGAGCCCGTACCGGCGCCGAGCGGGCGCGTGGGAGTGGCAGTCCGAGCACGAGGTGTGCGCTGCGCTCGACGACGATGCGGCGGCAGAGGGTGCAGAGGGCGAGCAGGTGCAGGGCGTCGACGTCGTCAGGCTCCTGCAGGACCTCGTCGACCGCGGCGCGTGGCTCATCGTCGGCGGTGCGTCCTCCTTCCTCTCGTTCCTCATCTCGAGCGTGCCCTCGAAGGTGCTCCATGCTGACTTTGCGTTCCTCGTGCGCGCAGACTCTCTCTCGGAGCCTCTTCCTCGACCCGGCGAGCCCTCTCCTCACGAGCGGGCGCCTCGTTGTGCCCGACGACTTCGACTTTGACGGCTCGCCCGTCATTTCGCACGTTCGGTGCGTCCCTTCCTCTCCAATTCTTGATCCTCGTGTTCCCAGGTTCTGCTCGCTGACTTTTAGCTCCTTCACAGGACCGATCATGGCCTCGCACCCTCGGAGCTCGTCGACACCTACTCGTCGTTCCACGAGTCGAGCCCTCCCTCCCTCGCCGCTCGGTACCCGGCGCTCGCCTCCCTTCCTCGGCACTCGGACCCTCGCTCGATCCTCACCGCCGTCGAGACGTTCTCGCCCTCGATCGACTACTACCTCGACTTGTTCCTCCGCCCCCAGTCGTACCGCAACATCACGACGGGCATCTCGCCCTCGTACTCTGCGGCGACGACGCCGCCCAGCTCGCTCGCTGTCGAGCGCAATGCGACGCGCTCGGCGCACTACCGCGCCCTCCTCTTCTCGACCGGCGCCCACTTCAGCTCTCGGCACTTCAACCTCCCCGACGGGCCCGTCACGTACGCCGTGCCGGTCGCCGCCTCGCCAGAGTCGGGCGCTCCTGCGGCGGCTGCGTCTACGGGCGTCGGTAACGCGCAGGTCGAGTTCTTCGAGCTCGTCGTCGACGCCTGGGCGGCGCGCGTGAGCGCTGCGCTCGAGGCTGCGACGCCCGAGGAGCGCGAGGGCAAGGTCGTCCTCGTGCGGCCGAGCAGCGGCGGGCACAACGACTGCCACTCGGCGACGAGGCCCGTGCAGGACGGCGAGGAGGCGCAGAGCAACTGGTACAGCTGGGCCGACATGGCCGTCATGAACGTTCGAGCCGAGGTGCGTCGTCTCTCTCCTTGCCTTCGCTTGCGAAAAAGCGGCTCGCTGACTCCTCCTCGTGCACGCAGACGCTCATCGACGAGCTCGCCGACCCGCAAATCGCCTTCCTCGACCTCGCGCACCCGGCCAGCCTTCGACCAGACGCCGTGAGTCTTAGCGCGACGGCCTCGCACGCTCGCAGAAGCTGACCTTCTCAACTCGCACCTTCGCCCGCAGCACACCAACGACGACTGCCTGCACCTCTCGACCGGTACGGGCGTCATCGAGGGCTGGACGAGGTACGTGTCGTACTACCTGCGCGAGCGCACGGCGGTCGAGCAGCTAGGACGAGCAGGGTGGATGAGCCGGTTGAGCGACTTGGCGCCTTGGTAGTCGCGCTCGTCGTCGTGTTGTCATATCAATCAGTACCTCTCTGCAGCGTGCGAGTTTTGCGCGCTCTCCTCTCGAGAAAGCGCGTCGAGAGGGTCAAAGCGCGGACAGCGATCGGCGGACGCTCCGAGGCCGTCCCTCGGACTTCGGCAATAGAACCAGCCTGCCCTCAGCCTCGCTTCGCTCTCGTAACCAGCTCGCTCGCAGCTGGCCAGCAGGCCACCGCTCTCGCTTCTCTGCTTCTACAGCTCGCCGAACATGTTCACGCCGATCCCCTCCTTCGTCGGCGGCCTCCTGCTCTCGTTCTCGACGTCGACGCTCCTCCTCACGCAAGGGCGCACGCTCGGCTGCAGCGGCGTCGCGCACGGCACGGTCGACGCGCTCGTCGGCTCGCTCGCAGCAAACGGCGGCCGAACCGGAGCCGACAGCAAGGACAAGCAGCCGGCGGCCTCCTCGTCGAGCGGGTGGAAGTTGGCGACGACGGGCGGACTCGTCGCAGGTGGCGCGCTCCTCCGCCTCGTCCGACCTCAGCTCGAACGCCTCGTTGGCGCAGCGATCTTTGATGCGCCGTTGAGTGCGGCGCAAGCTGGAACGGCGCGCGTCGTCCTCGCCGGGCTGCTCGTCGGTGGCGGAACCAAGGTGCGCTCCGACCCTCTCGCTCTCTCTCTCTTTCCTGCGCCCTCGTAACGAGTTAACCTTTCATGAGCACCTTCACATAGCTCGCAAACGGCTGCACGAGCGGGCACATGCTCCTCGGCCTCGCGCGCCTCTCCAAGCGCTCCCTCGCCGCCGTCGTCACCTTCTTCGCATCGGCCCTCCTCACGTCCCGCCTCGCGCCCTTCTCCCCCAGCACCTCGTCGACCCTCGCATACACCTCGACGTCCCTCTCCCTCTCGACCGGCGGCGCCCTCGCCATCCTTGCGCTCGCACCCCTCCTCTCCCTCCCTCCCCTCTTCACCTCGCGCTCGCGCCCCGAGTCCTACCACGCCCGGTTCCACGCCTTCCTGCTCGGCATGACATTCTCGATCGGCCTCGCTCTCGCCGGCATGACGCGCCCGAGCAAGGTCCTCGCCTTCTTCGACGCGCCGCTCCCGTTCCTCCCCTCGCCGCCGCCCGGCGCGGTCTGGGACCCGTCGCTCGCCATGGTCGCCATTGGCGGGCTCCTGCCCAACATGGCCGTCTGGCAGGCGGTCAAGGGGTGGAAGAACCCGCTCAAGGCGGAGCGGTGGAGCGTGCCGCGAGGAGGGGACGTCGACGCGACGCTCGTGCTCGGGTCGGCGGCGTTCGGCATCGGCTGGGGGCTCCTCGGGTGCGCCTCCTCTCCCACTCTCTTTCGGTGTGTGCTCTCGAGCTCTAAGCTGATTCTCGACGAGCGCCCGCAGGATCTGTCCCGGCCCGCTCCTCGCCGTCCTCGGAGGAGGGTCCGGCTCGGCCATGACGGTGTTCGCGGCAGCGTTCGCCGCGAGCGGGCTCGCAGTTGGGCGGCTCACAGCATGAACACGGTGCAGTAGAGATAGATAGAACGTCCGTTGCAATGACTCCTCCCCGACCACGCTCGTAACGCCGTCCTCCTCGCTCTCTAGCTCACCGACCGACGAGAGACTTGATCTGCGCCCAGTAAACGGCGAGATCCTCCGACTTGGTCTTGAAAATGAACAGACCTGCCAAGGCCAGGCCATAGCCTACGAGCTGCGGCGAGAAAGAGAGGGTCGAGGTCAGCCGTGCGAGCGAGGCCTGAGCGCCGAGGAGGAGGAGGGACGCACCTGAATCATGGTGACGGGCGTGCCAAACAGAACGACCGAGCCCGTGACGAGGAGGATGTCCTTGAGCACTCCTGCGAAATAGAGAGAGAGAGGGAGCTTGGTCAGTCGCCGCTCGAAAGTGCCTGGGGGAGCGAGAGGAAGAGAAGAAGGAAAGGAGGGGACGCACCCGAGAGCGTGAGGACAAGCGAGCTCGCGCAGCCGATGAGGAAGACGACGCTGACGTTGAGGAGGAGGGCAACGTTGCAGTTGACGAAGAGCGTGATGGGCCCGACCTTGTCGAGGATCTGCTCGAACGGCGCCCAGCCCTCGAACGGCAGGATGAGGAGGCCGTTGAAGACGGCGCAGACCTGCGGTGCAGTGCGGAGGACACGTCAGGAGGAGGGACAAAGGGGGAGGAGAAAGAGGAGGGACGAGGCGGGAGGAAGGAAGAGGAGGGACGAGGACGCACCGGCGCGTAGTAGTACAGCGACACGAGCGGGTCCATGCGCAGGCCCTGGAGGAGCTTCTGGATCGCGACGAGGCGCGTCGCCTCGAACAGGATGCCGAAGCACTGGAAGACGAAGCCCGAGAAGACGAAGCGCAGCTCGCCGTACGACGCGAGGGCGACGCCGGCCGAGATGCCGATGACGGTGACGGCCTTGCGCTTGTCCCAGCTGTCGAGGCCCATCATGACCGACATGCCGAGGACGGCGACCGAGGTGAAGGCCTTGAGCCTGCGAGCGTGAGGAGGTGCGTGCGCAGGGTCAGCGGGTCGCTCGTGGGGGAAGACGCGCGCGTGCGCTCGGCGAGAAAGGAGGGGCGACGCACATCTGGATGAACGAGACCGAGAGCGTGAGGTAGGCGAGGTTGGAGAAGATGAGCGACGCCGAGAACAGGGCGCCGATGGGGACGATCTGCGCGAGGGCGAGAGGAGCAAGGTCAGCTCGAGTCGTTCGGCGAGAGCCTGACAGGGAGGGAGACGACGACGCACGTTCTTGTACCAGCGGTCCCACGACATCTGGACGTTGTCGAGGCCGTCGATGAGGTGCGTGAACCGGCGCATGAGGCGGGTCGCGAGCGTCGCGTACACGAGGTGGGTCGTCTGCGCACAGCGAGGGCGAGCGGGTCAGCGCAAGGTCGGCGCAGGCCGCACAAGTGAGCGGGACGCACAGTGAGGAAGATGGGGTAGCGGAAGTTGAGGTCGCCCTCCTTCTTTCCGCTGCGGACGAGGAAGAGCGGGTCAGCGCTCGTGCTCGCGCGGCTCGAGGGAAAGCGCTTGGAAGGGGCCGCACAGGATCCAAGCGTTCATGAGGATGACGCTCGACGACAGGGCGATCCAGATGGCGATGATGGGCGCCGGGTGCATCTTCTTGGGGACCTGCGAGGAGGAAGGCGAGGAGGAGGGTCAGCGCTGCCGGTCTCGCCATGTTGCGCGGGTTGCAGCGGCTCGTCCAGACGATCTGCTCCATCTCGTCGTATTGCGCGTGCGCACGAGCGCGCATGTGAGCGCACGAGGCTTCATCGCCTCGTGCTGCGAGAGCGAGCGTCGACGGCGAGCGTGCTGCCCAGCTCGACGCGCTCGAGCGTGATCGCTCAGCCCAACGACTCGAGAGCGCACACGGCGAGCTCTGAGGAGCCCTGCACAGGCCGGCATTGCCATCTGCCGCGAGCTGGACGCGCCGCACGTGTGCGCAAGGGGGAGGAGGGGGCCGGGAACGAGGACGCGAGGGACTCGGGACGCACCGCTGCGGTCGCCGATGCAGGTCGGGGCAACGACTCCTCCTCCTCGAGGGCCTGCAGGTCGGCCTTGAAGTGGTTGCCGCCGGCGCGGGTCGAGTCGCGTCCGTCGTCCTCTGCAAGGAGGGCGTCGGCCTCCTGGAGGGCGAGCGCGTCGCGGTCTTCGAGCGTGACCTTGTGGCTCATGGTCGGGATGGGAGCAGCAGCTGGTGGTGGTGCGAGTAGAGCGGGCGAGGCGAGCTGGGGAGGAGGTTTGGCTCGTCGCGCTCGTCGGAGATCCGCTTCGATCTCTCTGCTCCGCACAGCCCGGACCTCCGTCGAGCGCATGCTACCCCTGCTGCAGATCCACCGCCGGGCCGCGCACTCCTTGCCCTCTCGCCGCAACCCGCCCACCGGTCCTCCTCCCCGCCCTCCTCCCTCTCGACCGCGACCGGCAACCGCTCGCCCTCAAGCTCTTGCACCGCATCGAGCCGGGCCAAACACGGCACGGCAGCGTCGAGGCGAGTGCACACAGCTCGTCGAGCCGCTGCGACGAGGTCGACGAGGTCTCCTCCTCCTCGTCCCATACGCCTCGCCTCGCCTTCGGGCTCGTCCCCGCCCCGCCGCCTTCTTCTCTTTGCTTCTGCCGAGCAGCCATCCTTTGTCTGCTGCATCTCACAGGGTACAGCAGGCAAGAGCTCGCCGTCCAAGGACGACGGCCCCACCCCCTGTGCTGTTTCGCGCGGCGGCCTCCCTTTGTCCTGCTCGCTGCGCTCCCTCTTCCGGCGGCTGCGCTTCTTCACGCTCGTCTCGCTCCTGCGCTTCCCCTTGTTCGTCTCGCATTGTTCCGTCGGCGAAGCTCTTCCGTCGCTGCTCGCACAGCGGGGCCGCCTCGAGTACTCAAAGCCGCGAGCGCCATGACCTCCTTCCTCTCTTTCTCTTCATCTTCCCCTCCCTCGCTCGCCAAGCCCTTCCCTCGCAACCATGCACCTCCTCGCGACCCTCTCCGCCCTCATCGTCGCCCTCGCCCTCGCCCAGGCCGCGCCCGCACCCCTCCCGACGCCCGCCCCTGCCCCCGACCGCCTCGCCGACCACGTCTCCCTCATCGCCGGCGCCTTCGAGCGCCACAGCTCCGGCTTGAGCGCCTTTGCCGCCGAGGTCTCGTCACGCGCCTCGGTCGCCTCGGTCGCCTCGGTCGCGAGCGCCGCCGCCGCTCGCCGCTCGAGCGCATCCGCCCTGCGCAACTCGGTCGTGTCGGCGAACCGCGCAAAACAATCCGCGTACGTGAGCTCGTCGCGCGCTGCGGCCGCCGCCGCCGCCAGTCGCTCGAGCGCTTCGAGCTTGCGCAACGCCATCGTCTCGTCGAACCGGGCCAAGCAGAGCGCCTACGTCAGCTCCTCGAGAGCTGCCGCTGCCGCCGCGACGAGGACGAGCGGGTTCGCGACGGTCACGGCAACGAAAGCGCCGGCGACGGCGGCGCCCTGAGCGCGCTCTCGGACCTCGAGGCGAGCCTCTCTCTCTTTCCTCGTCCCTTCTCTTTCTCGCGCGCTCTTGCTCCTCGTGCTGACGCTCTCGCTCTCGCAGATTATCGTCGGAGCGTTTCGAGCGAGGAGCAGGACGGACGGGGGGGGGGGACTTGGGATAGAACGTCTTGTCAATGTCAACCTCGCTCTACGTATTCCCGCTCTGTCTGCACCGCTCGCACCCTCTCTACTCGCTGTGCTTCTTGATGAGAGCCTGCGCGCGAGTCGAAGAGAGCGTCAGCGAGCGAAAGAGAGAGCGGAGGTCCCCTCCTCGCGGCCCAGCCCGAGCGAGCGAGCGACAGAGGAAGAGGAAGAGCAAGCGCACCTGCAGCCCTGCCGCGTTGGCGCCCGTCACCTCGCCGAGCTTGTCGCCCGCGCGGAAGACCATGAAGGTCGGCATGGCGCGCACGCCGCACTCCTGGGCGATTTGCTGCGCGCGGCGAGGGAGCGAGAGAGAGAGAGGTTAGCTCGGCGAGGGAGGGGAGGACGGGCTCGAGCGAGAAGGGACGCACCTCCTGCGCGTCGACGTCGACCTTGTAGAAGTCGATCGCGCTCGACGACTCGTCGTCGGCGAGCTTCTCGAAGACGGGCGAGATGGCGCGGCTGCGAGCAGGACGGACGAGCGAGGCGGACGAGGTCAGCGAGGAGGAGGAGGAGGAGGCCGAGCGTCGCGAGCTGGCGAGGGGGCGACGCACCAGGGTCCGCACCTGTCGAGTAGAGCGTCAGCTCAGGAGCCTGCACGAGCCGAAAGAGAACGCGAATGGACGCACCAGGTCGCCCAGAAGTCGATGATGACGGTGCGGTCGCCGTTGAGGACCTGCTGAAAGTCGGCGAACGACTCGATAGGCTTGACGGGCATGGTCGGAGCTCGAGATTGAGCTGTACGAGTGCTGTGCTGGCGGGGATGCGGCGAGGCGGCGTGCGGTTGAGGCTGGCCGGGGTGGGGAAGGCGGCGAGTGGGGGAGGAGAGGGCGAGGTGGGATCGCTGCGGTGGACACGCAGGAAGCTGTCAGCGACGCCGAAGAGACAGGTCTCGAGGCCAGCGAGGTGGCGCACGCACTGGGTGCTGATGCCGTGGAGAAAAGAGAGCTGGGATCGGCCGGCGTGGAGGTCGAAGGGCGCGAAGTCAACCAAGCTGAGCGACGACGGACGAACGGGACCGTGCGTCCTCTCCACCTGCGCAGCAGAGCTCTCGTACGTGTGCTATGGCAGCTACGAGCCCGCCGCTTAACGAAGCAGCAGCTCACTCTCTCGACTCGCGCACGGGCCGACGACGAAGCAGATGCGAGAGGCGCGGAGCGGTAGCGTTACAGGTACACGAGAGCGATGCGAGGAAGGATACAGTCACATCTGGATCTATAGGATGCTTGCCGACCACGCGCTCGGGCCGTCACTGCTGCTGACACCCGGGACCGGCGTCCTCGTCCTCGTCGTACGGCCGCCCGTTGCCGTGATACTGCGCGCAGGGAGGCTCCTGAGTCAGCGTCGAGCGAGATAGGAGGAGGGAGGAGTAGGTGAGAGCTCGCTCGCGGCGAGAGGGAGGCAGGAGAGAGAGGAGGAAGAGGAGGACGCCGACGCACCCATTGCTCCTCGTCCTCGGGCCTGTCCCGCTTCTCCTCGAGCTCGACCTCGTCCGTCTCCTTGCCCTCCTCGACAACGACGCGCCCCAAGTCGGGCCTGCGCGGCGGCAACAAGCCCCTCAGCGTCTCGACGCCGCCCTTGTCCGCAAGGCCCATCGCCCACTGCTCGTCCGGCATGGCCACCTCGACGCGCACGAGCAGGTCGCCGCGCGCGCCGTGGCGCCACATGCCCTCGCCCGGTACGACGACCTCGTCGCCCGTCTTGAGGACGCGCCAGCCGCGCTCGCCCGGCGCGGGCTGCGTGACGCGCAGGCCGCGCCCGTCGAGGTGGACGAGGATGAGGCGCGAGAAGCCGAGGAGCGACTCGGAGAGGGTGAGCGAGAGGGTCGTCGAGAGGTCGGCGGGTGGGCGGGCACAGCGTGAAGGTCGGATGGGGGAGCGGGCGGACCGTGATGTGCAGGTCGCCCGGTGCCGAAGAGTCGGGCTGCGAGCGCGTCGGCGTCAGTCTGAGAGCGGGATGTAGAGCGCGGATAGAGAGAGAGGAAGCACGCACAGACTCGTCGCCCTCGCCGGTGATGATGATCTTCTCGCCAAAGTGCATGCCGCGCTCGAGGTGAAAGTCGACGCGCTTCTTGTCCTTGACTGTGCGCGCACCCTTGCACTTCTTGCACCTGCAGGCGGGGAGAAGGAGGAGTGCGGGGCATCGTCAGCGAACAGCGTGCGGAGAAAGAGAGCGAGAGCGAGCGAGGGGAGGAAGGAGGAGGGGACGGTCGACGCACGCATCCTGGTCCCGGACCTTGAGCCCCCGGCCCTCGCACGACGAGCACCGCACGGGCACGCGCTGGATGTACGGGCCCATCTGCTTCATGGCGTACGTCTGCCCCTGCCCGCTGCACTTGACGCACGGCTTGGCCTGCTTGCCCGGGCGCGCGCCGGTGCCCGTGCACGTGCCGCACGTGCGCGTGCGCTCCACGGCGAGCGTCTTGGCGCACCCGGTGTACAGCTCCTCGAGCGTGACGGGGAGCTCGACCTCGGACGGCGCCGTCTGCGTCTTGCGCCGCTGCCGCGGGCGGCCGCCTGCGCCCGCACCGGCGCCTGGAGGAGGAGGGCCGCCGAACCCGGGTGGGACGCCCGCGCCGCCGCCGAACATCTCGGCGAAGAAGTCCTGGAACATGTCCTCCTCGCTCATGCCGCCCGAGCCGCCGCCAGGCCCGCCGCCGCCTCGAGGGCCCTTCTCGCCAAACTCGTCGTAGTCGGCGCGCTGGTCCGGGTCGCTGAGGACCTCCCACGCGTGCTGGATCTCCTGGAAGCGGGTCGGGTCGGGCGGGGCGCCGTCCTGGGCCGACGACTGCTTGTCGGGGTGGTAGCGGAGGGCGAGCTTGCGGTAGGCTGTGCAGCGGCGAGGAGGAGAAAGGGTCAGCGGCTCAGTCGTGCCGGATGGAGGTGCTGCAGCTATGTGAGCCCACCTTTCTTGATCTCAGCGTCGGATGCGCCGGGCTGCACGCCTGCGCACGAGGGAGAGGGACCAGGGTCAGCGAGATGATGATGAGGAGCTCGAGGAGAGGCGACAGGAGAGGGAGGAGCGCAGGCTCACCGAGGGCGTCGTACAGCTTTGTGTCTGCGACCATATAGAGGCTCGAGTGGGCTCGAAGGCGAGCTTGACCAAGCGAGAGCGAGACGAGGGAGTGAGAGCCGGAGCGCCGCTCGGAGAGGCGGAGTTGGAGGAGCGACGACCGGCTTGCTCTCCCTCGAGCTACCAGGCCAGGCCCTTGCTGCCACAGCCACAGCCACGACGATGGAGCTCGCCTCGGCCCTCTTCTCGTCCGCCGCGTCCTCGCTCGCCGCCGCCCAGAAGGGCTCGCTCGCCTCGTCGTACCTCGTCGACGCCGCCGTCCCACCCGTCCAGGTCGGTGTGTGGAAGGTCCAGCGCGCCAAGCACCACTCGAACGGCAAGCTCGTCTCGATCTGGACCGCCGACAAGCACCAGCTCGCCGCGGGCCCGCCTGCCTCGTCGTCGGCCGGCGCGAGGCGAGGTGGGGGGACTCGCGACCGCGGCGCAGACGCAGAGCGCTTCAAGAGCGCAGTCGAGGTCCTCAAGAAGGAGGTCAGTCCCGCCCAGCTCCTCCCCTGACCGCCGCAGCGGCCTCGAGCTGACGTCCCTCCCCCTCCCTCGCTCCCTCCTTCGCAGGCGTCGTCGCTGTCGAGGCTGCGGCATCCGTGCATCCTCGAGATGGCCGAGCCTATGGAAGAGGGCAGGTGCGTCCAGCTTCTTACGGCACCTTGCACGCCTTGCTGAAGCTGACTACGAGATCCTCGCGCGCAGGTCGACCATCACCTTCGCGACCGAGCCCGTCACCGCCTCGCTGCGGCACGCCATCGACGCCTCGGACGCCGCCCAAGACCCCTCGGGGCGCGCGTCGTACCGGCCCAAGACGGCGCAGGACCTCGAGCTCGACGAGGTCGAGGTGCAGAAGGGCCTGTCGCAGCTCGGCAAGGGCCTCCAGTTCCTCCACGAGTCGGCCAAGCTCGTGCACGGCAACCTCACGCCCGACGCCGTCCTCATCAACGCCAAGGGCGACTGGAAGCTGAGCGGGTTCGGCCAGTCGCGGTACCTGTTCGACCCGCAGGGCGCGCCGGCGAGGTGGGAGTTCCTCGCGTTCGACCCGGACCTGCCGACGAGCTGCCAGCGCGACTACGACTACATCGGTGCGTCTCTCTCCCCCTCCCTCGCTCCCTCCTCGCCTGCACTCATTGACTCGTCGCTCGCCGCACACAGCTCCCGAGTACGCCCTCGACGAGTCGCCGCCCGCCCCCTCGAACGACATGTACTCGCTCGGCTGCATCCTGCACGCGATCCACACGCACACGGGCCCGCCCTTCCAGAACCGCCACTCGCTCAAGAAGCTGCGCTCCAATCTCGACGAGGGCCTCGGCCTCGTCTCGTCGCAGTGGCGCAAGCTGCCGCAGGACGTCCAGGAGGTGCTCGCGAGCCTCCTGACGCGGTACCCGAACCGGCGCTTGACGGCGAGGCAGTTCCTCGAGAGCAGGTACTTCGAGGGCTTGCTCGTCGGCACGCTCAGGTTCCTCGAGCGCGACTCGTTCGCCTCGACGTCGAG
>ERZ794949.500-NODE-500-length-12248-cov-2.476749_pt1 | contig 12248 bp, 15 predicted proteins | sample MGYA00511363_ERZ794949 | MGnify/ENA primary metagenome ERZ794949 (study PRJEB30137, sample SAMN04331402) | food metagenome | isolation source: T1 must sample point D1 replicate B | place: Australia: South Australia ...
CGTGATGCCGTACCGCTGCGGGTCCTTGCGCAAGTCGTCGATCGAGCGCGCGCCCTTGGCCCACAGGTCCTGCGCCGCCTTCTTGACGCCGTACACGTCGCCGAATAGCTTCTCGGCCTTGTCGGCCTCGGTCTCGAACTTGGAGAGGCGGCGGTGTGTGCCTGCGGAGCAAGCTACAGCGTCAGCAAAGCTCTCTCGCAAGAAGAAGAGCGAGGTGAGGGAAGGGACGCACCGGTGCGAGCAATCTCGACGATCTTGTGCGCGAGCTTGGGGCCGATGCCGGGGATCTGGACGAGCTCCTCGTAGCTGTCGATCTGGTCCTCGTAGCTGCGCAGGAGGTTGGCGGCCTTTTGGTGCGAGCGGATGCGGAACTCGTCCTTCTCGACGATCTTGGGGATGAGGCCGGCGAGGAGCTCGAGCTGTTGCGAGGGCGAGTCGTCAATGCTGCTCGAGAGGGTCACGAGCGCGAGAGAGTCGGGCAGGAGAAGGAGAGAGACGCACCGTCTTGGCGACGACCTCGTTCGGCCCTTCTCGCCGGGCACGGTTCGCCGCCGGGTTGTCGCACGTCCAGCCCTGCAGGGACGAGAGTCAGTACCCTCGACATTGAAACACGCTGTGCGAGGCGACGAGACGACGCACCTTGGCCTTGCGCTTCTTCCTCGGCGCGCGCTTGGTCCTCACCTCGCCCTGGCTGTCCTCGTCCTCGGTCGCGTTGTCGTCCGGCGCGCGCATCGACAGGACGGCGTTCGGGTCGAGGTCGAGCAGGTCGGACGCCGACACCTCGTTGAAGCGGTCGACGGCCTCGGCGCCGAGCGTCTGGATGATGGCGTGCTCCTCCTCGAGGCCCTCGTACATGAACGTGCCCGAGTCGGCGCGCGACGGCGGGCGCTCGGGCGAGGCGAGGTCGACGTCGACGTCGGTGCTGGTCGTCGGGGCGGTGGCGAGGGTGCGAGTGCGGTCCGGGTCGTCGATCGGGTCGCTCGAGTCCTCGAAGCCGCGGCGGGCCGGGATGTCGCTCTCGTCGACGACGCCCTGCTGCGCCTTCCCCTTGCCCTTGTCGCGCTTGGGGATCGACGAGGCGGCGGTCGACTGCGAGCGAGGCTGGTCGAAGTAGCCGGGCGCGGGCGCCTCGTCGAGAGGCCAGTCGTCGGGTCCGAGCGGGCTGCAGGAGGGCTCGAGCACGTCAGCGCCGCTCGAGTCGGCATGGGGAGGAGAGAGAGCGAGAAGGGGACGCACGATACGGCGTCCATGTTGTCGTCGTCGTCGTCGTCGCTCTCCCTCTGCGTGTCCTCGCCCGCATCGGCCGCCCGCTCCCGCGCTCCCTGCCGCCTCGCCTTGGCCGGGTCCTCCTTGTCGAGGCGGCTCTTCTCGCGCTCGCGCACCTTGCGCATGCGCTTCAGCTCGTCGGCGAGCGCCACCTTGTCGCGCCGCTCGCGCCGCGCGCCCTCGCGGAAGTCGCCGCCGAGCACAAAGTCGCCCTCGTCGACCTTGTGGCTCGCGTCGACGCACTTGGTGATCCACTCGAAGCGGACGACTTTGACGAACGGCCCGAGCTCGTCCTGCTCGATGCCGTCGCCGTCGTCGGGCCCGAGGCAGCCGAGGACCTGCTCGTACGTCGCCGGGCGGTGCTTGTGCGCCGGCTCGAGCGGGACGATGTAGGTCGTCCAGCGCTCGGCCTCGGCGCGCGCGGCGAGCTCGTCGGGCGCCGTCGAGACGTCGCCGTCGTCGACGTCGAACGGCGCCGGCGTAAAGTCGGCGGGCTGGACGAGCGTCGCGCCGTTGCGCGCGGCGATGCTCATGTTGAGCCGGAGCGCGTCGTCGAACCGGTTCTTGCGCGGCGCCGAGTTGCTCCAGTGGTCCGTGTTGACGAAGACGATGCGACAGCCGTCGAGGAGGCGCGGGCGAGCGCTCGGCGCGCGCTCGAACTGGGCGAGGTGCTCGACGAACGACGGGATGGTCGGGAACTGGCCGACGAGCTTGGTGCGGTTGAGGCCGGCGACCTGCTGCAGCGCCTGGTCGAGGTGGAGTGACGTGCGCGCCTTCTTGACGGGACGGCCGCGCCCGGCTGCGGGTGCGGCGGCGCCGGCGGCGGGGGCGGCCTGTGCGGCGCGGCGCTGACGACGACGGAGCTCGGCGCCGGTCGCTGCGCGCACGAGCGTGCCGGCGCGAAGAGCTGGCGGACTGCTCGAATCGCTCTGGACCTGCTCGTCGTCATCGTCGCCGCCCTCGTCCGAGAGCGAGAGCTCGACGACCTCGTCGCGCGCGCGCTTGACGGGTCGCACAGGCGCCGCCGCCGGCCCCGGCTGATAGTCGACGTCGGCGTCGTCCTGGTCCGACGTGTTGTCGAGGACGATGTCGTCGCTGCCGCTGGTCGATGGTGCGGCGAGAGGCGGTGCGGGCTTGGGCGCAGGTGCGGGTGCGGGCGCAGGAGGAGGAGGAGGAGGGGGCGGTGAAGGGCGGCGGGCTCGGCGCTTTGGCGCAGGGGCGGGGTGGCCTAGCTGTGGCGGTGCTCGGCGGCGTCGCGGTGCGGCTGTGCCCCATGCGACGTCCTGGATGGCGAGGAGGTCGCGCTCGTCGTCGCTGTCGAAGGGCCCGCCGTCGACGGGGAGGAAGAGCGGGTGGATGGCGCAGAGCTTGTCGAGGCGGTTCAGCTGGTCCTGGAAGGAGGGCTCTGGCTCGAACAGGTGGACGAGCGAGGCGTGGGCGGCCATGTCGGGTTGCGCGACGAGGGCGACGACGAGGAGAGGGGTGGGCCGGCGCCCTCGAGGCGGGGCGAGTGTTGCGGCAAGGCGACTGCTGGAAGCTGGAGAGCTCGGCGTGGTGGCAGGCGGAGCTCGGGACGGTGTGAGAGGAGACTCAGGAGAGCGAGAGCGAGCACCGCCTCGTCGCCGGCTCCCCCGCACTTTGCCCCCCTCTGCTCCTCGCACACGGCTCGCACCAGCCAGGCGACCATGTCGACAGACCGCAGCACATCGCACAACACCACCCCCCGCACCCGCACCATGCGCAAGCCCGCTCCCCTCTCGCCCTCATCCCGCTCCTCCGCCCGCCCGAATGACCTCACTTCTCGACGCTCTCGCAACTGGGAGACCGACGACGACGACCAAGACGACCAACAGCTCCTCGAAGACCGCCGACGCTACTCGCAGCGCAAGTCGGAGCAGAACAAGGCCGCAAAGCGCGCACCTCGTCCGACGGCAACCTCTCGTCCGTCCCTCTCGCACTCGACCACGCTCCTTCAAGCTTCAAATCCAAGCTGACCCGCTCCAAGCCATGCAGGGATCTTTGCGGCGGTCGGCCCGCTCCGCTCGCTCGCCCGGCTGGCGCGCAAGATCGCCTGGGCCCTCACGCCCTACCTCCTCCCCCTCGTCCCCTACCTTCTCCTCGCCCTCGCCCTCTACCTGGGCATCGCCCTCGCCCGTTCCTACCTCGCCTACTACCTCTCGTACTTCCCCGCCCTCCTCCAACGTCCTCTCTCCCGCCTCGCCAACCTGTCGCTCCCCCTCCCGCACCTCCCGACCACCCTCTCGCCCTGCCTCACCCTCGGCATCTTCTGCGGCAGCACCTCGTCGGCCTCGTTCGAGCTCTTGAGCGCAGGTGCAGCGCGCACGGCCGCCACTCGGGCGCACGCCGCCCTCGACGTCTTCGAGCACCTCCTCGACCTCGGCGCGGGCGAGTCGGCCGGCATGACGCTCGAGCCCGTCGCCGTGTGGGAGCTCGCGACCGCCGTGCGGTACACTTCGAGCCTCGACGACCGCGTCTTCCTCTCGGAGCGCCTGAGCGACCTCGGCGACAAGAGCCGCGAGGTCAAGGACCACGTCATCGCGCTCAACGCGCAAGGTTACAACAGCTTTCACTGGGTCGTGTGCGTCCCCTCTCTCGCTCTTCTCTCGAGCTCACAAAGGTCCGGTGCTGACGTCGAAACCCTCGCAGCCACGAGTTCACCCGCCTCGAGGAGCTCATCACGGCCGCCTCGTCCACTTCGGCACCGCGCATGAGCGACCGCCAGCGCGCCGAGTTCGAGCACCTCTTGTCGTCCCTGTTCGACAAGATCTCGTCGTCGCTCGGCGACCTTGTCACCTCGCTCGACCGCGCCATCCCCTCGGCGACGCTCGCGTCCGACTCGGCCAAGCTCATCTTTGCGGCCCTGCGCAGCGAGGAGGCGCAGCGCGCCGACGAGCTCGACTCGATCGACTGGTTCCGCCGCATGACGGCCGCCGTCGCGGCGAGCCCGCAGGGCGGCAAGAAGGTCAAGGCGCTCAAGCGCGACCTCGAGATCACGAGGGCGAGCGCGGGCGCCGTCATCGGCGTGTGGCAGGCGCTCGAGGAGACGCGCGAGTCGCTCGTGTCGTACCAGCGGCACGTCGAGTACTACAAGGTGCGCCCTCGTCCCACTCTCTCTCGCTTTCCCTCACCTCGAGCTCCCCTCGCTGACTCGCTCTCGGGCCCTCGCCCGCAGGCCGGCGTCGTCGGGTTCCATCTCTCCGGGCACGGCCTCAGCGTCGAGCAGGAGGTCGGCAGCCTCAAGACGGTCATGGGCGAGATGCGCGCGACGCTCGACCAGGCGAGGCAGCGCTCGTCGGCGGGAGCGAGGCGCGGCGCGAAGCAGGTGCCGCACGAGCTCCCCGAGGCGTGAGCTATCGTGCGCTCGCTGTTCTGCTCCTTGTAGGTGTTGTCACAAAGCTGTTCCTTCTCTATCTCTCGCTGTGAGAGCTCGAAAGGGCCGTGCCGCGGCTCGTTCGGATCTCGACCAAGCAGCCAGTCGCTCTGCCGCCGAGAGCTGTTCGTCCCTGTTTTCCCTCACCGGCCCAGAGCTCGCGTGCAGCACGGTGCATCTGCTGCACATGCTTCTGAGCTCCGCCAGCTGGTCTCAAGCTCGCCACCGCCGCCGCCGTCGCCGCCAGAACCCCCGCTCCTCATCGCCAGCCTTCATCACTCCGCCCCGACCAGGAGGAGCCTAGGAGAGCAGCGGCGGGGATCACGAGGTCCACACGGGCGGGCTAGTGCCCGTCCTGAGCGGGCCAGGCCGCGGGGACGGCGGCGATGCGACGCTCCCCGCCTCGCGACCAGGGACGACTTCTCCGACAGCTCGTCTCGCGCGCATCCTGCTCTACGGCGTCGGGGTGCTACCTGCGCCTCGTGGCTGCTCCGCATCGCCCGATCTTCTCGCTGCTACTTTCAGCCGAGCAGGTGAGACGGTGCAAGTGCGCGATCACCTCGTCGACAAGGGATGAGACCCGCCATCCTTGCGGTCGAGCGCCTCGAGCGCTGCATCCAGCGCACTTCGCTCGGGCTCAGCTATGCGGTGTGAAGCGCCTTGCGCATCCGCAGGCTCCAGGAGAGGAGCACTGCTGCTTCGTCTTTCGAGCTTGCCGCCCTTCTTCTTCAGCTCGCTCAGCCGGCAGCTCGAGCGAGCGCTTCGGCGACGACGGCGTGCGACGAGCTCGCGGTCTGCGACGCACAATCGAATCTAGGTCGCTCGCGCGAGCTCGACCGCGATCGACTCGCTCGGACCCCCGCCGCCGACGGCCGAGGAGCAGCGCGGCGACAAGCTCGATCTCTTCGTGCCGTCTTCCTCGCGCCAGGAGCTCGGGTCGCCTCATTCGTGCGTCCCCCCTCTCTTCTTCTCCCCCACCTCCTTCCCTCAGTGACCCTCGTCCGCCTCTCGCCCTCCTCGCCCCTCCCCTCCCTCCTCTCCAAACATGCGCACCGGACTCGTCGCCGCTCTCGCCCTCCTCGCCTCGACCTCGTCGGTCCAGGCAGCCCCTGCCGGCTTCTCCCTCTCGTCGATCCTCCAGCAGGCAAGCCAGGCGCTGCACGGCCTCGGCATCGACATCGTCCCCTCGACCGACTCGAGCAAGCATGGGCCCGTGTGGCGGTTCGACATCGGCAAGTTCTACTCGCAGGTCGTCAAGCAGGTCAAGCACGACATCTCGTGGCACAAGAAGTTCCAGGGCTGGGACACGTTCAAGGCGAACGGCGTCAACCTCGGTCCGTCGTCCTCCTCCTCCTTCTGGTTCGCGACGCGCTCCTCGGCCGAGAGCTGACCTACCTCTCTCTCTGCAGGTGCATGGCTCGAGATGGAGCTCAACTACACGCCCGATGTGATCCCTGCGCCGTACCAGGACGAGTGGTCGTACTGCGCGGCGGTCGGCAAGGCCGTCTGCGGTCCCGTCCTCGAGCAGCACTACTCGACGTTCGTCTCGACGGCCGACATCGACAAGGTCGCCTCGTACGGCATCAACACGCTGCGCATCCCTGTCAGTGCGTCCCTGCTCGTCTGCTCCACCTCCGCCTACGCGTCGTCGCCGTCGGAAGCTGACTCAGGTCATCGAGCGCTCGCAGCGTACGCCGCCTTCATGGACGTTCCGGGCTCGCAGCTCTACCACGGCAACCAGGTAACCTACCTGCGCAACATCGCCGAGTACGCCGTCCAGAAGTACAACATGCACATCGTCGTGCGTCCGCTCGCCCTCGCCGTCCTTCCCCCTTGCCTCGCTCGCCGTCCCTGACGCTTCTCCTCGCACAGCTCGGCCTCCACTCCCTTCCAGGCGGCGTCAACAACCTACAGATGTGCGTTCCCCTCGTCTGCACGGCGTGAGGAACCGAGCCTGACCCGCTTGACCTTGCAGCGGCGAGAAGTTCAACCTCGGCGGCAACGCGGACTGGTTCTACAACGCGACCAACCTTCAGTACTCATACCAGGTGCGCTCTCTCTCCTCCTCCTATCTGTGCTGGCACGGATGCGGCGATGACTCGCTCGAGCCGGGGTTGCTGACCTTCTCAAGCACCCGCTTTGACCTCGCAGATCGTCGACAAGGCGCTCGACTTCATCAAGAGCACGTCGAGCCCGTCGGCATACACCTTTGCGCCGCTCAACGAGGCCTGCGACACTGGAAGTGCGTCCCTGCGCCTCGAAGCTTCTCGCCGTCGAGCACTCGTCGCTGACCTCGTCTTGCCTGGCTCGTCCGCAGTGGCTCACTTCGGCTCGCCCCAGACGGTCTCGGCTGCCGGTACCGACTACATCAACAGCTACGTGCGCACCGTCCTCAAGATGATCAAGAAGAAGGGCCTTCGCACCGAGCTCATGCTCGGCGACTCATTCATGGGCGCCTCGTACTGGTCGCCGTTCTACAACTACAAGCGCGACCGCGTCGTGATCGACAGCCACTTCTACTACTTGTGCGTCCTGCTCAACTCACAGCTCAGACGGCCTCGCTCAGGATCGAGCTGACGTCTCTCCCTCTCTCTCTCTCCTTGCAGCGCTGCCGACGGCGTGTACGGCAAGTACGCCCCGTCGCTGCCTTGTGGCCAGGCGCAGAACGCCATCACGACCCTCCCGATCTTTGTCGGCGAGTTCAGCCTGCAGAGCAAGCTCGCGAACGACCTCGCGAGCCGTCAAGCCATGTACCAGGTGCGGCGCTCGGACCCTCACCTGCTCTCGCTCACCTCGCAGCAGTGACGCTGCCTTTCTCGATGGTTCCTGACGCTCTATGCACTCGCAGACCCAGGTCTACGCTTGGCAGAAGTACCTCTCGGGCGGCGCGTTCTGGAACATCCGGTGAGTCGCTCTCCCTCCCTCCTCGTCTCCTCCTTGCGGTCGCGCTCGTGGCGACGCCCGAGCGCTGCATCCCGTCGATAGGCCCTTTCGAGACCATGGCTGACTCGGGCCCTTCCTTGCAGCTACCTCGGCAGCGACGCCGTCGACGGCGAGGGTGGCACGGTCCGTCCCCCTCTCTTTCTTCCCCGTCCTCTTCTCCGCTGACGTACAGTGCCTCTCCCGACCGACTTGCAGAAGGACTACTGGTCGCTCATGAACCTCATCGACGACGGCATCGTGCTTCCTGGCGGCGCCATCAACTCGTCGTACTGCTGAACGAGGCGGCGCTCGCTCCTCGAGATGCTCGTTCAGCGCATCGACGATCCTGCCGACGCACATCCTCGTGCACTTCCTCCCTCTAGGCTCTTCAGTCATTCGTCTGTGCGCACATTCGTGCGCCTCACTCGTCGGCGGGTCCTCCTTCTCTTCCTCCTCGCGAGGGTCGGGTTCCCGCTTTTTAGTTCCTCCTCTGTCTTCCGCAACGGTGTACGGCTTCTCTCGGTCTTTTGCGCGTGCATGAGTCGCAGCGAGAGCAAAGAGAGTGAGTGCTAGTTAAGCCAGCAACGTTGCGCTCGACGCAATCCGAGGCCGCGTGCACGAGCCTCCTCGTCGTCCCTCCCTCGCGGCCGTTCGCGGAGAGCCCGACGAGTTTCGGCTGCAGCTGCGGAAGCTGTCGCTCGCTCGCGCGGGCGGTGCAGAAATTCGTCCGTCGCGTCGTGCGTCATGGTGACACGGTCGAGCGGGGAAAGGGGATCGCTGTCGCCTCGTCCTTCCTCCCGCGGCCGCTCGCTCTCGACGACCGCCCCTCCTCCCCTCTCCGCACCCTCTCACACCTCGAGAGCTTTCCCGCAACCACCGCACGACCCACGCAATGCCCGCCCCTGCCCGCACCGCTTTCCTCGCCGCCGCGCGCCCGGCCGCCCGCCGCGCCCTCCCGAGGCCTCAGGCCTACCGCCGCGCCGGCTACAACACCGCTGCTCAGGTGCGTCCCGTCCAGCCCTGCCTTGCACCCTGACCGCGACCTGACCCTCGTCCCCACACAGCCCGGTGCCGCCGCCGCCGCGCCCAACTCGTCGCACCTCGTCTCGGGTCTCCTCGGCGGTGGTGTCGTCCTCGGTGGCCTGTGAGCCTCGCTCTTCCTCCGCGCGACACGCTCAGCACGCACTCAGGAGCTGACGCAGAGCCCCGCACGCGCAGCTACGCCTACTACTCGTACTCGGGCGCCAAGGATGTCGTCGACACGGCCCGCTCCGTCTCTGGCTCGGCCAAGGCGGCGAAGGACAAGGTCGCCGACCTGTCTCCCTCGTCGGCAAAGGAGGCCCTCGGCCTCGCCAAGTCGGTCGCCAAGTCGTACGCCGCCGCCATCCCGGGCGGCGCCGTCGTCATCGACCAGGGCTTTGACCGCCTCGAGTCGTTCCTCGACGAGCACGGCGAGAAGGCGGCCCAGGTCGTCAAGGAGACGTACGCCGACATCTCGGAGGCGGCCAAGGGCGGCAAGGACGCGCAGGACAAGATCCTCAAGGCGCTCACGTCGGCGGCCGACAAGGTGCAGAAGCTCGTCGGCGAGGAGGCGGAGCAGGGCTGGGCCAAGCTCGGCGAGAAGTACCCCGAGCTGCAGAAGACCCTCGGCGACCAGGGCGTCGAGTTCAAGAAGCTCGCCGACAAGCAGTGCGTCCACGCTCTCTCTCGACTCGCTCTCGCCCCTCCCCCTGCTCGTCGGCTGACCTTCTCAACTTCGCCTCCCTCCTTGCAGCGGCCCCGAGGCGCAGCGCCTCACGTCCGACTTCTACCAGCAGTCGGTCGCCATCGTCTCGAAGGGCGGCCTCAACGCCGAGACGTACGAGGCCGTCAAGAAGCTCCTCACGCAGAAGAAGAACGAGCTGTCCAAGTTCTCGGTCAAGGCCGGCCAGGACGCGTGGAACGCGTCGGCGAGCGCTGCTGCGCCCGTCCTCGACAAGATGCCTGACGTCAAGGAGGCGCTCGACAAGAACCTGTCCAAGATCGAGGGCTACGTCGGCGAGGACCGTATCAAGGTGCGCCCCTCCGTCCTCGCTCTCTCCTTGCCACCCTTCGTGCTCGAGCTGACCATGCTCCACCTCCCTCGCGCGCGCAGATCGTCAAGGAGCTTTACGCCGAGCTCGAGAAGATCGGCAAGTCGGACAAGTCGGTCGAGGACAAGACCAAGGCGGCCAAGGACCTCGTCCAGGACAAGCTCGGCGACTCGTCCCAGTTCAAGGCGCTCGGCCTCGACAAGGTGACCGACCTCGCCGGCGAGGGCCGCAAGTGGCTCGACAGCGTCGTCCCGGGCATGAGCGGCCTCACCAAGGTGCGTCCAGCTCCTTCTCGACTCGGTCCCGTCATGCCATGGGCTCGAGACTAACCGCCACTCTCGCCGCTCGCAGGTCTTCGAGGACGCCGACCTCAAGGCTCTCCGTGACCTCGCGTCCAAGCGCGGCGACGACCAGAAGATCCTCGAGGAGACCTACGGCGGTGCGTACCCCCTCTCCTTCCCCCGCTTCGCCGGTCGTCCTCGGCGCACGGTCGCTGACTCGTCCCTCCTCCCTGCTCGCAGAGATCAAGGAGATCCTCAAGAAGCAGTCCGAGAAGGCTGCCAAGGTCGCCGGCGAGACGAAGGAGGAGGCCAAGTCGGCCGCGACCAAGTAAAGCGGCGTCGTCGTCCTGTGTTCGCTCGACGGCCGTCGAGCGAGTCTGTAGCAGTCTTTTGCATAGCGTGTACTTAGCGAAATACCAAAATGAGTGCCCTCCTTCGCTCTGCGTGCGTCGCCCGAGAGAGGAGGCTCGAGCAGCCTGCACGAGGAGGAGTGCGCCGTCTCTCCCTTACTTCTGGGCGAGGTGCACGCCCGGGGATGTGCAGGAGAGCTGCTTGCGGTCCTGGAGCCCATAGAAGAGAAGAAAGGAGCGGCGTATCGTCGTCGCTGCCGACCTCGCGAGTCGTGCGGGGCGACGTCCAGCTTCGACACGGACCCGCTCTCCTCTCAGCGCCGCACAGCTCGAGATCGCTATACCAGTACAGCCATACGACGCCTACGACCGACGCAGCAGGGACCGCCTACCGCCTGCGACCGCGCGCGCTCCCGATCAGCGCTGCCGCCTTCACCTGCCAGCAGCACGAGTCGAGCCGTGGAGACCGCGCAGAGAAGCAGCTGCGATGGCACAGGTGCGCTCATAGTCTCTCTGTGCTCCACCTCAGCCCCTCTGCACTCCCCATCGCGGCGTGTTCGCTGTTGGGCCGGCCTGAATGAGCCGACGACGAGACGACCTCATCGCTCGCTCACTCGACAAGGCTTCGAGGGGGGATACAGCGCCATGGCATGGTATCCAGAGCAGTCAACTGACTCGCTACACTCGCTCGCAGCCTCGCGCCGCGTTGGCGGCGTCGCACGACCACCCCCTCTCCCCACCTCTCGACGCGCCGACGACCGCCTTCTTCCCCGACCTGCGCGACAAGCTGCTCGACTCGCGCACCGACAACACGCCGCCCCTCTTCCCCGCCTCGCCGCCCGACGAGTCGCCGACCGCCGACTTCTCGCGCCGTACGTCGGTTGCGACCCTCCTCGCGCGCTCGAGCAGCTCGCACGGCGTCGAAGGCGGCATCGGGCTCGGCCTACCCGCCTCGACGACCTCGAGGAGAGCAAAGAGCCGTGAACGCCCGTCGACAGTCACGTCGGGCGGGTCCCGCTCTCGAGCCGCCTCGTCGCCCTCTCCGGCGCCGTCCACTCCACTTCCGCGGCACCTCTCCTTCCCAGAACCGCCGCACGCCCTACCGCCCGTCGCCCTCACCTCGATCCCGCTCGGGCACCTCGTCGCCCTCGCGCAGGCGCTGTCGGCCCAGCTCGAGGAGGCGCAGGCGTCCCTCCGAGAAGGGCGCGCCGAGCTGCGTGCGCTCGAGACACTCGCGGTCGAGAAGGCGGCGAGCGAGGGCGAGATCGAGCGCGCAAAGGTGCGCGCGAGGACCGAGGTGCGCGACAAGGAGGGGAGGGGAGGGAGCTTGAGCAAGGCGAGGGGACGGGCCAAGGGGAAGGCCAAGGACGAGTGGCGGATCGAGCTGTTGGCGCACGAGGGCGAGGCGGCTCCTGAAGGTCCAGCACAAGTCGAGGTGCGTCCTCACTCTCACCTTGGACCTCCCTTGCAACCCTCTCACTGACTCGGCCCATCCGCAGGTCGACCTCGACATCGAGGACCTCGCCGAGGCCATCTCGTCCAACACGTTCGACCTCGGCCTGTCCAGCCCGATGACGATCGAGCTCACCGACACGGCCTCCATCCGGTCGCACGCCGTCTCGCTGCCCATCCCGTCCACCCCGAACCTCAAGGACCAGTCGGACGCCGCCTCCGTCTCGTCCATGCCCCTCACGGCCGACACCGCCGCTCCGTCCACTTCGGCACCCGACCCTGCCGTCATACCCTCGACGTCCAAGCCCGTTCGCCCTCGACACGCCTCGCTCTCGGCGCGCTTCGTCGGCTACATCGCCGGCGCGCCGTCGTCCGCCTCGGCCGGCTCTGCGCCTCCCCTCCCTCCTCCCTCGACGGGCGCCGCCTCCGCACCGCCTACTTCGGTCGACTCGCCGTCGCCCAAGAAGCGCTCGGGCCGTTCGGGCAGCATCCGGATCGTGAGCAGCACGGCGTC
>ERZ794949.501-NODE-501-length-12244-cov-2.273115_pt1 | contig 12244 bp, 11 predicted proteins | sample MGYA00511363_ERZ794949 | MGnify/ENA primary metagenome ERZ794949 (study PRJEB30137, sample SAMN04331402) | food metagenome | isolation source: T1 must sample point D1 replicate B | place: Australia: South Australia ...
GCAAGCCTCCAGCGCAAAAGGCCGCCGTCGCATCGACCAGCACTGCCGCCGCCGGCACGAGGCGCACGGTGACCACCACGAGGGCTGCCCTCGGCGACAAGGTGCGTCCCGCTCAGACGTCCCCACCTCGCCCTCATCCTCGATGCATGCGCACGCGACTGACCCTGTCTTCCTCTTCTCCTCCTACCCCTCCTTCCTCCCCATCCTCTCCTCCTCGTCCTCTCCGTCCTCCAGTCGGCTGCGGCCAACGCCACCGCCGGCGCTCGCGGCAAGCGCCCCGCCTTCTCGGACGTCACGAACGCGGCCAAGGCCAAGGCGGGCCCGTCCAAGGTCGTCGTCAACAAGAACGCGACCGCCTCGTCGGCTGCGGCGCCGCGACGGTCGTACCGCACGCGCTCGTCGACCGGCGGCGCGACCAGTGCCGTCAAGGAGGAGGCCGCCGCCGACCTCGACCTCGCCGCCGCCGACAACGGTGACGCCGACGACCAGTCGGACGCCATGGCCATCGACGACGACTCGGAGGTCAAGCCCGACGTCCGCGTCGTCAAGCCCCTCCGTCGCGGCGCCGCCGGCGCCTCGGCCACCGCGTCCACGGCCGCCGCCGCGTCCACCTCGACCGCCGCCGCCGCCGGTCGTCGCCCGCTCGCCGCCAAGCGCACCAACACGAGCACGTCGACGACGACCAACGCCCGCGGCGCCATGGCCAAGGCCGCCGCCGCCGCCAAGGCGACGCCCGCCGCGGTCCGTGTCGCGCGCAAGAGGCGCGAGGACGCCGAGGCGCGCCACCGCGCAGCCGCCGCCGAGCTCAAGCGCGCGGCGGCGGCGCAGCAGGACGAGCTCGAGGTCGAGGAGCAGCGCCAGGTCAAGAAGCTGCGCACGAGCGAGCCCGAGTACATGCGGGCGCAGCGCGAGGGCGACGTCGACGACGAGGGCGAGCAGGCCGAGGACGAGCTCGAGGAGGAGCACGACGCCGAGGGCCCGAGGATGAGCAAGTGGGAGACCGAGGTCGAGGCGAGGCCCAAGGACCACGGGTGGGAGGACCTCGACGAGGGCGACGAGGAGGACCCGCTCATGGTCAGCGCCTACGTCGTCGAGGTGTACGACTACCTGCGCGAGCTCGAGGTGCGTCGTCGCTGCCGCCCTTCCTCCTCGAACCCTTCTCGAGCGCCGACGCTGACCCCTTACCTCTCGCTCGCCCGCAGCTCACGACCATGCCCGAGCCCGACTACATGTCGACGCAGAACGAGGTGACGTGGAAGATGCGCGGCATCCTCGTCGACTGGCTCGTCGAGATCCACACCAAGTTCCGCCTCCTGCCCGAGACGATCTTCCTCGCCGTCAACATCATCGACCGCTTCCTGTCGGTGCGCGTCGTGTCGCTCGTCAAGTTCCAGCTCGTCGGCGTCACGGCCCTCTTCATCGCGGCCAAGTACGAGGAGGTCGTGTGCCCCTCGGTCCAGAACTTCCTCTACATGACGGACGGCGGCTACACGGACGACGAGATTCTCAAGGCCGAGCGCTACGTCCTCGGCATCATCGGCTTCAACCTGTCGTACCCGAACCCGATCAACTTCCTGCGCCGCATCTCCAAGGCCGACGGCTACGACATCCACTCGCGCACCATGGCCAAGTACCTCATGGAGATCTCGATCGTCGACCACCGCTTCATGGCGACGCCGCCGAGCCTCATCGCCGCCGGCGCCAGCTGGCTCGCTCGCAAGGTCCTCGGCAAGGAGCGCTGGGTGCGTCCTCCTCTCTCTCTCTCTCTCTCTCGCTCCCTCGCAGAGAGGACCGGCGCTGACTCGGCACTCGCACGCTCGCAGGACGCCAACCTCGTGCACTACTCGGGCTACTCGGAGGATGAGCTCAAGCCGACGGCGCAGCTCATGCTCGACTACGTCGTGCGCACGAGCCCGAGCCTGTCGGCGTGGGCGGCGAGCGCGGCCGAGGGCGACGAGGCGACGGTCGAGAACCCGCTCGAGCTCAGCCCCGAGGACCACGAGATGGAGCACCCCAACTTTGTCAAGAAGTACGGCGCCAAGAAGGTGCGTCTCTCCTCTTCCTCATCGTCGTCGTCGTCGTCAAGTGCGCCTGAGGCTCACCCGTCTCTCCCGCCTCGCTCGCAGTTCTTCAAGGCGTCGACGGCGGTGCGCAAGTGGGCCGAGAACGAGTACCAGCCCCTCGACTTCTACGACCGCGACTCGGCCGCCGTCACGCGCCGCCCGGTCGCCGCGACGCTCTGAGCGTCTCGCCTTCCTCCCTCTCCTTCTTCTTACGCCCGTGCTTGTTCATGCCCCTTTGCAACCCCCTCCTCTCCCACCTCGCTTGCGTACGACGCACCCTGATACCCCTCAGCTTTGCCCGCTTGCCTACACCCCTCCCTCTCTCTCGCCTTCGCCTTTTCTACCCTCAGCTTGTCGTCGCACGCCGCCTTTGAGCGACTGCGACCGTCTGTCTTGGTTTACCCTCGCCTGCGTCTTTACGCCGCCATACATAGCATGCCTGCAACTGGCCGCGCTTTGCCCCCATCCCAAACTTGCGCTCGCCGTGGTCGTCATGCGGGGAGGAGAGCGCGGCCGAGCGGGGACGGGCGCGGGCTCTCGAGCTCCCACGCCCTCACGCCTCGCCCTGCCGACCTCGTCCAGCACACCGAGAGCAACATGGGTCTCATGGAGCACATTGGCTCGCAGCCAGGTGCGCTGCGCTTCCCCTACGGCGACGAGGCGGGCCCGCTCGACTTCATCTCTCGCGCGGGCTCCACCTCCTCGCTTGGCTCCCTCACGCCGTCGTGCGGTGCGCAGTTCAGCACTGATGCCTTGCCTATCCTGCAGAGTCGTACAAGAAGAAGAAGGCGTACAAGTTCGAGGAGGTGCTGGTGAGTCCTCGCTCTGGCTCAACCCTTCCCTCCGCCGACGAGGCTCCGACCCAGCCTGGGGCGCTGCGCTGGCGCCAGGGTGCAGCACCAGCTGACTCTCGTCTCCCCTTGCACCATCCTCGCAGGGCACTGGAGCGTTCGGCGAGTGCGTCGCTGCTTTCCCCGCCTCCTCCTCGTCGTCCCGAACCCTCCTCGCTCGGCAACCCTTCCTCCCGCCAACCCGCCCTCCTCGCCAAGCGAGAGCGTCCCTGCGCGAGCAAAAGCTGACTCTCGCGCCGCGCTCGCAGGGTCAAGCAGGCGTCGTGGAGCCCGCCACCGGGCAACCCGCACTACGACGACGCGCAGAAGGTCGGCGGCCATATCGAGGTCGCCGTCAAGGTCATCAAGAAGAAGGCGCTCAAGGGCGACCTGCAGGCCGTGCACGACGAGGTCGAGGTCCTCACCGGCCTGAACCACCCCAACATCGGTGCGTCCTCCTCTCCCCGCTTGACGGCTCTGCCGCTGCTCAAGCTGACTCTGCTCCTTCCCCTCGCTCGTCCGCCCGCAGTCAAGCTCTACGACTCGTTCGAGAGCAAGGAGAAGTTCTATCTCGCGTTCCAGCTCGCGTCGGGCGGCGAGCTGTTCGAGAAGATCGCGTCGAGGGGCAAGTTCACCGAGGGCGATGCGGCCAACGTTATCACGCACCTCCTCGTGCGTCCTCGTCCCTCCCCAGCCGTCACCGCGAACGGCATTGACTCCTCGTATGTCTGCAGGAGGGCATCAAGTACCTGCACGACCACCACATCGTCCACCGCGACATCAAGCCCGAGAACTTGCTCTAGTGCGTCTCGCCCCGCTCACGCTCTCGAGCTGCTCTCGAGCTGACTCTCCTCGGCCTGCGCAGCACCAAGCCCAACTCGGACCAGCTCGTCATCGCCGACTTCGGCATCGCCAAGCACATCGAGGACAACGAGAGCCTGACGAGCCTCGCCGGCAGCCCGGGCTACGCCGGTGCGCTCGCTCTCTCTCCTCTCGAGTTCTTTCGACCGGCGAGCTGACTCTCCTCCTGCTCGCAGCTCCCGAGGTCCTCCTCAAGCAAGGTCACGGCAAGCCCGTCGACCTCTGGTCCGCAGGGTGCGTCCTCGCTCGCGCGCCTCTCCCTCTTCGCCCTCGCTGACTTGCCCTCCCGCTACAGCGTCGTCACGTACACCCTCCTCTGCGGCTACATTCCTTTTCGTGCGTCGGGTACGCAGGAGCTCATCGAGGAGTGCAGGGCGGCCAAGCTCGAGTTGTGCGTCGTCGTCTCGCCCGAGCTGTCCTTCTGCGCGCGCGCGCTCAGGCTGACGCCGTGCCCTGCTCTCCTTCGCCGCACAGCCACAACAAGTACTGGAGTAAGGTCTCGGACGACGCCAAGGCGTTCATCCGGGCGCTGATCCAGCCCAACCCGGACGACCGCCCGACGGCCGAGCAGGCGCTCAAGCACAAGTGGCTCGTCGACGCCGCCAAGCGCCAGCACGAGCACGACCTGAGCGAGGGGTTCAAGGCCAACTGGTGCGTCGTTGCCTTTCGCTTGCCTCGAGCATGTTCCTCTCGAGCGAGGGACTGGTCTGGGGCTGAGGCGCGTGGGGCATGTGCTGATGCTTCCTCCCTCTTGCAGGACGCCGACCCGCCGCTGGAAGAGCTCGATCAACACGCTCATCGCGACTCGCCGCTTTGCGCAGGCGGCCGACAAGGCTCGCGGCACGTCCGGCTCGACGCCGTCGTCGTCCGAGTCGACCCCGCCCGACGAGCTCCCGCCGCGCACGTCCGCCTCGACCGACGAGTACAACACGGCCGAGGAGGACGACCCGGGCCTGCACGACGCGATCCGGCGCCGGGACCGCGAGCACGAGACGGTGCGCGAGCGCGAGCTGCAGGCCAAGTCGCACGAGCGCGAGCGGGGCGAGGGCCGGCAGGGGCGCCGCAGCGCAGAGCGCGACCGGGACCTGAACCAGATCAGTGCGGGCCTTGAGGGCCTGCAGACCTGAGCGCTCGACGCGCTGGGCGTGCTTCCTCCTCGTCGGCGCTCCCTCCACCTCCTCCCCTTCGCGCCCGACGAGCTGTCGGCGCCTGTCAGTACCTTTCCTCCCTGCGCCTCGACGTCGTCGTGCACTGTCTGTATGTATCGAGCCGAACCCTGTCCCTGTGCCTCGTCGTCGTCGTCGTCGCGAGAGCGCTCCTGAGCCGGCGAGAGCTCCGAGTGCAGGTCACCCTCGGCTTCCGCTTGCGCGCTTGGTGCCAATACGACACGCTGTATAAGAGCACAGCTGTCCTTGTGCAAGCTCATGCAGAGCCAGCTCGGGAGTGCGACTCAGAGTTGCGCCGCTCGTCGCTCATCGTCAGCCAACTCTCGCGCCTCGCCGTCGACCGACCACGGCTCGCCAGCCGAGCAGCGCCAAGCAGCTGCTCTCCATAAGCACCATGAGCACCCATACCGCCCGCCAAGTCGCCCGCGGCGCCGACGACCGCCCTCCCACGCTCCACCCCACCTCGCGCAGCGACTCGCCAGATGCAGCCGTCCACGCGCACGTCCAGGACCTCGGGCGCATCTGCCACACCCAGCGCAAGTCTTCGAGCGTCGCCGTGTGGGCCAGGCGCAACATCGTGGTCGCCTTCGCCTCGTTCCTCGTCGCGAGCGTGCGGACCTACCTCTGGACCCTCGTCGTCTCGCCCGCCTCGGTCCTGTTCGACCCGCTGTCGACCATCGCGACCCTCGTCCTGTACCCGGTCATCGCCGCCGGCCTCGCCGTTCTCGTCGCCGCCCTGTACCTCTTCTCGCTCGTCGGCGGCAGGCGCATCGTCAATTCGCTCAGCGCCAAGTACGCCGACGGCTGGAGCATCGTCAACTGGGTGCGTGCATCCTCCTTGTCTGCATGACGGGCGGCGAGTGCCGCGCGGCGAGCTGACTCTCGCTTCCCCTCGCGCAGGCCGACCCGACCCTCTTTGGCCCTCGCGGCGCGACGGCCTTTCTCGATGCTCGTGCGACTCTGCAAGGCGACGGTGCGTCTCAAGACCTCTCCTTTGACTCTGAGAAGACGCTGACGCTGCTACCGTGCCCGCAGTCGAGACGACCATCGTGCAAGAAGCCTCGGCCGACGACGCCAACCCCGACTTCACCTCACTCAAGACGTGCGTGTACTCTCTCGCTCCCTCCGAGCCATTCCGCACGCGCTCTTGGTCCCACGAAGCTGACGAGCTGGTTCTGCCTGCAGCATCCGCGCCTTCTCCCTCCCTCTCGCCCGCGCCCTCCTCCTCCTCTCGTCCCTCATCTACGAGCGCGACGACGTTCTCGTCGACGAGGCCGGTCTCATCATCGACGCGGCCCAGAACCGCTACTCGCCGTCGTCACCCGAGTACGCCGTCGCGACCAAGCGCGCCGAGGACCTCATCGTCGAGAGCGAGGGCTTGATCAAGAGCAAGGTGCGTCTCCCTCTCACCGACGCCCGCGGTACGACCTGCTGCTGAGGTACACTTCCTTCCTCCAGGCTGCAGAGTGGGGCCTCGAGTTCGACGGCGTCAGCGACCTCACGACTATCGGCGGCCCGTTCGCCGGCATCTTCTTCACGCCCGTCGGCACCGCCAAGCCCTTCATCTGCCTCGTCTTCAAAGGTGCGTCCCTCGACGTTCGCTCGTCCAGCTGGACCGAGCCTTGCTGACCCTGATGCACCTGCAGGCACGACGCCGACGCGCTTCCAGGAGTTCCTCACCGACGCGACCATCTCCAAGACGGGCGCGAGCGTCTTCTTCGGGCCCGGGAGCGGCACCGTGCATGCAGGGTTCTACTCGGACTGTGCGTCCTCTCCATTCTCGGCGCACGAGCGAGTGCCCGAAGCTGATGATCAGCCCCTCGCGCGCAGTGTTCGTCAAGAACGACAACGGCGACGACGGGACCGACGGCTACGGTGCGTCCTCCTCTTCCTTCTCCCTCCTTCTCGTGTACGACTTGCTGACGTGCGCCCTCGCTCGACAGGCTCAATCGTGCGCACCTTGCGCCACGTCGCGCACCGCATGCAGCTCGCCAAGGACGGCGACGACAAGATCCCGCTCTGGGTCGCAGTGCGTCTCTTCTCCCTCCTCTCGCCCGTGCACGAACATGGAGCCGACTCGATCTCCTGCAGGGTCACTCGCTCGGCAGCGCGCTCGCCTCATTGTGCTTCGCCCGCTTCCTGCGGTCCGAGGCCGACCTCGGGCCGGATCTCGAGCTGCGCGACGCCTACTGCTATGGTAGTACGTCCTTCTCATCGTCATCTCCCCTGAGTGTTCCCTGCAAGCTCAAGCGCTGACACAAAGCCCGCCTGCAGCACCTCGTCTCGGCGACGGCACCTTCGCGAGCGCCTTCGAGCAGTCCCTCGTAACGCCTCTCGACCGCAAGAACATCCTGTGGCGCGTCCGCAACCACCTCGACTTTGTCACGTCGATCCCGCCCGGCCTCGGCGACCGCGAGTCGTCGCGCACCTCGCTCTCGTCCTCGTCGATCCTCAACTTTGCATGGCTCGGCGCCGCCGTCCGACTGCGGCCGGCAGCGCTGCCATTTCGCCCGCCGTACTACTCGCTCGAGCGGCTCGGCGCGTTCCACGAGGCGGTCGAGGTGCGGGTCGACGACGTCCAGCTCGAGCTCGAGCAGGATCAAGCCGAGACGGCCAAGCGTAACAAGGCGGCGTCGAGGCGCAGGGCTCAGTCGGCGGCGCTCAACCCGCTCGTGTTCGCCATGTCGCTCCTCCCGAAGCCGCTCTACAACCACTGTGCATCCTCCTCCCCCTCCTCGACGAGCGTTTCCTTGTGCGCACGCACCTCCCTGACCCTCCTTCCTCACCGTCCGCAGTCCCCGCTTCGTACTACGCGCACCTCGACACGGTCTGGACGACGGCGCAACAGCAGGCGGCAGAGCATGTCGAGAGCGTGCAGGCCAAGGGCAGCGAGCTCGGCAACGAGGCGCATGCGAGGCTGCACGAGATCCGCCGGAAGACGAGGAGGGCGGCCGGGCGCGGCGGTGCTTGAGGGTTCTCCTTCCTCCTACTTTGTTCCACTTGTCGTTGTGTCTGTCTGCGCTTGCTGTAGCTTTCTGTAGCTCTTGTCCTCCTTCTCCCGGACCTCCTCGCGACGGCCGACTTTGAGAAGGTCGTCCTGCCTTTCCCATTCTCTCTCGCCGTGCTCGGTACGTGCTTCTCACTCTCTCATGCAGCGCTTGAAAGCCTGTCGCCGTCTCTCCGACCTGCAGCTCGCTGCCGACCAGGAGACCTCGGCGTCCTTCGAGCGCATACACGGAGCGACGCGCCGCCGTTCGTCCCTCTTCCTCCTTCCCCTCACTCCCTCACACCCTTCCTCGCCTCGACCGAGATCTCAAGGTGCGCACTCCTTCCCTTCGCCCCTGCGCATGCCACTGCGGGCAAGCCCAGCTGACCCGCTCGCCCCCTCCCCCCTCCCCGCTCCTCCCCCGCTCCTCCTCGCCCGCAGCCTCGACTCGACACGATGGACGACAAGCAGGTCGACAAGGCGCTCCAGGCGCCCATCCTCTCGCACGTGCAAGAGCTCTACAGCTTCGCCAGGTACCGCAAGACGCCGTTCGAGCGCCTGCGCGCCTCGGGTCCGGCCCAGGCCATCATCTCGGCCGTCCTCTTCTGCTGGCACGGCGCCGTGAGCATCATCCGGGACGTCGTCCTCAGCCCGTCGACCTACTTCTCGGACCCGGCCCAGTCGCTCGCCATCATCGTCGTCTACCCGCTCTTCGGGACCGCCATCTTCCTCCTCAGCCTCGTCTTCGCCCTCGGCCGCATCGGCGGGTACTGCGACTCGCTCATCGACTACATCTCGGACCGCTGGGCCAAGGGCTACTCGATCGTCAACTGGGTGCGTCCCTCTCGCTCGGTCGTCCTCCTTTCTCGTAGCCGACGCTGACGCACAGACCTTCTCGCTCGCAGGCCAACCCGGACTTCTTCACCGAGCTTGCGCCGAGCGTCGACGAGGCGCAAGCCTACCTCGATGGCTCCAAGGCGACGACCGACTACCAGCAGTGGCCGCTCGACCCGTCGGCGCCCGGTCGTGAGAGTGCCCTGTGCGTCGATTTCTCGTCACCCCACTGGGCCCCAACGCGCACTGACGCCTTGTCGCCCTCCTCGCAGCGTCCGCACCATCCCGCTTCCCCTCGTTCGCGCCCTCCTCGCCTTCAACGCCCTCGTGTACGAGCGCAAGGACCAGCTCGTCGTCCAGGCCAAGGAGGTCGTCTCGACGGCGTACGAGGCGTTCGGCGACACGAGCGACGCCTTCTACAAGCAGCTCGAGGACGCGGCGCAGATGCTCGTCCTGAGCGAGGGCCGCATCGCCGCCCAGGCCGCCGAGTGGGGCCTGCGCTTCGAGGGCGTGTCGGACCTCAACTCGGTCGCCGGCTCGTTCGCCGGCCTCTTCTTCTCCAAGCCGGGCTCGCTCAAGCCCTTCCTCGTCCTCACCTTCAAGGGTACGTCCCTCTGCCTCTCTTCCTCCTGCGCTCACTCGACTGAGCACCGCTGACTCGCCTCCTCCTCCTCCATCGTCTCGCAGGTACGGGCCCGACCGCCTTCGCCGAGTGGCTCACCGACTGCACCCTCGACCGCACTTCGGCTACCTCGGTCCTCGGCGGCGGCGGCGCGCACACGGGCTTCTTCGAGGCGCTCTTCCACTCGCCGCGCCGCGACTACGAGTCGAACGGCTACGACACCATCCTGCGCGCGCTCAAGCAGGTCGCCAAGGCCCTCAAGCGCGACGACAAGACCAAAGTCCAGCTCTGGGTCACCGGGCACAGCCTCGGCGGCGCTTACGCCGAGCTCGCCTACATGCGCCTCCTCGCCTCGCCCGCCGACCTCGGGCCCGACCTCGAGCTGCGCGACTGCTACACGTACGGCGCGCCCCGGCCCGGCGACGGCCAGCTCGCGAGCGAGTACGAGAAGATGTCGCTCACGCCGCTCGAGCGCCCCAACTCGCTCTGGCGCGTCAAGAACCGCCTCGACCTCGTCACGCGCGTCCCGCTCGGCATCGCCGACGACGAGGACCGCCGCGACGCGCTCACGCCGCTCGACGTCCTCAACTACGCGCACCTCGGCCCGGCGCTGCGCCTCCACAAGCCGGCCAAGTCGGGCCAAGGCAGGTACTCGATCGAGTTCCTCGGCCGCCTCAAGGGCGCGTCGCACGTTCAGATCCTCGACGAGGGCGGCGCCGTCATGCCGTGGAGCGTCTCGTCGCTCGAGACGGTCCTCACGGCCCCGGCTTCGACCTCGATGTCGCCGCACGGCTCGCACGGCTCGTCGTCGTCGGCGACCGTCATCGTCACGGACGAGGGCGTCAACCCGGTCCAGGTCGGCATGAAGCTCTTTGCGACGCTCGTCCCGTGCGTGTGGAACCACTGTGCGTCGCCTCACTCCTCCTCTTCTCGCTCGGTCCCCTGTCGAGCGCCGCGCACTGACCCTCTCTCCTTGCCTCGCTCGCCCGCAGTCCCCGCTTCATACCTCGACTCGCTCGGCAACCCGCACTCGGACAACAAGGCGTCGCGCTCGTCGGGGCGCCCGCCCGCCGGCGAGAAGAGGAGCAGCTCGTACTCGTGGTGAGCTCGAGAGGTCCGAGCGGGAGGAAGGGGAGGAGGAGGCGCTTTTGCTCGCTCGCCGCTTGTGTGTCTGTCCCTCTCTGTTCGTAGCTCTACCACTGTGTAGCTTGTCGTCGCGCTGTGCATGCACCCGCTTTTCAAATCTCTCCCATCGTCGTCGAGAGGAGCTGTGAGCGAGCTCGAGCACTTGGCACAGGCGGACTCTCGCTCTCGCTCCTGCTCTCGCCCCTTCTCTCGGTCGACGAAAGGTAGCAGACAGACACTCTCGAGCGCAGAAGAGAGGCAGAACATCTAGTAGCTCGTCCTCGCTGCAAGAGCTCTACACCGTCTCAGCTTTCTCGAGCGACGCGCTAGACAACCCTCTTGCTCCTGCCGATGCCCTCGCCCTTCAAGTAGCTCGCGCACGTCTCGACGGCGACGACGCAGCTGTCGATCTGGACCTGGTGCGTCCCTGCGCCGGCGTGCGGCGCGACGACGACGTTCTCGAGGCGGAACAGGCGCTCGTACCGCTCGAGCGTCGCCGGCTCGTGCGCGAGGACGTCGAGGCCGGCGCCGTAGATCTCGTTGCGCTCGAGGGCGTCGATGAGCGCCGGCTCGTCGACGAGGCCGCCGCGCCCGGTGTTGAGGAAGATGGCCGAGGGCTTCATGCGCGCGAACTCGGGCGCGCTCATGAGCTCGCGCGTCTGGTCGTTGAGCGGGCAGTGGAGGCTCACGACGTCCGACTCGGCGAGGAGCTCGTCGAGGGACGAGACGCGGCGGTGCGGGATCGGCGCGTGCTCGGACAAGAGGTCGGACGAGGTCCACTTGGTCGGCGACGAGGTGGGCGAGTAGACGAGGACCTTCATGTCGAACGCGCCCTGTTTCACAAGGATGTCGTCGAGGGTCAGACCGGTCTCCCGAGAGCGTGCCAACATGAGCAGAGAGTGAAAGAGAGCGACGCACGACGGCCTTTTTCGCAAACTCGCGCGCAATGTCGCCCATGCCGACGAGGCCGAGCGTCTTGCCCTCGAGCGTCTCGGCGAGCCAGTGGATCGACGGCATGCGCTCGCCCCTGCGCAGGCGCCGGTCGAACTCGACCGTGCGGCGCGCGACCGAGATGGCGAGGACGAGGGCTTGCTCAGCGACGGCTTTGGCGTTCGAGCCCTGCGTGCATGAGATGGTTGGGTCAGCTTGGGGCGCTACATACGAAGTAGCTCGAGGTACTGAGCGCAGCGAGAAGGACGAACAGGCTGGTTGGTGACGGCGATACCCTTCTCGCGGCACGCCTCGAGCGGCACCGTCTCTGTCCCGACGCTGTTGCAGAGAGGGGACGCCGTCAGCGCAGGCCCCTCCGTCGCACAGCGTGGGCAGCGAGAGATTGACGCACCCGTTGCGCGCGATGATCCTGAGCTTGCCCGCCCTCCTCGCCTCGTCGGCCGACACTCCTCCCTGCCTCACGACAACGGCATGCGCCTCGTCGGTCCAGGTCGCCGCTCGAGGCGAGTCGGCATCTATGACGTCGAAGATCTGGGCGGCGAGCTTGCGCGCTGTCGGATGGATCGGTGTCGGGAGCCACAGGACGGGGAGAGCTGATGAGGAGGACGACGAGGCGGCGAGAGGCGGCGACGCTCGGGGCGTGGGTGCTGGCGAGGGCAGAGACATAGTGCAGCCCGTGCGCAAGCTGTAAAGAGCTGTAGCTGGTCGTGTCGAGGCGAGAAGAGTCAGATTGCTGCTCCGCCGCGGCCGACTTGTTCCCCGCGGGATCGCCCGGTCGACCCGACGGCGCGGTATTTCCCAGACTC
>ERZ794949.502-NODE-502-length-12210-cov-169.562978_pt1 | contig 12210 bp, 5 predicted proteins | sample MGYA00511363_ERZ794949 | MGnify/ENA primary metagenome ERZ794949 (study PRJEB30137, sample SAMN04331402) | food metagenome | isolation source: T1 must sample point D1 replicate B | place: Australia: South Australia ...
ATAAAGTTGATTCATTCATCAACGAATTAAAGAAATCTTGACTTTTTTTTTTTTTTCTTCTGTGTTTTCTTCGTTTTTTTTTTTTTTACTTGTTTTGGAAAGGCGCCTAAATTTCCTCTTTTGACTTGATATTTTCTGTTAATCTTTGATTGTTATGTCCGATTAACAAAAAAAAAAAATATCCACATTAGACATATCAATGCTTTTTACCATAATATATCCATCGAACTGTAAATAGTATCACATTACGGGTTCAAATCGCTGCGATATAATATATGACTTTTGCCGACTCCACACACACACAATCCCGACACTCAAAACCCCTATGGCAAGGTCGGAGTCAAAGACGTATCCCAAAACATTTTAAAAGCCGCCAATGACCAATGGAAAAAAAAAATTGGTGGTGGTTTCTTGCTGTTGTATTTTTCACTGTATTTTTTCTTTTTTCTTCGTAGTATCATATATTTGAAATGTATTAAAAAGTGACTACAACCTAAACAGGCATAAACCAAAAGCAGAAAGAAGAAGAGAATGACTATCGTAATCACAAATGACGACGGTCCTTTGGACACCGCACATTCACAGTATATTTCGCCGTTTATCAATCATTACTTATCCAACTACTCTCCTTCATCTACACATTTCTCTGAAAAATTACTGTTAAGCGTTCCTTTCGAGCAAAAATCATGGATTTCTAAAGCCCATTTCGCCAATAAAGACATTTCAATTAAATTTCTATATTCAAGTTCTAAAACACCTTACGACAACGAAAACAAAATCGGGCCATTCTCTAAGCCTTTACCACTAAATATTCATCCTGGACTTCAAAAGACCAAATTCTCCACATGTTCAGAAGATGAATTCAAAAAAATCTTTGAAATCCACAACCCTCACCAGTTGTCCATAACCGATTACAAAGATTATTACGATATAGAATGGGTGTTGGTTTCTGGGACACCTGCAACAGCAACAGACATAGGAATCCATCATCTTCTAAGTACTCCGGATGCTACCAAATTGATCAGCGGTCCTAATGTTGGAAGAAATGTGTCTCGTCCCTACATAACTTCTTCAGGCACAATTGGTGCAACTATGGAAAGTTACATTACTTCTGGAGGAAAAATTAACGGAATTGGTCTTTCTTGGGCTTACTTTGAGAATATGAAAAATGTCAACAAAGCAGGTTTGGATAGTGCCAGTGAATGGAGTTGGAAAGTGATCTTTGAAATCAATAAAAATTCTATAAAAGCTGAGGTTTATTCGGTCAATGTTCCTATTTTGAATGACGGTCTTAAAGATGATACTAAAGTTGTTTTAGCCCCTATTCAGGATAATACATGGAAGAGTTTGTACGAAGGTCATTATGAATCAAGTAGTCAAGATATAGTCTTTAAGTGGAATCCAGATTTTGATAACAACAGACAAAAGATGGTCAAAGGAATGTTGGAAAATGAACAAAATGATGGGAGTTTGATTGAAGCCAAAAACATTACGATTACCCCTTTAGTGGCTTCATTTGCTGTGAAATTAGATGAACAAGATTACGGAAAAGAAATTCATTTATCTGAGGATATAAAAAATTTACATATTGACAAGGCTAGTGCTAATGCTGCTGTAGTCTTGAACAATGAGGTTCCTTATGTGAATGAAATATGGAAATCACTATTAGAAACTTACAATAATCAAATTGACGTTTATAATTCTTTAAAAGAACTTGAAAAGTCTTTGAATAACTATGAAAAAGTCTTCCACATTGCGGAATATGAAGACTTGTTACACTCTAATACACAAGATCAAGCAAAAGAATACTATCAAAATAGTTACACTTTTAGAAAATCTCTTATTAGAAAACATTATCTTTTGAAAACAATTCAATACTACGTTGCCAAGCATCCTGAAAGTATTTTGAAAACAAACTTCCCAGAATCGTTCCACTTGGATTTGGATTACGCAGAATTTTTGGATGAAGCTTTAGATGACAATTGGGACTTGCGTCAAGAACTGGAAGCCTCTGAGAATACTCCACAATGGTGGATAATGAAACCTTCAATGTCTGATAAAGGTCAAGGGATAAGATTGTTTAAAAATATTGATCAACTGCAGTACATATTTGATTGCTTTGACGAAGATGAAGATGGTGAAGGTTACAATGGTATTATAATTAACCAGTTAAGACATTTTATTATTCAAAAGTTGCTGATGAATCCATTGATCATAGATAATAGAAAGTTCCACATCAGATGTTATGTTGTTTGTGTTGGTGATTTGCAAGTATATGTTTTTGATAGAATGTTGTGTTTGTTTTCCCAAACAGAATACAAGGCACCAATTGATACTGACGGTGAAGTCTTGAATGATCCAACTTTCTTGAGTCAGCATTTAACAAATACATGTCAACAATCAACTATTTCATCAAAAACAGTAAGAGAGTTGAAAGAAGTCTTCACTGGCAAGGAAAAAGATACAATTACTTCAGGAATTCATAAAATTGTTAAAGATTTGTTTGAAGCTGCAAAGAAGGATAATTTTAATTTCCAGCCACTTGAAAACGCTTATGAAATATTTGGTTTGGACTTTTTAGTTGATGAAAATCATCAACCTCATTTATTAGAAGTTAATTCATATCCTGACTTCAAGCAAACAGGTGATGATTTGAGTGAATTGATAAATGAACTATTTGAAGATGTCTTAAATGTATCTGTTTTGCCTTATTTAATTAATGAAGGAAAGCTTAGAGAAGATAGCAAATTGAAAAAGGTACTTGAAATTCAAGAAGAAAGCAAAAATTGGTGATTTTTAAAAAAGAAAACAAATGCAATTCTGGGCATATCTATATATACATATAACTTGATTGTTCTATTATTTTATTTCTTTAAAAGAAAAATGATATTATTCTTCTTCTTCGTTATCATCTCCACTGTCACCATAGCCCAACTGGTCTTGTCCTGAAACACTTGTTCTGTTTGTACTAGCACTGATTAAGCCTCTCTTGACTGCAGTCAACACATTTGGAACTTCCACATCTTCTTCTGGGATCCCTGAATACTCATAACCCCATTTGACTAATCTTTCTCTAATTCTCTCAATTTTGAAAAAATGTTGTCTAATAGCAACCATATTTTTGATGAACTCTTGGTTTCTCTGTAGTAAAATCTGTGTTAATTGACGAGAAAATGCAATTTGCTGAGTGGTGTCAGGATCGTATTCAGATAAATTAAACAATCTTTGGTTCAAAGTAGTCTTTTCATACTCTGGCAATCCAAAAAATGGATCAAACTCATCGTCATCATCAGAGTTGAACACAGATGAGGCTGTGTTGTTAGTGGTAATATCAGCTTGATTTTTGTTTGATTCAGCTAAATTCTGGTCAATTTTAATATCCGGTGAGGTTGGATTTAGTTGTGCTACTAATTGTATATTTTCAACAACAGGTTGTTCTGCAAAAACAGTATTTTTGTCACTTTCTGAAACAACCTCCAAGTTTTCTAGAATTGCAGATTTATTTGGGGTAACATTTTCAACAACTGGTTGTTCATTGGTCACAGATGTCGAGTTTTCTTGTAACTTTGAAGATAACAAATCGTCATTTTTTTTAATAATTTCATGCAAGTCATTGCTATCAGTTGATTGAATTTCAACATTTTGTGGTATTTGTATGTTTTCATTGGCAGTATCTTCAACTGCTGGATTGGTTTCAATGTTTTCATTGCCAACTTCTTGAACTACTGGTTCAATTGTAACATTATCACTGCCAACTTCCTCAACTGCTGGTTTGGTTTCAGTGGTTTCATCTCCTATCTTTAATTTTTGCTCTTCAATATCATTTTGTTGGCCAACAGCATTGAAATTTTCGTCTTTAACTTCACTTAATTCTTTATCTTTGGAAGCTTCAGATTCATTGTTAACTTCAAGTTTGTCTTCACTAACAACACCTTCTTCTTCTTTGTTCTCAGAGTCAGCTTTTGGTTCATTTCCAACAACTTTTTCCTCATTCTTTTGACTATCAACCTTATCTTCGCCAACAACAATATTTTCCTCTTTGTTTATTTCATTAACAACCTCTTCCTCTTTGTTTTCACTTTCAACTGTTTCTTCATTAGCATTCCTTATTTTGTCGTTCAACTGGTCCAATCCATCTTGCATTTCAACATCCTCCTCTTCTTCATTGTCATTTTCTTGTTCATCTTCACTGCTAGTAATATCTTTTCCATTTTCTCTTAAGACGTCTTCCAAATCCAAATAGATCTTGTCTTTAAAATCATTCTTTTCAAAGTTAATATGATGATCATATTCCGGCAATTTTATTTTATCCTCTAAATAGGCGGTTGGATCATCTCCTAAAAATACACTAACATAATCATTTAAAGTCTCTGATTCCAATTTAGCTTTTTCTATCATCAATGCTGTTTGAATTTCTAAATCATTAAATATTTTATCGTTTAAAAAGGTCTTTTTTATAGTTGAATGAGTAACAATATCTTTCAATGAAGAAATAGGTTTCAAAATATCTTCCGCATGGGCCAAAGTGTTCAAGTCAAAATCAGAATCATCCAATTTACGCTTTTTGTTTATATTTTCAGCATGTGCATTAAATTTGCTTTTCTTTCTACTTAACAGCTTATGCTCAACCCCGTTGTAAAATACCCTGTTTTCATATAACATATTGTTCATCTTGTTTCTACTAACCCATTCTGATCCTTGCAAAAGTTTTTTGTTACGATTAGTATTCTCATTTGAACTTATAATATCATAAATCACTGATTGGTTTTCTTCTGTAGGGTCATATTTTCTCTTCAACTCAGGAAAATTCCCAGATCTTTGTTTGATTATGTGTCTTAAAAAATTGGATTCTATTTCAGATTCATTCATTTCTGTTTCCTTCTTGTCCTCAGCTTCTTCCAACTTAGTCAAAGGAGTTATTTCAGGTATTATTGATGTTTTTGATTTTGCAATTCCAGGACTTTCAGAGTTTTCTTCATTGTCGCTTAATATATCAGACTCTAGATTTGCTTGATTTGGATCAGATATAGCTTGAATGTTTTCATTACTTATTAAAGCTGGTTGTTTGCTTTGTTCTGTTGTTTCCGCAACATAATGTACGTGATCTTCTTCCATTTATACTAATTGAATTATCTAACTAATTTGTTTTTTTTTTTTTTTTTGGGCCTTCTAAATTATTATTTCACTAACGTCAGCTATATATTAGAGTACCTTCTGCTCTTATTATTATTATATATAGATATATATTCTATGGTATAAACCTTAAATTGTTATTTACTTTTTTTCCTCTAGCTGTGAATTATGCGTTTCTCTTGAAGAGTGAGCCAAAAACAAAAACATATCAAAAAATCGGATATAAAAAATAATGCTTAAATGTTTCCGGGTAAAATGGATCACGTGACATATAACATTAGGTTTAATCAAAACATCCCAATTAGGAAGTTTTAAACCCAATGGAGCAGCTGTTTTAACTATGGCTCTAATCAAATGAATCTTTTATTGTAATTAATTTTAATTATATTTTATTATATATAAACGTTTGCTTTAATTTTTTTGAACTCCTCAACCTCTTTAAATAGCAACTTGGTTAAATCATCCATACTTGTTACATGTTGCTCATATTCAAAATCAAATGGACCATATGGACACACGTTTTCTTCTTTTTCATTTCTTATATCATGGAAAAAACTGTGTTGAAGCACTTCATCACAGGTTAATCTCAGATCAGAATCCCATTTTAACATTTTTTCTATCAAATCTAATCCCCTATCACTTGCAAATGAGTATATTGTCTTCCATGGCATCTTTCCGTACTGCGGCTTAGGCAAAGTAAATATTTCAACAGCAACAGAAGATCCGTATTTCATTATTGTTTCTGTTTTTGGTGTGCCCAAAACTTTTAAGATTTCTACTATCTGGTGCATTTGATCATTCCCCATGAATATTGGTTTTCTGCCGTAAAACTCAGCTAATATACAACCACAAGCCCAAATATCAACCGCCTTGCTATATTTTTTTCTACACAACATTAACTCAGGAGCTCTGTACCATCTGGTAGCAACATAAGAAGTAATGTGAGATTGAACTCCTGATTCTGATTTTATCTTTTCAAACAAATCTTCATTAATTCCTCTTGCCAAGCCAAAGTCACATATTTTTAAAGTTCCTTGAATAGAACACAATATATTACCAGGCTTCAAGTCCCTGTGGATAACATCTGCTGAGTGAATGTATTTCAACCCACACATAATTTGGTAAAAAAAATGTTGGATATGGAACTCAGAAAATTGGACTGATGAATGAATTACTCTTGCAAGATCATAATCAACCATTTCTTGGTAGCAATACAAACCGTCGTATCCTTTATCAAATACAATTTCTAAATCCAACAAATTCACAATATTTTTATGACCTTTAAAATATCTCATAAATTTTAATTCTCTGATAGCTCGTTTCATTAAAATATCTCTTGTAAAAATATTAGTGACCTTTTTAATAGCCACTTGTGCGCCATAGCTAGTTTCAATGGCAGCGGCCACTGTTCCATAAGACCCTTTACCAATGATTTCTTTGATAGTGTAATTTTGTGATACCTTAAATCCATACTTTGGATATAATTTCATCTCTTTTTTGCTATTTAAAGAAGCTGCCGACTGCGTTGCTTGGTTTTTCTTTTTATTTATTGAATCTGAAATTGATTTGTTCAAAATATAATCAAGGTTGTTTTCATTATCTACGTAATTTACATCATTATTTAAAATTTCTTGGTTCTTGGAGTTCAACGTGGAGTTTGTTGTTTTTAATTTTGCCAAAGAAATATTACTGCACTCTAGATTTATGTTATCATTTTTTTGAAAGACATTTCCTATATTATTATAATTGCTCATTTTGGTTGTCCTTAATTCGATTATTGGTTTTAAAGAGTGTATTGCTCCCTCAAATTTACATCAAATGAGTCCCATAAAAAGAGTAAGTATATAATTTCTGTGTACCTATTCAAAACTAACATATCTATAGCTCACTCTTCTATATGTCTTCAACTCTATGTGGCACCAGCAAATTTCATACTTTTTTTAATTAAAACTTTTGTAAAATATTGAATTTTTCACGGGTTGAAAGAATTATCCTTTAGCTTATTTAAAAGACAACCAAAAATTACGCTTATTCGTAGCTTTAATAATCAAGACAAATACGCCAGTATTTATTACACCTAATATGGTACAATTTGGTACTAATTGGGTATGAAATTCATACTCTGGCTCCTAAATATTGTCTATAAACATGCAAATTACTAACCAGAATTTGTTGTATACAGATTGACTAACTTATCTCCGTTTTCGGAAATACCCTTGAAAAATTTCACTAAGCTTATAAGTTTTAAATTCTTATCTGCTAATATTGAAAAAAACATACATATAAACACCAGAAACAACGACTGTAAGGACCAGTCAGATATCGTGGAATACACCAGCTTTTAGATAGTTTAAATATTATATTCCAATATGGGTCAAAAGTTGTCTATATTGGCTCAAACCACTCCTTATATAGACATTTCATCGTACATCGATTTATTTGATGATATACAGTTTGTTAAGAACTTGAACAACAATTCGAAATTTATCTCCACAAACCAATGTATGACTTTGGATGAAGACATGCTTATTACAAAGGTTTTTATTAAACCCAATTTTATCATGAATGAAATAAACACAAACCAGGATGAATATCAAATCAAACAAGACAACAAAATTGACATAAATGTTTCCTTGATTATGCACAATGTGAACGATGAGATTGCAAAACTTAAGGATATTCCTAATACAATACCATACTCTTACGTCCTGGATACTGTCAATGCGGTCTATTTATTTAGACCCTATGTTTATGAATCTTTGAAAGAACGGATGCTAGAAAGCAGCCAATATGAATTTGAAACTACAAGAATAACAATCTTGTTCAAAATGTTTCAGATGTTGAAGATACTAGATGACGTGCATGATAAAGGCATGATGCATGGTAACATAAATATGAACAATTTTTTTGTTGATTCTTTGGATATAGTCAAATTGGCAGATTTTAGTATGAATTTAAAGCCTTTTTATTTGAGAGAAGACATGCCAAATGAGATTGATTTTTATTTTGGTAAAAATAATCACAATGTTGTAAAACCTAACAATTTTCAAAAAACAAATGATTCAAAAATCGAAATTAAAAAACAGAAATATAAAAATCAAGGTTTTTACCTCTCACCTGAAAGATTGAATACGCAAAAGAGAAATTACAAAGTAGATAAAATAACAGAAGAGATCAAAAAGAGTGATGTTTTCAGTTTAGGCTGTGTTTTTTATGAAATGCTGATCACTTTGTCTCACCAGAATAACAGCAGAAATATGAGTCTTTTTAATATTCAGGATGTATTCAAGTTCAAAAATGGCGATTACTCTGACTATGAAAAGAATTTAAATCTTTTGAAAGAAATTTTCACCAATGAGAAAAGTTTAGAAATTCAGCTTATAAGGGATTGTACAATACTTGATGTTGAGAAAAGGCTGTCAATCAAAGACATTTTGAAAAAATATAAAGCAAATGGATTGTTTCCAGATCTATTTTACAGTTCAATGCATAAAGATATATGTATCAAATTGAATGATATAGAATTATTAGACTTCAAGTTTCCTGAATTTGGTAATAGTATAAAGGATACTGTATTAAACATGGGGTTTGAATTAGAAATCTTTAGTAATAATCAAGCCCAAGAAAACCAAGTATATGAAACTAATGAATTGACAACAGTGGTAAATGAGTATGACATTTTCGAATCCGATGTTTACAAATACCTTCAATATTCTGAATTATTAAAAAAGTATGATGAAAGTCTATTAAAACAGAATCTAGCGATTTCCTACATTCACATTTTGGGAAAGCTTTTGTCAACAGCGTTAAACAACATAAATGATATCATCCTCTGTATAAACAACATTACCTTGCTTTCTCAATATTGTGACGATTCATTAAAGCTAGATATTTGCATTCCCTACTTATTTGATTATTTCAATAACTGCTCCAGTAAACAGTGTAAAACACACTTGTTTAATAAATTGTTATTGGTATTGAGTAAGATTGATGACAACAATGACGCTAATATTTCTGCAAACTTACATGATACTATCAACTATTACATTTTTCCAACACTGAAAAAGAACATGAAGTCATATGATAATGAAACCATGAAAATTGTATTAAAAGGTATACCGCGATTGTTAGAATTAACAAGTAATACTAAGTATTTGAAAAAAGCTCTAATATCTATTATTTCATATGTTTTAACAGACCAAACAGTCAGCAACATAACCTTAAGAATTGAATTACTAAAACAATTACCCAAATTTTTAAACGTTTTAGGTGATCAAGTGGTTAGTGATTTGGTTTTAGTTCATGCAATAACATACTTAAATGAAAATTCAACAAACTTAAAGATAGAACTGATAAAGTGTCTATGTAAAATTGGGGAATATCTAGGAGTTATCAGCTTCAAGGAAATTATCTATCCCTTGTTATTACAGAATTTGTATTTGTACAAAGATGATGAATGCATTATGCTAGTTGTTTTACAAAATTTGAAAAACATTATTGTAAAATCTATTGGCTATGATCAACAAAATTTAAAAAGAAATGTGTTTTCAAAGAAAGATGTTTTAAATTCCACTGATAATAGCTTTGATTATAGTAATAAATTATTGGACAAATATGATATCTTGGAATTGATAGAGCAGCACTTGGTAAATTTTTTATTGCTTCCTTTTAAATCTTGTAAACTTGAAGTGATTTCTATTTTAAAGCATGTTTTGCTTAATAACATTGAATTAAGTGAGCTATATTGCCTATATTATCCGCTGATAAAACCTTACTACCATATGAATATGGATATTAATCAAACATTGTTGGACAATTCATGTAGAGGTAGCATAACTAGTGATCAATACGACTGTTTGCTATTATGGAATATGAAAATAGATAATAGTTTTTTTTGGAAAGAAAAGAAGAGAAACAGCGATGCAAATGAGTTTGAATATATGAACTACTTTGATAACAGTGATTTTAATGAAAGTTTGTCTATGGAAGATAAGTTATACTTTAACAACTTAAAAAAATACTATTACTTGAAAACAGAACATTTATGGAAATTGGCTAAATTGAGAAGCTATATTAAAAAAGTAAGCTCTGTTTTAACAACTGGATTCAAGACTAAGTTTTATAATAAAATGGAACGTTCAAAAACCAGCAAAGATCAAGATTTAAATCTGATTAAACTTCAGTATGATAAAAACATAGTAGTTTTAAAAAACATCAGTATAAACACTTTAGATTATCAAATTAGTTTTAACAACATGGATCCAGCAAATAGAAAAAAAACATCAACTGGATTTAGTTCACGTAGGAACAGTAATAAACTGATACCACAAAAACTGTTGAACGATGCTTTACAAAACATAAACAATGAATCTTCCTCAGCAATTGAAAGTGTAGATAGCTTAGAATCCAATGATATTGGTGTGGTGTTAGTAGAATGCCCAAAAAGTGAATACACAATTAAAAAAAGTATACCAAATGAAGAAATGAAGGATAAAAATTTGTTGGATTATGTTGAAAGCATAAGTGTTGTGCCTGAATTGAAACATCTAGAAGAATTAGGTATTGAGGAAGAAGAAAAACTAGAAATTTTGATTAGCAATGAAAGCAACTACAAAACAGCATTATCAAACTATACAAAGATTAATTACGATTACGATAAAAAGATCAAAATTGTTGAAAGTAATGACAAATTTGTTATTATAGTGAATGAAGAAATGATGATAGCAAATAAAAACAAATTAGAAATTGAAATTTGTGATCTGATCAAGTTTGATAATTCCAACATTTTGGACAAGTCCAAATTCATTAAAACATTTGACCTTGGTTGCTTGGTCAATGAAGAAGAAAGAGTTGCCGTGGTATCATTGAAGTTTTGGTTAAATAACATTTTTGTAGTAAGTTTGTCTAATGGTCAAAATATCATTTTAAAACTTCATTATACTACAAAGCTATGCATATCAGTATTGAAAACATTTAGAATTTCCAAACCAGAATTTTTAATAAAGTTTAAATTTGCAGATAATATGATATACGGACTGAGTAACTACAGCAACTTTTATAAATATGAATATGTCAATAATGAAATAACAAAAATTTATGAGTATAGATCAAAGGTGATGGAGGAGATTTATAATAACTTGGAGAATGTAGAAGAGAATGTTGACTATGAAGTCTGTAAAGACTTTACTATTCATAAAAATTTCATGTTTATTATAACGACGATGAACAATTTGTACACAATTAATATGGACTTTAAAGTGGTTACTGATGTTTATAATCTATATGAAAAGAGTTCTTTAAATAAAAAACAGAGTACTTCTCTCATTAAGCCATTTGACAGTGTAAATACATATGAAAATGGTAAATTGATACTAACTGGTGGTTATTCTTTAAGTTTGTTAATGATATTTGACATAAAAGACTTTTTTGAAGATACCAAGAATAATTTTGTAACGAGTAAAGAGGTAATATTAAAGAACACAGTAAGTTACTACAATGATGACTTGTATGATAAGTTTATTTTGAAGAAAGTTTTGTCTGATAAGGAATATTTAAGCATGAAAAATGTCATTGGAGAAGAAGATGCTAATGTTATAGACTACAAATGGATAGATGATAAAAACTTGATGTTTAAGGATACAGAAAGCAATGATATAATACTGATTAACTTAGAAAACGGAAACAACGAAGTGGTCTTTGATAACAACAACAACCATGAGAAGTATAAGAAGTACAACATGAACAGTCAATTGAGACTATACTACAGAAACGTTGACAACACCAAGAACAAGATAAACATAGCGCATTTCAGGTATGTTAAAGTCGATGAGGATAGCAGTGTACTGCTGCTACTGGACACTGATAGTAACATGTTTATTTACAACATATACAAAACATGATTACAGCTAGAATTATAGGTATATACACGGCAATTATTATAGCTACAATATAGGTATATAAAACATGATTATAACTACAATATATGTATATACACGGCTATGATTATGGCTACAATATAGGTATATAAAACATGACTACAACCCCAATCATACACATAAATACACCAATGATTACATT
>ERZ794949.504-NODE-504-length-12184-cov-145.661720_pt1 | contig 12184 bp, 6 predicted proteins | sample MGYA00511363_ERZ794949 | MGnify/ENA primary metagenome ERZ794949 (study PRJEB30137, sample SAMN04331402) | food metagenome | isolation source: T1 must sample point D1 replicate B | place: Australia: South Australia ...
TGTATATGAGATAATAAGGAAGGAAGCAATTTGTTCTGTTGAGTTGCCAGATAGCGTCGGAGATAAGAAAATACGCACAGAGTTAGGATATGAGTGGTATAAACACAAAATTAGTGGCTGTATTTACACATTAAAAATTGGATTTATGCAAAGATGATGCTGTATTTCACAGCATTCAATTAATGTTTAGCTGATGTAGAACCAACTCTAGTTTGAATTAGCAAACTTTCTGGCTTATTGGTCAAAATTATGGTCACGTGCAGTACGTAAAATATTTCTAAAACAAAATAAATATACATTTTTTTCTAGAGCCTGAAAAAGAAATCCATAGCAATATTCATAATAGAGGTGCTCAACACATGTGTTGTTGGACCATGTTTTGATGTTATTTCAATACTTTATAATAGTTTCCTTCAGATAAAGAAAAAAAAAACTAAGACAGTATACAAACAACGCTTATTATCGATAAACCATCATTCAGTATACAACGTTTCACATAATGATCATTACTGATCTCCGCACATATCACGTGCATGGGTCACGTGAAGATCAAATATCTCCGTTTTTTTGATTTGCCGTTTGTTTACACCTGCACTTCCTATTTTGGAAGTTTTCAAACAATTAGTTCCAATTTAAAATGTCAGAAAGGGTTTTCAAATTTTTTCTCTCATGCTTTCTTTTTTTGTAAGCCAAAAAAAAAAAAAATATATACAAACAAAAATTTGATTCATACCTCAAAAACAACATATTTTAAAATCAGATATTTGTTGTTAATTGGTTTAATATTGTAAATACCCCCAAACAAAGACTGCTTAGTAATTCAGGTTGTTTTTTTTTTTGTAAATATTTTGAATTGTACATTTTACTACAATCATTTTGAATAATCCCAAAAGAGATAGTGATATTGTTGTTTATTTTGAATTAATTACAGCTTTTAAATTTCATTCTCAGTTTTAAAATAAAGAAATTTGCAGATTCAAGCTATTGAAATACACCAAGTTGTATAAAAAGTTTTATTATCAATATTTTTTTTTTTTTTCAAAAGAAGAGAATACCAACCAATACATAAATGAATTCTAACTCTAACAACAAAACTACATCGAGACCAGCCTTTGTCAACGTCACAGAGGCTGTGATCAACGGAAGACTATATCCCAACAAGGAAAATACAGTCAAAAATTTGAAACAATATAATAATAGCAATGAAAACACATACAACAACGAAAATACTTCGAAGCCGTTAGTAAGGAAAAACAATACAAACCCAAAACAACAAAGAATTCTAAATAAACCAATAAAAGATGAAGATAATAAAATAGAAAAAGAAGATTATTCGGAAGATAGTATATACAGTTTGTTTGATGACAAATCAAAAACGGACCTGATTGACTTTCAAAAGGAATTGGAAAGAGCAAAAGAAGTTGATACACAAGAAATTGAAGCCATTTTTTCAAAGGAAAAACAGAATAATGAAAATAACAAAATTCAATTGAAAATGAAGTACGAACATTTGGTTAAAGAAGGACACAACAAAGAAAAGATAAAATCATTCATATTATTCAGTGAAAAGGAACGTATACGTAAAATTTTATTCAACAAGGATGGTGAAAACAGTTCAGGAGACCATTTACAAAATTGGCAAGCATACGACGAACATGTCGAGAAATCTAACAAAAGACCAGTAAGTTCGTTGATCAGTCATGCCGATCTCAAAAAAGCGAAGATTGACGAATGTGACATAATACATAATAACTCAACCAATGAGACTAACATAAAAGACAACAATATAACTGATTCAGTAAAGAAACAACCATTACAAAATATAAAAGAAAACAACAAAGAAGATGAAGATGCCGGATATTTTGCTTCTAAAGACCAAAAAATAAATAACAAAAAAGATGAGAACTTAAATGATGTTGTACTGCCTGTAAATTATTACCCAGGAATGCCTTTATTTGAATCAATCACCCAAGACTCAGTCATATACAGATACGAAGACTTGGATACAGAGGATAGCGATGATGTTTTGATGGTGAATGAGTATGTGACTGATATTTTCAAATACATGTACAAGTCCGAGATGCAGTGTTTGCCAAACCCAACAACAATGATTTTGCATCCGAACATCAAACAAAATAGAGATATTCTTGTCAATTGGATGATTAAAATACACAACCAATTCAATCTTCTCCCTGAAACTCTTTATTTGGCCGTGAATATCATGGACAGATTTTTGTCTATAAAGCTAGTTGATCTGGATAGATTACAGTTGGTAGGAACTGTATCTTTATTTATCGCTTCCAAGTATGAAGAGGTATATTCCCCGAGTTGTAAGAACTTTGCCAATGTGACTGATGGCGCATGTTGCGAAGATGATATCATTGATGGGGAGATCTATGTCCTTCAAACATTGAATTTTAAATTAGACTATCCAAATCCAATGAATTTCTTAAGAAGAATCTCCAAGGCTGATGAGTATCACATGGATTGTAGAACTGTTGCCAAGTATCTTTTAGAAATCACATTAGTTGATTTCAGATTCATTGGCATACCTCCATCCAAATGTGCAGCAGCAGCGTTCTTTTTGGCAAAAAAGATGATGGGAAGACCGTACTGGGATGGTAATTTCATTCATTACTCCGGTGGATACTCTAAAGAGAAAATAAGTCCATTGGTTAAAATGATGATGGAATATCTGGAACACCCAGTAATTCACGATGAGTTTTATAAAAAATATAGTACCAGAAGATTCTGTAAAGCCAGTGTGGCATCCAGAGACTGGGCTAAGAGAGTCATTCAACAAGGATTCGATGTTATGGATCTTCACGAACAATCTTGAGAAATATATATTGATACCACATAAAAAAAACAAAAAACAAAGTTAATATTTCTTAATCAATAAAACAATATTGATAATGATGGGGGGAGTTTTCTTATTCAATTACATATTAGTTATTAATCAATGAGCAATAAGTCTTCAATACGTTGCAGTAATGATAATTATCTTGATTCATGATAGATGGGAGATTAGTTGATGGATCCGCAATTTCCATTATTAAGATTCGAATATGCTCTTGGAAATCTTCATCAGCAATAATCCCATTTGTGATGGAAATCATTGAATCAGGCCATATTTGCTTAATGTTATTATTGTAAATTTTGAGTTTGTCTTTTTTGTTGCAAAATTTGTAGTTTACTTCATCGTCCTCATTGCCAAAACTATCACCTTGATCATCTTTTAATTGGAAATAGTCATTTATTACACTATTCATAGAAACTTGCATGTCTTGATGATACATCAAACGAATCAAATACACTGCCAAAGAACATTGGTATGATATTTTAAGATGTATGAAATGTGGGGATGTGAGTATGTATTGAATTAGCAAGTATCCGAACTCTTCAATCATATCTTCTTTGTAGGAGGTCTGCAGCAGCAGTCTATTAACCCTATAAAGTTCATCTTCATTCATTGATGCAGTATCCAAGTTCTTTTTCTCTAGATTTATATCCATTTCATTTCTAAAAATATTTAAATACTCAAACATAAATATTTCTTGGCTAGGTGGAGACATTTTGAACTCTAGTGATTGTAAAATTGCCATTTCTGCAGACAACATCTCATCTGTTGTATATGATTTGTCAGTCATTTCACAATACTTGGAAAGTTTTGGTAACTTGACTTCCTCGCATTTAGCAGCCATAAAAATGGCTGTGATAGTCAATAATTGGAGTTTTTTCAATGATACTCGATTACAGGCTAAGTATCTATCTATAATGGACATAGCAAGCAAAAATGAACCTTTGCTTAATCTGAAAGATCTGCTCACTTGTATTAACCAATCTATCAGAATTGCTCTCATTGATGGTTTGATAAATATACGCGACACTTCCTTATCAACTAAACACGGATTTAGATTAGGACAATATGATTTTTCTGTTGTATACATGTTTTTCAAAATGTCATCTTTATACTCATTACAAAATGCTAAGTTTTCATAAGCTTCTTCATTGCTTTCAAAGTATGTATATTGATTGTTTGGATAGTTCATTGTTTCATTTTCAGGGGCATTGAATATATTCTGCGATACTGTAGTTAACAAGCTATCTTTGGTTATTTTATTCGATTCGATTGCTGTTCCTTCATATGCAAAAAAATCAGAATCAAGCAAGTTGTTGTCAGTAGATATTTGTATTTTTTGATAGTTGTTGTTTTGAAGTTGTCTCTTTCTATTGTTGTTGCTCTTGATGAATTCTGTTTTATCTCCATCTTCCTCCAGCTTTCTCTTTTTGAGAATCTTATAATCTTCACTGGTTATTTTTGGAGGTGAAGACATCAGTAATGGTTTATCTTGTTGCATAGGGGAACCTGTTGTAGTTAAGTTCATAGTCATAAGCGTTGTAGCATCCAAACTATTTAGATCACTGAAATCAACTGCATTGAGCAGCTTGTTACTACTGGTCTCATTCATTGTATTATGTTTTTCTTTATTTTTTGAGTTGTTAAAGTAGTAGTTGATTTCATGTTGACCCATTATGAATTCTTTAAATATGAACAAAGCTATGGGTTTATTCACATTCATATCTTTCCTTAATCATTCAGATATATTCAACATATAATTCATACCAAATATACAGTAGTATTCAAAATTATATTGTCATAAAAATCACTAAGCAACTGTAGGCCTAAATATACTGAAAAAAATTTTCCCCTAGTAAACCTAGTGAAGCACCATTTTTCCTTAGGCGTAAATACGAGTTACGCGTCAGTTAAGCTTTGAGTTTCTATGCTGCGTTTTTTTTTATTGCAGTGAAAAAAATAGTGAAGAGCGCTGTACAGAAGCCAGTAGAGGATTTGTAGGGCATAAAATGTAGCTATGTATTTTTTTGATCTGAATATACGCGTGTGAAGGTAGACTGTTGCCTAAATAGGAAATTATATGAGGTTTAATCAATACAGAATATATTTGAAAAAAAGAAGAAAAGTTATATTTTTGTTGATAGAAGGGGTTTAATTGTTTTTTTTTAAAAAGATGAGCTTACTGTGAGGGAGTTGAAGTTGACAGTACGTGCATGTGTTTATATATGTATGTTTATAAAGATTCCATTTTTTGTTAAATATTACAAACTATTATGGTCTTCCAAAGACAGTTGGTAGGCCCTATAATGTGTATTTATTGACTTGAACGTAGAAAAAAAAATATCAATTTTAACACTAATAACAAAAATGTTTTTAAATTTTATTACTTCACTTACTAGCCATGGTTCTCTTAATTTATACAGCAGCTTTGTATTTTGGGTTATGGCTGCGGATTTCACTGAAGAATGAAGTGAATGAAAAAATAGTTGTATCACAATCACGTGATCAAACACATAAATCACGTGTTTTGCTCAGTCACGTGTTTTGTTCAATCACGTGTTACGTATACTCCCAGAGAGTAATACATTTCTTCTCATTTATAAACTTTCCAAAAAAAAAAAAAAGGCTCTGCAGGAAAAAAAAAGAAGGAAGCATAATGTTTATCGTTCCATATACTTCGTGCGCACTTTTCTAAGCCTTTTTTGGACACAATTCTGCTACACAATATATATCTTATTATATGGCACACAGATCGATGGGCTAGTCCTTAGATAGTCGTTATCTTTAATCACTGCAAAAATATAAACAACTGAAAAAAAAATGCCTGAATGTATTTTTTGGAAGCATATAAACCCTATCTGTATTTAATAATGAAGCTTATAGTCACAACTTTTATTTTGGTAAAGTAAGTTTTCAAAAAGCAATAATACGAATAAACAAAAAAGGAAGAAGAGATAAAATCTTATATCCCAAGACATAATACCAAAAAAAAAAACAAAAAAATTAGTTAATAAAAGATTCAACAGAATGGGATTCAAAGAAACTTTACAAAACATTAAATACTGGTTCTCCGCATCTCCTCAACCAGGTAAGGAATACACCAAGAGACCAGAAGCCAAGGATTTACCACACATTGTCGATGCTGATGGTGTCAGAGTTGTTGTTTCCAATGGTAAAAGAGAATTATCTCCTGTTTTATCTCAAACCTTCAACATCAAAAATGCTAGTGACAGCAAGATTGACGATAACATTGCTGCCAAATAATCTATATAACATAAAATATACTTGCTTTTCTAAATTTTTTTGTTGTTTAACCAAACAAACAAGAAACAGAAAGGCTCTTTTAATTCAATAATAAAAAATAAAAAAAAACGTGTTCAGATTAACACAGTGACACATATTCAACTAGGATTAACGCTTATCATTTATAAACATTATGGAACCATAAATGATAAGTCAAAGTCGTTGCTTATTTAGGAAATATTTTCCGTAGAAAAAAAAATTTCTCAAAATCTCCCAAATGGGTAATTTTCTCCGTTAAACAGAGTTCCAACTAAACATATGCGTTTCCCTTCCACTATAGCTGCCCATACCAAAAAAAAAATTGGCTTATGAACAGATTTCAAGAAGAAATTATGAGTTTATTTTTTTTTTTTTCGAACTTCTTTAAAATTGCCAGAACTAATTTTAATGAAATTTAATCATTTTAACTTCTAGTTCCATCGCTTTATATAAACATGATATCTTGACATTCGTACGAATTTTTTTTTTTTTTCGTCAGTGTAAAGGAAATAGTAAGTTGGTTTGAAGAAAAACAACTAAACAAACCAATATATAATATTAATTATTCAATTTCGAAATAATGTCTCAATTAAACGTTTTAGTTCTGGGTTCAGGTGGTAGAGAAGATGCCCTAACCTGGAAAATCTCTCAATCTTCTTTAGTTTCCCAAACCTTCATATACCCAGGTAACGGATCATCTAGAGTAGCTTTATTACCAAACTTTAGTTCTTCTTTAGATACCAAGGAAGATTTCGAATTGTTAGCTGAATCATGTTTAGAAAACAAAATCGATTTAGTCATTCCAGGTCCTGAATTGATTTTAGTCGCTGGTATCACTGATGTTTTGAATAAAAAAGGATTGAAAGTATTTGGTCCTTCTCAAAAGGCTTCTGTTTTGGAAGGTTCAAAGACTTTCTCCAAAGATTTTATGAAAAAACACAACATTCCTACAGCTATTTATGAAAACTTCAACGATTACGAAAAGGCCAAAGAATTTTTAACTGAAAACAAAGATAAGAAATGGGTATTAAAAGCTAGTGGTATTGCTGCTGGTAAAGGGGTTTTGATTCCTGAAACCCATGAAGAAGCCTTGAAGGGTCTTTCTGAAATAATGGTAACAAAGGCATTTGGTGATGCTGGTAATGAAATTGTTATTGAAGAATTCTTAGAAGGTGATGAAATCTCTATTCTTACTCTTTCTGATGGTTATTCTCATGTAAACTTGCCACCATCTCAAGACCATAAAAGAATTGGTGAAAACGATACTGGTTTGAACACTGGTGGAATGGGTTGTTATGCTCCATGTCCTGTTGCTGATGAAAAGACTTTGAAATTTATTGATGAAAATATTATTAAACCTTCCATCAAAGGTATGAGACAAGATGGTTTCCCTTTCTTGGGTTGTTTATTCACTGGTGTTATTTTAACTTCTCAAGGTCCTAAAGTTTTAGAATACAACGTCAGATTTGGTGATCCAGAAACAGAAACTGTTATGCCTCTTATAGAATCCGACTTGGTTGAATTATTCCTTGCTGCTTGTGATCACAGATTAGACTGTGTTGATTTGAAGCTAAAGAAAAATATTTTCTCAACAACAGTTATTTTAGCTGCTGGCGGTTACCCAGAATCTTATGAAAAGAATAACGAAATTACTATCAACCAAGGTCAATTACCTCAATCAGCTGAAATCTTCCAAGCTGGTACTAAAAAACAATCCAACACTTTAGTCACCAATGGTGGTAGAGTTATTGCTGTTAATGCCTTAGGTTCTTCCATTGAAGATTCTTTATCTTCTGTTTACAAAGCTTGTGAATGCATTGACTTCAAAGATAAATACTTTAGAAAAGATATTGCTCACAGAGCTTTGAAACAATCAACCATTGCCAAAAAGTCTATCACTTATGCTGAAGCCGGTGTTTCTGTTGATAATGGTAACTTATTAGTTGAAAAAATTAAAGCTAAAGTCAAATCCACCAAGAGAGCCGGTGCTGACTCTGATATCGGTGGTTTCGGTGGTGTTTTTGATTTAGCTGCTGCTGGTTACGAAAATGGTCAAGAAACCTTATTAGTTGCTGCCACCGATGGTGTTGGTACCAAATTGAGAATTGCTCAAGAAACAAATATTCACGATACCGTTGGTATTGATTTAGTTGCCATGAATGTCAATGATTTAGTTGTTCAAGGTGCTGAACCTTTGATGTTTTTGGATTACTTTGCCACTGGTAAATTAGATATAAAGATTGCTGCTGATTTCGTTTCTGGTGTTGCTGATGGTTGTTTATTAGCCGGATGTGCTTTAGTTGGTGGTGAAACATCCGAAATGCCTGGTATGTATGACCCAGGTCATTATGACACCAATGGTACTGCTGTTGGTGCTGTTAACAGACACAAGATTCTTCCTCAAATAGATCAAATGTCTGAAGGTGATATCTTATTAGGTTTAGCTTCTGATGGTGTTCACTCTAATGGTTTCTCTTTAGTCAGAAGAATCATTGAACACGTTGGAATCAACTGGTCTGATGACTGTCCATGGAAGACTGAAAAGCCTCAAACATTAGGTGAAGCTATCTTGACTCCTACCAGAATTTACGTTAAGCAATTGCTACCTACCATCAAAGAAGACTTATTATTAGGTTTAGCTCATATTACTGGTGGTGGTTTAGTTGAAAATATTCCAAGAGCCATTCCAAAAGATTTACAAGCCGTTGTTGATATGAACACTTGGGAAGTTCCAGATGTCTTCAAATGGTTCGGTAAAGCCGGTAATGTTCCAGTTGAAGATATCTTAAAGACATTCAACATGGGTGTAGGTATGGTATTGATTGTTAAGCCAGAAAATGTTGATAGAGCTATTGAATTATTAAACCAAAGCAATGAAACTGTTTACAAGATAGGTAAATTAGTCAAGAAGACTTCTGAATCTGATCCAGGTTGTATTTGTAACAATGCCACTGGTATTTACTAAGTAGATCCACAAGATAGATTAATTAGGTAGAAGATATATATATATATAAAGAAAATAATAACTTAACATATATTGAATTTGAAAGTTTTTATTATCATATCAATTCAAGTTGATGGCAGTTTCTAAATATGAATACAAACCTAAGTGAATACCGAAATTCAAAATATTAACTTTCATTAGTCTTGGAGCCCACCCTTTGTATAAAGCTGAGATCTGCTCTTCTTTGATGACTTTCTTTATACAATCAGTCAAAGAACCATAATAAAACGGTCCAAACCTGTTGGACTGTGTTCTTGTCTTTATGAAGTCCAATGGTTGAGTTAATAGGATAATTGCTGATGAGCATGAAATTGTTGTTAATAACGCTAATGATAAAGGATTGTAACTTGAACCATCATTTTTGTTGTTGATCAATATACGTTCATTGATCAGAGAATAGACCCCAAAATTTATTATAGAGTTGCAGGAAAATTTAGTGGCTGTTGGTATAGTACCTCTGAAGAATCCTTTTAAACCATCTGTTTGACAAATTTCTTTGAATGCAGTGAAGAAATTGATACTTGGGTTGGCTCTATAATGTAAGATGGTATTTTTTAGATGCAGTGGTTGCTTATTTGTATACAAATCACGTCTTTCCACCATATATGGAGAATTGCTCAAATGAACCCCCTGTGCTCTTTCAGAAAGCAAAATACTATTTCCAACCATTCTACTTTTCATGTTCTCAAATGGAATGTATAAGCACGACTCTAAAAATCCAGTTATAGCACCTGCTGTTAAAATATTATGTGAGCTAGCATTTGTTATAGACGAAAGGTGATGATGGTATTTGTGATGATCAAACAGTTTATTGTCTCGTTCCAAAAATTTCATGATATAGTTGTATAATGGAAATCTCAAGATATTCTTTGATACAATGGCTGCATTTAAGGCAGATAAACCTGATGAATAATATAGCACATTGACATGTTTCATACCGAACCCGTAGTTTCCAAATGAAAGTTGTTGACCGATTTTAATAACTTCAAAGGGATGAGATAGCGACATAGATATCATTGAAGCAATAGTAGAGCTGATTATTGTGGTATTGACAGGATCATTGTCAATAGCCGAAATCGTAATGTCAGTGACATGTGAGTTAGGCATTTAAATTAAACAAACCTGTTGTAATTTCTTCTATCGTAAACAAACTGTTTTTTTTTTTTTTGAAAAGATAATGCGATGTTGATTTTGGTTGACTCTAGTATTCATAAAAAAAAAAAAAACACTGAAATTTCATTCTTTTCAATACTCAAAATTTAGTCCTATTTTGATGATGTAATTAGTCACATTGAGATTCATACTTCATTCATACAAGAACCTGAAAAAAAAAAAAAGGAAGTTGAAATTTAAAACTTGCAAAAAAAAATTTAAGATAGAAATGAGTTATATCCGATTTAATTAAAAGCCGAAGACATATCCTTAATATTTTAAAATAAATAGTTAATAAAACGGCTCAAACAGCAAGCTTACGTTTTTCTAGATATGAATCAAAGTGATCAGAAACACCTCTAGAGAGAGTAAACCCTACACCAGCGTGAATAAAACTCAATTTCATGAATCTAAGAGTAGCACCGTTGTATAATTTTCCTATATCGACATAACTACCAAAGTAAGCTCTAAATGCTGTTATGACATTAGGCACAGGAAGTGTAAAAACTTTAGAATCAGCTAAAGCTCTAAAACGACCAAACAATCCACTTTGTAAAACAGTTTTTAAAGTATCCAATGGCTGAGTCAAAGCAACAGTGAGGAATGCTGAAGGAACCCCCATAAAAAGAGGAGCAAATTGGTATAATCCAGGAACCTTATAGCTCAGTTCTTTTATTTTTGTGTATGCCTTTCCTCCAAAAGTCATATCTTGGTATTCCACACCTGAATTGTATTCATACATGTACTGACGCAATTGCTGCAAAGAAGCCATGAAAATTGTTGTTTCAATAACCGAAATTGGAATCACCAAGTACCATGCATTTAAAAAGACATTTCTACCATCAAATTTACCGCTTTCTATCATCTCTTTTATTGTTGGGAATACACTTAGTGCAGGTTTTTGCAACATAGCATCTGCAGCTTTCTTACAGTGCTTCAAAATGTTGTAGTACTCCGCATTAGTCGTGACACCATTGATACCTATATTCATACGGTGCTTTAAATCAATATATGACAGAACATTTGTGTTTTTTGGCAAGGATGTTGCTTTATCTATTTTTTTCAGTTGTTCAATATGGGTTTTGTTTTTTGAAGAAGCAGAGTTCTTCAAATCATCTTTTTTATTTACAAGAATTTTTTTTCTTTCTTCCAAAGCATCATCTTTAAAGAATTCAGAGACCACAAATGCATTTGGGTGCTGTGTTAGTTTGAAATCTGTTGGGTAATTAGATAGTAATCTGTTACCAATTTGTCTTAATTTTATGTTTTCAAGTGGTACATTTATAATTCCCTGAACAAATCCAACCGATACTCCCGCATACAAACTGTTTTGGAAGTCCTTGGTTGGACTTGTTCCATTCAAAGAATTAAAATATTGCAACAATGCAGGATACAAAAAGATTACATTCAAACTATAAGAACCAGCTTGAAGTAAAGACATAGTTTGCCCCGTTAAGTACCCATTCATGTTTAAATTAAAAACTGATTTATAATGCTTAGTCAAACCATTATCCATAAAATACTTCGTAGTATTGGTAACATATTCAACTTGTCTAGCAACTTTAAAATACTCCAGTGGTTGGCAAAAAAAAGTATCTATTAGTTTACCACAAAAATATACAGATTGACCTTTTGCAGTATCATCAGCATACAAAGTCAGCATTTGGGGTGCAAAGATTGTGGTTATATGGGGAGTCTTTGAGATGTTTCTTCATTAAGGTTTCTATTCAAATAAAGAAGAAAATTTTTTCAGCTTAAAAAAAAAAAAAAACGTGATTAAAATTTAGACGGAATGAAATCTGTTTAGATGGGGTTTTGAATAAGTGCGAATTAAATGATTGTAAATATAACATGTGTATTAAGCAGCTTTCTCTTAATGGAAAATG
>ERZ794949.505-NODE-505-length-12178-cov-2.710303_pt1 | contig 12178 bp, 14 predicted proteins | sample MGYA00511363_ERZ794949 | MGnify/ENA primary metagenome ERZ794949 (study PRJEB30137, sample SAMN04331402) | food metagenome | isolation source: T1 must sample point D1 replicate B | place: Australia: South Australia ...
GCCTGCTTCTCGATCTGCTCCTTGGTCGACTGGAGGAGCTGGTCGTGCTCCTTCTTCTGGCGCTCTAGGGCCGCAACGACGGCCGCCTGGACCGCCTGCTGCTGCGCCGCCGTGCGCTCCTTCTCGATGGCGGCGACCTTGTCGGCGACGAGCTTGTCGACGTTGGGCGGAGGAGCCGCCGCCGCCGACGACGGGCCGGCGGCGGCGGCGGCGTTGGCCTGCTGCTGCGCCTTGCGCAGGGCCGTCGTGAGGCGCTCGATCGTCTCCTTCTCCTTCTTGACCGCCGCCGCTGACGACTCGGCCTTGATCTTCTCGAAGTCGGCCTCGAGCTGCTTCTTCGACTCGGCGACGGCGGCCTCGACGGCGGCCTTGACGTCCTCGTCGCTCGCGCCGGTCGGTGCGACAGGAATAGGGCCGCCCTCGGCGGTCGACGACGACGTAGCGGCGGCCGCAGCGGCGGCAGCCGCAGCCGAGTCGGCGGCGGCCTTCTGGGCCGAGGCGAGCTCGGCGCGCATCGCCTCGATCTGCTGCTGGAGCTGCATGGTCGTGTCCTTGATCGCCTTGGCGACGGCCTCGTCGCGCTGAGCAGCGAAGGACGCCTCGGCGGCGGCAATCTTGCTCTTGGCGGCCTCGGCGACCTGCTCGTCGGTCGGTGCGGCGGGTGCGGGTGCCGGGACGACCTCGGCGACGCGTGCTTGGACGGCGGCCTCGATGGCGGCCGCGTTGTCGCCCGATGAGAGCGTGTCCTTGAGGGACTTGAGCTCGTTGTGAGCCGCGTCGAGCTCGGCTTGGCGTTGACGAGCGTCGGCCTTCATGCGGCGCTGTTTCGGGGGAGCGAGCGTCAGATACCGAGACCGAGCGAGTGAGAGCAAGGCAGGTGCAGCGAGCGCAAGAGCAAAGGGGAGGAGTGGAAGAGAGAGGGGAGAAAGGGACGCACGTTGTCGGAGAAGATGGGCTCCTCGCGGGCGGCGAGACGCTGCGAGCGAGGGGACGTGCAGCGAGTCAACACACGTCTGCGTAAGGGCAGAGAGCGTGCGCTGAGGTGGAAGGACTCACGTCGCGGTCGGCTTGCAGCGTCGTCTTCTCGGCCTCGAGAGCGGCGAGCTTGTCCTGGAGCGGCTTGACGGCGTCGCCCTGCGCGGCGACCTGCTCGGCGAGACGAGCTTCGAGAGCGACCTTCTCGCTCTCGGCGGCGGCGAGGCGGGCCTGGAGCTCGGCGAGCGCCTGCTGGGACTGCGCTTGCGCTTGGGCCGTCGCGGCGGCGACGACCTGGTCCGAGTTGCCGCCGGCCTCGATCTGGGCCTTGAGCTCCTCGACCGTCTTGACGAGGGCATTGCGCTCGTCGCGAGTAGAGCGCGCCTGCGCTTGCAGGCCCTTGAAGCGCTCGAGGCCCGTCTGCCAGTTGGCCCGCATCGACTCGGCCTGCGAGGGAGCGAGCAAGACGACGACGACGACGTCAGCAACTGAGGTCGTGAAGGAAGAGGTGACGAGGAGGGAGAGAGGGAGAGGCAGGAGGACGCACGAGGTTGGTCTGCTCGGTGAGCTTGGCGGCGAGGTCGTCGCGCTCGGCCTGCGACGCCGTGAGCGCCGCCTGCACCTTGTCGACCTCGGTCTTGAGGACCTGGAGCTCCTCGGGGTCGATGCGCTCGTACTTGGCGAGGATCGTCTGGTTGCGCGTCTTCCACCGCTCGTTGTCCTCCTCGAGAAGGCGGATCTGGTGCTGCTTCGACTCGACCTCGGCTTGCAGCGTCGCGACGTGCTCCTTGAGCGGGTTGAGCTCGCCCTGGACCTGGTGGAGCTGCGTGTCGAGCGTCGTGGCCTTGCGCAGGTTGGCCTCGTTCTCGTCGCGGAGCGTCTGGTTGCTCTCGCGGAGGAGCTTGGCCGTGTGGATCGACTCGAGGAGCTCTGCGTGCTGTGCCGAGCTCGTGAGCGAGTCGCCCGTCTTGGAGCGTTCCTGCGAAAGGGGGAAACAGGGCAAGGGCGTCAGTTTCGGCGAGTCGGAGCGGCGGAAAGAGAGGTGAGGGAGCGAGGGAGGGGACGCACCTCCTGAAGCGACTGCCTCGTCTCCTCGAGGCTGCGCGACGTGAAGTCGAGCTGCTGGCGAAGTCGGGTCGCCTCCTGCTTGCTGAACTCGAGCTGGAGGTCGATGATGTCCTTCTCGCGGCGCAGGTACCGGATGACCTCGCGCAGCTGCTCGACCGACGCGGTGTGCGACGCCGTGATCGCCTCGATCGTGTCGGCGTCGGCGCCGCCGGCCTCGCCTGCAGCTGCGGCACCGTCCGAGACGGCGGCGTGGCGAGCTTGGAGCTGCGTCGCCGAGGCCGAGGCCGTCTCGAGGTGTTGAGCGAGGGTCGAGTTCTGCTCCTTGAGCTCGTCGCACCTGTCGGGAGTCGTGAGGGCGTCAGCTTACTGCTCTCTCTGGGAGCGACGGAGGCCGAGACGAGGAGGGGGAAAGAGGGAGAGGGACGCACCGCTTGCGAACGTCGGCGAGCTCCTGCTGCAGCGTGCTCTTCTGCCTCGTCCAGCTCTCCTCCGAGCTCGCGAGGTTGGCCCTGGCGACCTGCGCTGCCGCCTCGTGCTCACGCACCGTCGCACGGACCGCGTTGAGCTCGTCCTTGACCTCGGCGAGCTTCTTGACGTCGTCGGCGTGGGCGACGAGCTCGCGCTCGTACTTGTCGTGCGCGTCGCGCGCGAGCTGCGCCTGACGACGGAGGTCGTCCTGCGCGGCGAGCTGCGCCTCGCGAGCGCTCTGGTCGGCCGCGCGCAACGACGTGAGGCCGTCCTCGAAGGTCTTGCGCTCCTTCTCGAAGGCGACGCGCTCGGCCTCGATCTGCTTGTGCAGCTCCGAGTTCTGCGTGTTGGACGTCGTGATGTCCTGCGTGAGCGAGTGGAGGCGCTCGCGGAGGCTGACGATCTCGCTCTGCGTGCGAGGAAGGAGGAAGTGTCAGGACGAACTCGTGAAGGCGACGACGAGGAGGGCGAGGACAGGGACGCACATCCTTCTCGGCGATCGACGACTCGGTGGCGGCCTTGTACTCGTCGTAGGTCGCCGTGACCTCGCGCAGGCTCTCGCCCTGCGTCTCGGCGATGGCCTGGTACTGCTTGGTGTGCTCCCGGGCGCGCTCGAGGTCGGCCTTGGTCGTGCGAAGCTCGTTACTGCGAGCGCGAAGGCGCACTTCAGTACGACGAGCCATGAGGGAGAGCAGCGATGCGAGCGAGGGACGCACCGAAGGTCGGCGACCGTAACCTGGAGCTGCTCCTTGACGGTCCGGGTCGCGTCGGTCTCGCCCGACGACGAGCGGCCCTCGAAGATGGCGAGCTTCTCCTCCTTGGCCTCGACCTGGAGGACGAGGTCGCGCACGCGCTGTTCGAGGTGCTCCTGCGACGTCTGAGCCGCGACGAGCTTCTCGCGTGTGGTCGAGTGGTCGGCCGTCTGCGTTCGCGCACAAGGAACAACGTCAGCTGCTGGCTCGGCCTGCACACAGGGAGATGTAGACGGAGAGAGAGAGGGACGCACGAGCTTGTCGATGCGCTCCTGGAACGTCTTGCTCTCGATCTCCTTGCGAAGGGCGAGCTGGCGGTTGCTGTCCGACTCCTGGTTGAGCTTGTCCTTGAGGTCGGCGCTGCGAGCGTCATGACAAGAAATCAGTGACTATCGCACAGCGCAGGGCCGGCTGGAAGGAGAGTAGAGGAGCAGGAGGGGGACGCACGCTTGGGCCTCGAGACGGTTGACCTGCTCCTCGAGTCGCCGACGAGCGTCGTTACCGCTGCGCTCGAGCTCGTTCTGCATCGTCTGGAGGTTGCGCATGAGGTCGGCGAGGTGAGCACGCTCCTTGCTGAGCGCCGTGTTCTCCTCGCCGAGCCGCTGCTCCACGCTCTTGAGGACCGAGCGCTCGCTCTTGAGGTTCGTGTTCTCGTGGCGCAGCTGGTCGGCCGTGCTGCGCAGCTCGAGCATGTCCTCGGTGATCTGCAGGACGACGAGATGTCCGAGTCAGTGACGAGCCCGGGTAACGGCGCAGCTCCGACAGTGCTCGAGCTGCGACGCACCTTGTGCGACGACATGTCCTGCTTGGCCATCGTCTGCTGGAGCTCGAGGGTGCGCTTGCTCATCTGGCTCATCTCGCCCTTCTGGAGCTCGAACGACTCGTTGAGGAGGCGGAAGCGCTCTGCGGGCGGAGAGGGTGCGAGCAGGGGAGGAGGGCAAGGACGTCAGCATCTCGCTCCAGAGCCCGACGGCGCGCAGAGAGGGGATGCAGCAGACGCACCTGCAAGGAACTCGCTCTGCGCCTTGCTCTTGGCCAACTCGGTCCTCGCCTGCGCCGCGTCCTTTTGCGCCTGGACGAGGTCGTCCCGGAGGCGCTGCGTGTCGACGGCCATCTCGGCGCGGTAGGCGTCGAAGTTGGCCTGCACCTCGACGAGGAGTCGACCTGCGTCGCCGTCGCCCGCCGTCGTCGCCGCCGCCGCCGCCGAGAAGGCCGAGGCGTCGGCGCCCGAGCCCGAACCGCGGACGCTCAGCATCCTGCGGAACATGTCGCGCTCCTTCTCGAACGCCTCGGTGCGCGCGCGCTGCGCCTCGACCTCGTCCTTGAGGCGAAGGATGAGCTCGTGCGCCTCGGCGACGGCCGCGTTCTCCTCGCCCTCGCGCCGCGCGCGCGCGTCCTGCTCGCCCTGCTCGAGCTGGGCGCCCATCTGGCGCGTGATGCGGAGCAGCTTCTGGTTCTGCACCTGGAGCTCGTTGATGGTGGCGAACGTGACGAGGTGGGCGCTGACGACCGAGTCCGTGTCGCCGAGCTGCTCGGCGCGGCGCTGGATCGCCTGCTCGTCCTCGTCGAACTCGGCCGTGTCGGCGCCGTCGAGCGACGGGTTGTCGTGGACGGCGAGAGCGCACGCAAGGGTGCGGACCTGGCGGCCGAGGTCGGACAGCTGCTGCGAAAGGATCGTGTTCTCGCCGCCGAGGCGCTCGACGTCGAGGCGCAGCGACTCGGCGCGGCGCTCGCTGCCGTCGCGGTCGGTGAGCGCCTGGGCGAGTTGCGAGGCGAGCTCGGTCGCCTCGACCGAGAGGCGCTCGTACTCCTCGCGCTGCTCCTGCAGGAGAGGGGCCTGCGGACGGGGCCGTGGGGGGCGAGTCAGTCCCGTAGCTCGGTATCGCGTGAAGAGTCAAAGCGAGAGAGAGAGAGATGGGACGCACCCGCTCCTCGATGTCGCCCAAGATCTGCGCGAGGCACTCGCCGAGACGTTTGGTCTCGGCACGCTCGCTCGCGAGCTCGTCCTCCATGCGCACGTACTCGCCATAAATCTCTGCGTAGCTCCTGCCGCTCTTCTGCCCGCGCACGGCCCGCTGCGCCGAGGGGCTGAGCGCCGACGCCGACACCGAGCCGACGCTGCCCGCCGGCGAGTCGTCGCGCGCAAAGCCGTTGCCGTGCGCGGCGGCGTGCGAGTTGCCGCGCTCGAGCGCCTCGCGGAGCTCGCCGACGCGCGCCTCGAGGGCGTCGGCGCGCTCGCGCTCCTGGAGGAGCTGGTCCTGGAGCTCGGCCTCGCGCTCGACGAGAGCGGCGCGCTCCTCGTCGAGTGCGCGCTCGACGTCGTCGACGCGCTTCTTGCGCTCGTCCTCGCGCTTCTCCATGAGGTCGACGAGGCGACGCATGCTCGCCATCTCGGTGGCGAACGCGGCCTCGCTCGCGCCGTGCTCCTCGCGCGCCGAGGCGAGGTCGGCGAGCGTGTCGGCGTGGCGCGCCTTGAGCTGCTCGTGGGCCGTGCGCAGCTGGTCGAGCGACGCCTGGGCCGAGCGGGCGTCGATCGAGACCGTGTCGAGCTGGCTCTGGAGCTCGACGAGCGCGGCGTGCTTCTCGCGGCGGTGGGCGCTCCACTCGGCGCGGCCGCGCTCGAGCTCCTGCGAGAGGAACGTCTTGTCGGCCTCGAGCGACGTGACGGTGCTCTGGAGGGTTTGGACGCGGAGGAGCGAGGTGCGCGACGTGCTGGTCGTCTCGGCGAGCTTGCCCTCGAGCTCCGAGTGGGCGGCCTGGAGGGTCGAGTAGCTGGCGCGAAGCGAGTTGAGCGATTCTGTGGGGGAGTGCACGAGTCAGTCGAGTTCTTACGTCTTCGTTTGCCACTAGCGAGCCCTCGACGAGAGCAAAGAGAGCCGGCAAAGGCTCGCACTGGCTCGATGAACTGGAGAGGAGGAGGACGCACCTTCGAGCGAGCGCTTGTCGGCCTGCTCGCGGTCAATGACGGCGAGCAAGTCCCTCTTCTCCCGCTCGACCTCGTCGACCTTCTTCAAGAGCTCGTCGCGCCCCTGCCCGTCGCCCCTCGCGCGATCCTCCGCCTCGCCGACTCGCCGCGCCGCCTCGTCGGCCCGCGCACGCTGCTCCTGTGCGTCGCGCTGCGCCTGGTGGGTGGCTTCGTTGGCGCGGGCGAGGTCGGACTCGGTGGCCGACAGGCGCGAGGCGAGGTCGTGGAGCGACTGGTCGGCCTCGAGTTGGGCGCGCGTGTGCTCTGCGCGCAGGGCGTCGAGCTGCGCCTGGAGGGCAGACTGGGCGTCTGCTGGTGGCGGTGGGTCGCTCATGGGCGTGCCCGCGCTCTCTCTGGTGGGCTGAGGACGAGCGGGGCGAGGTGTGGTCGGTCGAGGGAGGACGAGCGACGACGAGGTGAGGGTGGGGCCGCCAAAACCTGCGACAGCTCTGCTCTCTTGCGCTCGTACAGTGCGAGAGTGCGTCTATGATAGCATCATGAACAGCTACGAGCGGCACAGGCGACGCCCGACAAGAACGACTCGGACCGCTCCCTCCTCCTCGACCCGACCGCTCTCGCTCCGCTCACCCGAGCCTGACGCCCTCGACCCTCTCCCTGACCCTCCCCCACACATCCCTCAGCCCATCCCTCGCCGCATCGACGCCGAGCTCGATCGCGTTGCCCGCCTGCCCGCCGACGTTCAGGCTCACGGGCCCGAGGTTGAGCGCAAAGTTGTCGCGCGCGACGGACGCCTGCTGCTGCTGGCCGGGTTGCAAAGGTGCCGAGGAAGGTGCAGGGATGGCGGTCGGGCCGGACGAGGACGAGGTTGAGGCCGAGAGCGAGACGGAGGGCGGTGCGGCGCCGAAGGACGGGCCGAAGGCGAAAGCGGCGTCGCGCACCATCTCGAGGAAGCTGCGTGCGAGATCGGCGCCCGTGTCAGTCCTTTTTGCATGCTCGACTCGAGCAAGGAGAATGAGAGACAGGGACAGGGAGAGCGTCGCACGCACCTGCGCGAGTTGTGCACGCACGTCCCGCCGAGCACGACCCTCGTCCCCTGCGGCACCATGCTCTGCGGCCCGCCTCCTGCGAGTCCTTGGCCCGCCGCAAAGCGCTCGTTGAGCTGCGCGACGTGCCGGGCCTCCTCGAACGTCGTGCCGCCGACGATGAAGACGATGATGTCCTGCGGCCTGCGAGAGAGGAGGCATCGAGCGAGCGAGTGCGGCGAGGGGAGGATGAGGGAGGCGCGAGGGCGTCAGCAAACCTGTAGCAGGATGACCTCACGATCGAGAGCGAGAGGAAGAGGGAGGTAGAAGAGGGAAAGGGAGGGGACCGAGCGACGCACCGACTCATCCCCTGCGGGCCGACGCCCTGCCCGTCGACGAACGGGTAGCTCGACTCGCGCAGCCGGCCCTTGAGGAGCAGCTCGATCGTCTCTGCGAGATGCGGCGTGTGCTGCGTGTACACGTTCTCGACGCCCTGTTTCCTCCTCCCGGCGTTCAGTCAGCTCGCGCACTCGGGTACGAGGCTCGGGAGATGACACTGGAGGGAGAGGAGCGCACCTTGAGGCCCTTGAGCGCCGACTTGCCCTTGGAGAAGAAGTTCTCGTTGCCGAACAGGTCGTCTTGGCGCTGGTCGGCGCCGGCGAAGGCGAGCATGACGTTGACCATCTGCGAGCGAGGCGCGGTCGCGTCAGCCACCCGTTCGGCATCCACGCCTGGCCTTTTCTCGCGCTTGGAGAGAGAAGAACACGAGACGAGAGGAGCAGAGCGCGACGCACCTCGGCCTCCTGGACGCCCTGCGCCTTGAGCAGCTCGACGACGCCGGCGATCTGCTGCCCGGGCGCCTTCTGGTACCGCAGCGCGTACAGGATGGCGAGGCGCAGCTTGGCCTCGGACGGGATCTCGGGCGCCGAGATGGCCTCGCGCACGGCCTGCGGGACGAAGAGGAGAGGGCGAGGAGAGTTAGTCCGGCTCGCTCGTGCTGCGCAGAGGGGAATCAGGACAAGGGAGAGAGGAGGACGCACCCGCAGATCGGGTCCATGGCTCTCGTTGCTCGCCAAGCTCTGCTCGAGCTCGCTGACCTGGAGCAGGCCGCGCTCGTTGACGAGGCGCGACAGCTCGCCGACGAGCGCGACGTGCTTCGACACGTTCGAGCCGAGCTTGCGGAACTCGGGGTACTCGTCGATAAAGCTGCGCGAATCCGTAATCTTGCATCAGCCTGCGCTCTGCCGAGGGGGGAAAGCGAGGAGGAAGAGGGACGCGGTCGACGCACCGCTTCATGTCGGCGACCGTCTCGATCTTGCCCGCCTGGCTCGTCGCGCTCCGAGTGCTGTAGTCCTGCACGTAGCTGCTCAGGTGCGCGCCGAGGTCGCCAAAGTTGTCGTACAGGTTGCGCGCGAAGAAGGCGTCTTGCTCGGGCGAGAGGACGATCTCCTGCGGGGCGTGGTCGGTGCGGGTGCAGCGAGGGCGGATGAGTTGGCGAAGGTGACGGGTTGCGTGTAGGCGAAGACGAGGAAGAGGGAGGGGTGACGACGAGGTCGAGGTCGAGAGGACAAGGAGGGGAAGAGGAAGAGGCGTGTGGCCGAGTCAGCTCCCTGCGCCTGCTCGACCCGCATGACAACGACGACGCCCTCTCGGTGAAACGACGAACGCACCTTGACCTCGTCCCTGACCTCTGGCGCGCCCTCCAAGCTGACGCGCCCGTTCGTGATGCCGAGCAGCTCGTGCACCATGGCCTGGTACGTCCACTGCGTGAGCAGCGGCGTCACCGGGTCGTTCCTGCGGTCAAGCACGAGCAGGAGCGGCGCCGTCGCCGTCTTGCGAAAGTCCCACAGCGCCGCCGCGTCCGCCCCGCCGGCTCCCCCGCCCGGGCCGCCGGCGCCGTTCATGGCCCCGACGAGCGCCTCGCCGAGCTGCCGCGCCATGCCGCTCATGCGCTCGTACCGGACGATCGGGCGCTTCTTGAGCGCGAGGCACAGCGCCGTGAGGCCCTCGACGTGGCGCGCGAGCGCGGGCGCGTGCGCCGAGAAGGCGGCGGGCGACGAGCCGTACAGGGGCATGGTGCGCTGGGTCGGCGAGGGGTGCAACGGGGTCGGGAGGACGTTGAGCGAGAAGTGCGACGAGGTGAGCGGGGCAAAGTCGGCGAAGAACTCCTGCGGGCGCGGCGAGGAGGAGGGTCAGCGATGCTCGACGGGTCGGTCGAACGAAACGAGGAGCGGGGAGCACACCTGGACCTCGCGCACGAGCTCGTGCTCGTCGGCCTCGGCGAGCTTCTCGATCTGCGCCTTGCTCAACACGTTTGTGAAGTCTGCGAACGCCCGGCGGAGTCCGTCAGCTCTACCTGCACGTGCCAGCGCAAGCGCCATTCCGCCTGTCGCGAGCGTGCGCCCACACACAGAAAGAGGGAAGCTCGAGCGACGCACAGAGCCAGTACCCGCCGAACCTGCCCTCCCTCAGCTCCCTCGCACACGCCTCGACGCTGTCGTCGGTCGGCCGGACGAGGCACACGCAGCGCAAGTGCGGCAGGCGCTCGACGCCGCGCTGTGCTGCGCCTGCTGCGGGCGGGTAGGCGCCGGGTCCCGAGGTCGAGGCGGAGGACGAGGCCGAGGTGGATGCGTGCCGAGAGGGGTTGTCGACGCGGTCGGTGAGGTAGACCTCGTGCGCGAGGAGGTGGCTCTGGGTGGTGGCGAGGCTGACGATCGGGGTCTGTGGGGCGTGCGGTGCAGTGTCAGCTGGGTCCTCTGGGCGAGCGGGCGGGAGGGAGGAGAGGGCGGCGACGCACCGTGTCCGAGTCGAGGAGGAGGACCTTGATGCCCGGGGTGGACGTGATGGCCTTGTCGACGTAGGCCTGCACAGCCTTGAGGCAGTCCATGTGGGCGCGGTCCCACTGCGCCTAATCGGAGTGCTGTCGTCGAGTGGATGGGCGAGAGAGCGAGTTGCTGATGAGGACGCGGCGGAGGTGGGGAGGGGCCAGAGACGAGGACCGGGCCTGGGGCGGTGTGCGCGGGTCGCTGGTGGCTGCACAGCCGATAGGGTGCGAGTGCGCTGCTCGCTCAAGGTCGGCGAGGCGATGTGGCCAAGAAGGGACGCGAGGCCACGCTCCTCTTGCGACTCGGCGCAGCAGCGCAACAACCGACTCGCTCTCGCTGCAGGCTCTCTTTTTCTTTCTGACTAGCAGCAAGAGCAGGAAACGCGCGTCTCGACAATGCACGAACGAGAACCCGCGCCGGTCACGCCTCGCCCGACCCGGCGCCGCCCTTCCTCCCCTGCCGCTTTGCCCGCATCGCCTCGAGCCGCCGCTTGAGTGCCTGCATCACGAAGTGCCCGCCGAATCAGTGCTGCTCCTCGGACGAAGGGCAGGGACCGAGAGAGGGGACCGAGAGAGGGGACCGAAAGACGCACCGTCACCTTGTCGTCGGCCTCGCGCTGCTCCCTCTCCTCCTCCTCGAGCCGCGCCATGAGCTCCTCGCGCTCCTCCCTCGCCTCGCGCTCGACGCGCTCCTCGTCCGTCTCCTTGGGCTCGTCGTCCTCGCCCTCGCCGTCCTCGCCCGCCGCGCCCTCGTCCTCCTCACCCTCGGCCGCGACGACGGGCGCGCCAAACTCGAAGCGCACGGGCGCGGCGGCGATCGTTGCGCGCGCGGTCGTCGGTGCGCCGGCCGAGGACGCCGAAGCGGCTGCATCGGGCGCGCCGAGCGAGGCGAGAAAGTCGTCGAGGTCCGGGTCGGCGTCGTCGGCGGGAGCTGCGGCTGCGGACGGGGCGGGGGCGGCGGCGGAGGACGAGGCGGTCGAGGGGGAGGGTGCTCGGGGTGCGGGTGCCTGAGACGGGTCGGCGAAGAAGTCGGTCGGGAGGGCGTTGGTGTCGGAGTGGGGAGGGGCGGGGTCGGTGTCGTCGTCGGGCGAGTCGCCTGCGGGTCGGGAGCGCTTGGAAGCTGAAGGGTCGGCGTCTGTGCGCTTGCGCTTCTGCGACTGCTGCTGCTGCTGCTGTTGGCGCTCCTGCTCGGCGTTGTGCTGCTGGACGTTGACGCGGTGGGTCTGCGGGCGCACGAGAGGGAGGACGAGGTGAGGTGGTGAAGCAGAGGTGGGAGGAAGGGGGAGAGGGAAGAGGGGAGCGGACCTTTGACTGAACGTGTGCGGACCAGAGCGAGTCGTGCTTGATGTTCAGGTGGCAGAGCGAGCACGAGAGGTGGTTGCCGGTGGACGAGTAGCGGGCGAAGGGGGCGGTGATGCGGGCAGCCTGTTGGTGTTTTGCGGCCATGAGCGACTTGAGGGAGCTCATCGTGGGCTGCTGGAGTGACTCGAGGGTAGCTCTAGCCGGTGAGAGGGTCGAGGCTGGAGCCAGAGCTGAGGACGACGACGACGACGAGATCAAGACGAGCCGGGTCCGTCTCCCTCCCTCTCGCCCTCTGCCTTGAGCCAGGCTGTCGACTGCCCGAGTGCACCAGAGCACAGCAGCACCGCGCACACCATGCCCTTGTCCGTCCCCTCTCTCCCCAACTCGCTCTTCCTCGCCCCTCTCGTCCTCGAACAAGTGGGGGGAGCCACCCTCCACCTCGCACACCACCAACACGGTCACCGACACCACCAGCGAGTGCACCTCCGCCATTCCTCGCCGTACACCGACCCGCCCTACCGCCGACCAGCCTCGTCGACCCGCACTTCGTCCTCGTGCTCGCCTTTGTCCGACCCACAGCCACCACCTCCTTCCCCCGCCTCCCTGCCCGGTCGCCCTCGCCAGCAGGCTCACTCGATCAGCCATCCTCGACCATCCGCGCCGCCACCTCGCCCCAGCCCGCCATTGCCCCGCGCACCTACCTACAGCACCGCCTCCCTCGCTCGACCACCTTCGCTGACCCTCTCCTCGCTCCCTCCTCCTCTCCTTGCCCAAATGCACACGCAGGCCAGAGTACAAGGTCGTCATGATGGGCGGAGGCGGCGTTGGCAAGTCGGCCCTC
>ERZ794949.506-NODE-506-length-12162-cov-3.487074_pt1 | contig 12162 bp, 5 predicted proteins | sample MGYA00511363_ERZ794949 | MGnify/ENA primary metagenome ERZ794949 (study PRJEB30137, sample SAMN04331402) | food metagenome | isolation source: T1 must sample point D1 replicate B | place: Australia: South Australia ...
CATGTGCTAGTTATTTACATACCTTGTTGAGCAGACTTCACGCAACTGTTGAAATTTTCCCAAACAGTTTGAACGGAACACCCGTGTTAAAGGCTACTTTCCATGCTAATAGTGAACAATTGACAAATAACAGTAAAAATGTTTTGATTTATGCTCATTACGATGTTGTTCCTAGTTCAGTAAGTGATTCTGAGTTTCATCTTTTCGTAAAAGACGGATTTTTACAAGGAAGGGGTGTTTCAGACAATAAGGGTCCTATAATCAGCATGATTCATGGTATAAGTGAGTTGTATGATGCCAAAAAGCTAAACAACAATGTTGTGTTTATATTCGAAGGATGTGAAGAAATAGGATCAATTGGGTTTGAAGAAACCTTGAAAAGCCATGCAGAACTACAAGAGAAATTTGACTACATAATAATGTCCAACTCTTACTGGATTGGTAATAAGTATCCATGTTTAAACTATGGAATGAGAGGTGTTTTAAACTTGCAAATTTCTGTTGAAGGTAAGCGTGATCTTCACTCAGGAACAGATGGTGGAATTTTCTCTGAAACAACTAAGGACTTGATGTTCTTGATGAGTAATTTGATTGATTACAAAAACAACACTTTAAACGTTCCAGGATTTGCTGAGGACTCAGAAACACAAGATCTTTGTAAAGATGAAACAAAGTTCTTTAATAATATTATTGCTACCGGTGAAGGGAATGTTACACTGGAAACTTTGATTCATAAGTGGACAAAGCCATCATTCTCCATCACCTCTATGAATGGTAGTTTTGAACAATCTATTGTACCTAAGGAAGCTAATATCACACTCTCCATTAGAACTGTTCCAACTCAAAAATCAGTGTCTTGCTTGAAGAAGCTTATCGCTGAAAAGATTCAAGAAGATTTTAAAGTCTTGAACAGTGATAATAAATTAAAACTTCAAGTTTTAAATGAAGCAGAACCATGGCTTGGTGATTTCAAAGATAGAATTTACAAAATTGCTTCTGAAGAATTGAAATCTGTATGGAAGAACGATGTATTACTCATCAGAGAAGGTGGCTCCATTCCAACCTTAAAAATACTTGAAAGAATGCACCCAACTGCTAAAATTATGATTTTGCCTAATGGTCAGGCTTCAGATAATGCTCATTTACAAGGAGAAAAGTTTAGGCTAGAAAACTTTTTCAATTTAAAAACTTGTGTTAAGAATATTGTTAATAGATTATAGATACTCACAATATAGACATTATATAGAAATTTTGTAATTTTATGATTAGATTAAATCCAACTTTTTAGCATGGAATTCACAGTGTTGTGGAACAAAGGTGCTAACAAAGAAATAAGAATGATCAAAGCCATCTTCTATGTTAACAGATACCCCTTCAATGCCATTTTCTTCAACTGCCTTGATAAACTTTTCGGTTCTCAATTGATTTTTGAAGAATGGGTCACTGTTTCCTGTAGTAACCAATATATCCAATTTTTTACCCTTAAAAGCATCACTTCCGACTATTAATGTTGGATCCAAAGATTTGCCTGCCTTTACCCCATCTTCGAAGTAGAAGTTAAATGCATCAACACCCCAAGGGCAGTCAGTAGGATTGGCAACTGGAGCAAATGCAGAGCAGGAAACGTATGGAGAAATTTCATTAGCAACACCCTTCAAGTAAAGAGTCAAAGCACCCATTCCACCCATTGAATGGCCCATAACGGATTTCTTGTCAGTGAAATCTATGTTATTACCAAAGTTGCTTTCACTCAATGATTTAGGAAGTTCTTTGCAGATGTAATCAAACATCTTAAAGTTTTCAAACTTATCTGAGTTCAAATAAAACCCAGCACCTTCACCAAGTGCCCAGTTGCTAGTGTCAACATTAGCTTCCTTAGGCCAGACAACATTTCTAGGGGATGTATCTGGATATACTACGGCAAATCCAAACTTGTCAGCTTGGAACTGCACAAATCCCTTTTCAGTACAGTTATCAGGAGTACAAGTCAATCCTGATAAGTAGTAGATGGTTGGTATCTTGCTTTTAGAGGCTGTGGGTGGGACATACAAATTCAAATTCATGGTTCCCTTAACAGTTGTTGATTCGTGTGTAAGCTTATATAGCTTACCCTTGCAAACAGATATTTCCTTTACAATATTGAAAGACATATTTCAGGATATTTTTTTTTTTCTGGTTTGAAGACTTCTGGGGTATGCTAGAATCTACAAGTCTGAATGTATTGAATTGATTGTCATTATATGTTTTTAACAACCTTAAAAAAAAAATAAAAATAAAAAAAAGAAATTGAACATTAAGTCCTTGCAATTTCCTGCAAGTCACGTGTTATATCAACTACATATCTCCACATCTCACATCTTAGGGAACTCTATAGGATCGTACAATGCTCTTACATTATCGCTTTCCATTTGTTCCTCTTCGGTCGGAATGTTATAAGTCACCTCTAGTTTATCGAAGTTATTCTCCTTGATAATGTCTTTCAACAAATCATTATGTCTTCTCTTGTTCAATACCAACTGTTTTCTAATGATCTTATAAGTTGCAACATTTTCGTCTTTGTCAAACTGTATAAACACTTCAGGGTCATTATTTTCATTAGTGGTGTCCTCTTTAATGTTGTAATCTCTTACTCTGTTGAATAAATAAACATTAGGTGTGTAATCAGCTGGTATGTTCTTTAAGTCACCCTTTAAAGTTTCTTGTTCGTTCAGCAGATCGTTGTTCAACTTCTTGTCCTTTAATGAATATAAAGACATCCATTCATCTTCTTCTAATTGCACCGATCTGAAAATAGCGGTGTTTAACTTCACTTTTTCAATTTCTTCCTTCGTTGTTATAGCAGCTGAACCGTTAAGCTTTAAAGATATAAAGTTTTCATCCATGGTATTGGCATCTGGCAACAACTTCCAAACTCTCTTTGGTTTCAAGTTCTTCTTAACTGGGTGTTTAAAGCTCTTTAATAAATCATCCTCCAGAGTGTCTAAGCTTTGGAAAGATTTTTGAATTCTTTCAACAAATTCTGAACCATTCAATCTTTGTAACTTTTTTTGAGTTTTTTGTTGCTTCAAAAATAGTTTATTCTTCAAATCAGTGGCAGCCGAACTATTGGAACTAAAGGCGTTGCTCTTAGAACGAGTACTGTATTCGGTTCTCATCAAGAAAGTAGCCTTGGATGCGTCTATCTTTGATTTTTGGAAAACAGAAGAATCCAAGTTATCAACATTAACACCCTTATTGTCTTCAGCTTTGCTAGACTTTTCTTGTGTGTGTTTATCATCTTGTAGCTCTTTCAGTCTTATTTTAGGATCTCTCAACAAGACCTTATCTTTGGCTTCTATTTTAACTTCACCTGCCAAAGGATATAAAAGCGCAGGCTTTTGTTCATTTAAAACCCCTGGTAACTTTGTTAAGTCAACATTCATGGCTAGGTTCTCATTCAAATTAATCAATGATGACACATCACCGGTTTTCATGAACAAAGTTGTTAGATGTTTTTGGTTGGTTATTTCCTTTGTTAAGATTTGTTTCAAACTCAAATGTGTATGTGTTTTTTCATTTTCATCATCATCAGCTTCGACATTCTTGGCACTGGTTGAAATGCTATTCACCAGCTTGGGAGCTAAGTCTGTTAGGGGCAAATCATTTTCATAGTATTCCCTAAATCTGTATGTGTTACTCAAATCCATTTTAGCTTATGCAATATTTGTATGTTTCGGTGGTTGTTTACTGTTGCTTTATGTGCCTTTACCTGATTACAAGTTGTCACAGTAGGTGTGGAAAATGTTGAATGAAGAAATAACAACATAAGCGGGTTCACGAAGAGAAAAAAAAAATTTTCTTAAAGTCCGAGAAACTCGAAATTCTAAGAGCCGTATCAGAAATACTAGATAATCAGCTATAAACACAACCAGCTGAACAATACGATTTCATTCAAGAATCAATGGTCTTGATATTATTATATTACATACATTAGTCAGTAAGACAAAACCTTACTATATATATTGACTAAAAAATATATAAATAGAACAAAGCCTTTATATGAAGTCGGATAAGTAACCAAAACTCTCAGATCTTATATCAATTTTCTTATTTTTGGTCATAACAGTAGTGTCTTTTTCTTGATCTCCTTTAACAAATGCGTATGAAGACTCCTTGTTGATATTCTTCACTTCAGAGGCTGGAGCTACTTCTTCAAAGTTTTGGCTCAAAATATCATTTTCAATGTTAATATTGCTAAAGTCGATTTTCAAATCACTAACAATTCTTTTCCCAGGTGTAGTGCTTTGCATCGCTCTAACAGGAGAAACAAAATCTAAGTTAACCCCATCCAAAGTCATTGTTTTGATGTCATCAGTAATGTCATCGTTGCTATTTCTCATCAAAGGTGTCTTTGAAGGTGAAGCAAGGAAATCTGACCTCTGAGGAGATAAAAATTCTGCTTGTTCATGTTTCACTACTTTAAACTTACTGCCATAACGTTCTTGAGGATTCCATTTGTTTTCTTTTTTTGAGCTAGATGCAGAAGTCGGAAATTGAGCCTCCAAAGGTGAGTGTTTTGGTATCTCCATTACGTGTTCTAACTTCGTATTAATTATTAATGATTTTTTTAGCTGGTTGTTATCCTCTTCAGGTGACTCTGAATCTTCATCATTTTGCTCTTCTTCTTCAACGACAGTTTCATATATGTTCCCCAACTCATTTTTCAATGAAGAATCTCTTTGTTTATCATTTTTGAGTCCGCTATTGTTTAGGCTTGCAGATGACCAATAATTAGGAGAAGATCTTACATTGTATGGTTGGATATCGGTTTCTAATTTTAAAAATAGTTCTCTGAATGAAGGAGATTGAGAAATTTTAACACGCTTGGTTTTACCATTATCTTCTATAATCACATCGTCAATGTCATCCAAGTTATTGTCTTGAGTATTTGAAGTACCGTTGTGGCCAGTATCGAAAACACTTGGCTTCGTGTTGAATACTTCAACTTTTTCAGGAGTAATCATTCTGAACTTGTCAAAGCTGCTTGATATAGGTGACATATAGGCTTGTCCTATCTCTGTGTCTGAATTGTCACTTTCATTGTTATCAGAAACCACATCTTCCTCATCAATGAATGGTGATTTTGTTGCAATAGTCAAACTCTCATTCTTAACTAGTAGAGCAGTAGATGATACTCTAGAACCTCTACTATCTTTAAACAAATTCGAGTCCAAGTTGCTATTTAGCTTTGGCAAATCATCTTCTTTGTATTGTTCTCTTTGTATTTTCACAGGTGAAGATATGATTTCTTTTGAAGGGGAGGACAAATTTTCCTTTTTACCCATTGCTACTGTCTTCATAGTTAATTCCTTTGGTTTTGCTGATGTATTGATCTTAGCGGGTTTAGCTTGATGTTTGTAATTTGGAACCAAAATTTTAGAGTTATTTTTACCATTGGAAGTGCTGCTTTTTTGAGCAACTTCTTGTTGTTTACTGTTGCCACCAAACAAGCCTTTGAAGAATCCACTTAACCTATTTTTCTTCCTATTCTCTTTTTTCTTATTGCTAACCTTGGCTTCCCTTGGTTCTGTTTTAGTTGTTTTTGGTACTGGCTTATTCTTTGACGTATCAACCGTCGTCAAATTTTGCTTTAAATTGGTAACAGGAACAATTTTCAAATTGTTCTGTTTTTCCAATTTATCTTCACCAGTAGAACTAACAACTTTGGAAGGAATTTCTTGCTTTTTATCTAAAGCTTCAACATCTTTGAATTGTTGACTTTTCTCTACAACTTTGCTTGTATGAATTGAGCTTGGAGACAATGGAGTATTCAATAATGGCGACTTAGGATTTAGCAAAGTAGAAAATCGCTTTAAATCTTTGTTGCTTAGCATCACAGATTCTTTCAACTTGATCAATGGCTTCTCCACTTGATCCACTATGTTCGCATTAATTGATAGAACCTTGTCAATTAATGGGGAGTTTAATGAATAATAATAATCAACAAAAGCATCATCAGTTAGTTTTTTCATAATAACATGATTGTATTCAGAGACTTTGCATTCAATTTTCTCAGTTTTGAAGGTTTTAGATAATGAGAGTATTTTTATCTCCACTTTAGAAGCAGTGACATTGTTGACAAAAAACCCATAAAATACACCATTTTGTTTTAGTAGTTCTACATTTGGTGCAATGTTCAAGAAAATAGTGAAGGGAGATTTGATTTTTTCTTTTTCATAGTTTAGTAAATCATGGGCAGTTACGTAGCAATTAAACTTAGTTTGTTCTTCATTTATGTCAACTGAATATGATTCTTTAAACAAATGGAATGCACTAGACTTGCACAAAATACAAGCCTTAGTTAGAAGCTCACAAATATATTCGACTGAATCAGTTGGATTTACAAGCTGCATGTATAAAGCCTGATCATCATTCAACAAGTCTATTCTCAACTGCCCTTTTCCACCATAAGCAGTTATCAATGTTTTGGAAACAGCAGAGTAATTTGTAACTCTTAAATTTGGAATAGCGTTAGGTAATGGCTTTTCGTTTATTAGAGAATTCATCAGTATATCTGATATCAGAGGATTGTTGGTAATATCGTAGTCATCCAAAACTTCTAAGCAAACAATATAATCGGAAAAAATAACCACACAGTTTTTCAACCCAGTGTATTGATTTATACAATCAAATGTACCGACGACTTTTCTCTTTAGCCATTTGTATTGGAGCTCTACAGGCCAGTCAGATGCTATCTCAGTTAGCAGTTTTCCGGAAGGTGTTAATATTCTTTGTTGATAAAGCTTTTCTGTATTCTTCGCTTTCAGCTCTTCAGCTGTTCCAAACTGATTTATGACATCAATGATGTGCTTGTACTGTATGTTGACTTCATTTTCTGTGTTTTCAGGAAGGCTTAACCCACTTTCCTTCATGAGTCTATCCAAAATTAGTTTGATTTTGAAAAGTTTTTCTTGTGGAGCATTGATTACAGTATTTATTTTCAAAACAGTATATTTATTTAGATCAACATGATCCTTTATACTTGGATACTGTTCAAAAAATAGCTCTATCTTTTTGAAGCAGTTCTTTGTTGCAGCTTCATGTCTGGTGTATGCTTTGTAAAAATATGAGATAGTTTGGTCAGTGCACTTCATACACTCTTTCAGTCCATACTCCGATGATATTTTTAGTGCATCTAAAAATATACAATTCACACGAGTTACTTCATCAATAGTTGGTGGAAAAACTTCATTGAACTTGGCATTTGTCAATCCAGGAATCTGCTGCTTTGTTATAGCAATTCTTAATGGTATAATAAACTTTGTTAAGAATCTGACCAAGTCTATAGTCAAATAAGTTTGCACAGAAATAAATTCTTTCAAGATTGTTTGTATGATTGGAACTTCTTCCACTTTAACAGCATTGGATGTGGGTTTATAGGTCTGTTCCATTTCCTCTGGAGAATATTCTGTTAAAGGATTGAATAGCTGTTCTAGTTGCTCCCCTAAGAAATAAACCAAGTAATTATTTTGTTCCATTTTTTCAACTCCAAGATTTGTGTCGTATACAACATCAATGAAGTTACTAAATAATTGCCTGTCATTTAGCAGTGAAAACTGCTGAATTTTCAGACAAACTTCTAACGGGGTTACCACTTCGTTAGTGTCAATAAGATCTGAATTTATAAGTGTGTTGGCGGCCGTTATTGGATTTAATAGCTCTTGATTTTCCACAAATTCTGGGTGGTGCTCTAAAATGTAGGCATACTTTTGTAGTACAGATGCAGCCACACACTTACTGACATTTAAGTTCTGATGTTCTAGAGGAAGATTGTGGATTGCTTCAAAGTATTTACTGTTTTTACTTATGTCTATGTTATTGTGAAATGTACAACCAAATTTATCAATTAAAAAACAACTAAAAGAGTTAGCAGTTTTGTTAATATTGTAAACAATAGCAATGAATTTTTGTAGTATAATTTCATCATGTAGCTTTACTATACATGACTCTGAAAAAATATCATGAAAATGCTTGGCGTCTTTCAAAGTTTGCGAATTTGGTTGTAGAAAATTGAAGATATTAGTAGGCATAGATATATTATCAATGTTGAAACTAGGCTTGATTACAGTGGTAGTATTTTCATTTTCTTTTTGTGCAATTGAGGATTCATCATGTTCTACATCTTTGGTCTTGTCGTCGTAAATAGATGACAAATCAGGCGTATCGTATGTTTGATTAAGATCAACATTTTGATCTGAGTCAGATTCATCATCAAACTGCTTAACAACTGAGTTGACAACAAATGTGTTTGAAGAACCCAAACTACTCTTATTTCTTCTGTGCTCTTTTTTAGTGTTCATAGTTTATGGCCTTATTTTTGGTACTTTCTGATTACTATTTGTTACTATGAATTAATAAAAGTAAAATATTTGTTTACTTTGCTAAGAATGATATTTGATCCTGTCATTTTCAATTTTTTTTTAAAAAAGTAAAGTATTTGAATTTCCTAAAAGGGAAGCATATTTGTAAACAACTGTCAACCTAATGTCGGCTTTAAAAATATACATGAGCCAGGGTTTTCCTATTTGGAAGAAAGTTTACGCGTGCTTAACACGTAAAAACGCCTTTTTCAATTTTTAAATTCAATTTGGGAAACCTAACTGATTTGAAATCTTTATATAACTTTATTAAAAACCAGTCATGAATTTGAATATAAAGTACGACTTAAAATCAGTCAAGATCAATTATTTGAACGGTAGCGAGAGCTACGAAACAAATGAGGTTGACTCAAGTCAAAATCAATTCAAATATAGATTGCTAAATATTCCTGAAGAACTTCTTTCGGATCTGCAATCTCAAGAACTAACTTTAAAAGGAGATGATAAAAACCTATATTTTACCACAAATAGTAAAGTATTTGTGATCAAAGAAAATTTTCATTCCAATTCGGTTTTTCTGATGAGCAGTGACAGAGACTCTCTACCCAATTTGACTTATACTGCTTATAACATGCAACAAAGCGAGCTTGAGCTAATTCCTATTCACCTAAAGCTGACTACCGATCACATACCACTTTATACCATTGAGGAATATAATGGAAACCTCAGAAATTTAGATCAGGAGAAACCACATTCAGTGATCAAAAAGAAAGATCTCATAGACTCGTTGCCTCTTTCGTATAAGGACTTCGATGAGCAATGGAACGGATCATTGTTAGTTGAATTACCAGATGGTTCTGTCAAGAAAATATCGCCAAAGGTAGAAGCTGAGATTCTTGAATTGATGATTTTGTCTGTGATTGCTCTCAAAATGGACTATAACAATATTGATTTAGATGCAATAATAATAAAAATCAAAGAAATAGATGAAAATGTTAATGAAAATATAGATTTGCTTGTAAGATCCGTTTCCTACAAATATAGTTTGAATAATACCAAAGAACTGAATATGCCAGAAATTGCCAAATTCTATGGTCTTATGACTTTAAGAAAGGTTTGTCCATCCTCAAAAAGAAAGTATATTGCTGTGGATGATTTTTATGTTTATTGGAAGGACTCATTCCCGGATTATTTTAATTGTGAGATTGACTTAGAAATGCTCATTGGCCACTTCGTTAAAGATGTAGATTCCAGTAAAATTTTGGAAATCGATCGTGACAGATTACCTAAAGACATTGTGAAGAGAGTTAATTATCTAATGAGCATCCAGTCGGCATGGGAACAGCGCTATATTCAACCATTCTTTGACGAACTTAATGTTAAAAATATAAAAAGAGACAACTTTATTATGAAGTATGTTCGAAAAAAAAGAGAAAGGTCTGGTAAAATTATAATAACATCAAGATGATACTTTCTTTGAGAGAAATATTCATGTTATTTATTTTTTATATATCAATGTGGAAAAGTTTTATCCTAAGGTTTTCTTAGAATCTTTATTTAGTACAGCAATTACAGATTCGTACATACCTAGGAACACGGCTCCACCAACACCTATCCATAGTGTTCTAGGACCAATACCTTTAAAAAAAGATCTTCCGTATTTCTGCTCTTTATAAAGCTCCTTGATAATATCAGCAATTGTAGCTTTTTGAGAAAGCTTTGAAAGCATCAGTCTAGTCTTGATAACATCAAGGGGAGTGGTTATTGCGGCTGCAGTTGCACCTGCTAAAGACCCACAGATGGCTCCTTTCCAAGGCTCCAAGGCTTCCCCTTCTTTTTTTGAGTGCATTCTCCATTTAAGCTTCATATATTCATATAAAGGGAATTGTATACATGTGAAAGGTATTTCTCTAGTGATTGTCATTCCAAATCCTTTGTATAAGTTATTTTTCAACAAAACAAGAGAGCCTTTAGATTCTCTGGCAATTGATTTGAAAGTTGTTAAGGGTGTGGATCCTATGTTTGCTTGAGTTCTTTGCTTGATGACTTCAGCCGGAACCCTGACGGAACAAGCAGCTATCTCACCTAAAGAAGCTGAAAGCATGTGGATTTGATGGTCACTCAGATTTTTATTGTACTTCAGTTTAAGTGTATGCTTGAAGTAATCATAAGTAACAAAGAACAATGAAGCTGATGGTGCAGATGCAATAATACATGCCGATATTCCTGAATAAACGTTCTTGTATCCACCACTCTTAAAAAAGCCTTCTTTTGATTGTAATCGTGTTTTTATGGTATCTATGGGATAGAAAAAGATATCTGTTGATGTTCCTGCAACACCACCGGCAATAAGAGAATAAAGAAAGTTCAATTCTGTCATTGTGTGTGTAATTATTTGGTTTTCTTCACTGTAATTATTGAAATTTGTTTAAATTTTGAAAAAAAAAAAAAAAATTCAAAAGTCCACAGCAAGAGGATGTCGCTGGTGCGGGTGAGCAAACCAGGTGCAATATACGTCCGAATATCACCAAAATGGGTTTTTCAGAGGCTGATTTGAAAACACGAAGTTAATCAACAGCATCTATTAAGTAACCACTGGTACATTGGTAGACAGATTGTCTAAGACCTATAATAGCTTTATGATGTCTTAAAGAATGCATTTTTTTTCTTCATTATTGACAAATGTAAATTTGCCTTGTGAAAGATGTTGAATCTCAGATTCTTTAAGTCAACAGAAACAAACATAATATATTAATAAGCTTTAAATTTGTAGTTTTTAAAAAAAAAACGAAAGATATATATGAACGAACTAAATATATAGATATCATTACTTTGCCGGGGTATGTGTGACAAGTACTTTTCTACATGAGGGTATATAAGTAATTTAGCAGATTGTTGACTAAATTGAAAGAACGTTGGTATTTAATAATGAGTTAAATATCCAAAAACGAAAAATAATAATAAATCCAAAGATTGTTCTTTGTTAAAGCACAACATTTGGATATCTCATTATTAATCTTGAAAGTCTAATAGCAAGAGACTATGGATTCTCGGTATACAGATAATAATTTAATCAAATAGACGCTATTAGAAATGCTAATGTGTTAGTTCCTTAAACTAGGAAAGCAACTAAAGGCAAAACCATAGTTATGAAGGAAAACTTGGTTTTAGAACCACTGTTGGAATAGCTGTATACAGTAGGTGTTTGTAAGGCAGATGACAAAGTGGAGGTGCTTGAGCTAACAACCAAAGAAATCATAGTTGATTGGGTATTGGTGTATACTGATACAGTACTTGAAGATGCTTTACCATTAGCTTCCTTAGTAGAGGTTAAAACCATAGAGGTTGTAGTCGGAATTGTTTCTGAAGTTAAGGAAGTTACCTTAGAAGTAACCAAAGAAGTAGATGAGCTTGTTGGAGCAGATCTAGTTGAAACTAAGGAGCTTGCTGGAGTAGATGGCACATATTCAGAAGTAGTTGAAACTGAAGCACTAGATGGAGTTACTAAAGTTGTTGAAACTGAAACACTGGATGGTGTAACTGAAGTTGTTGAAACTGAAGCACTAGATGGAGTAACTAAAGTTGTTAAAACTGAAGCACTGGAAGAAATAACTGAAGAAGCACTGGTAGCTGGTTTGTATTCAGAAGTAGTAACAACTGAGGCACTGGATGGTGTAGCAGAAGAAGTTAGAACTGAAGAACTGAAGGAACTAGCAGAAGAAGTCAGAACTGAAACACTGGAAGAACTAATTGAAGAACTGGATGGCGTAGCTGATGAAGTGAAAACTGAAACACTGGATGAAAT
>ERZ794949.507-NODE-507-length-12158-cov-19.798893_pt1 | contig 12158 bp, 13 predicted proteins | sample MGYA00511363_ERZ794949 | MGnify/ENA primary metagenome ERZ794949 (study PRJEB30137, sample SAMN04331402) | food metagenome | isolation source: T1 must sample point D1 replicate B | place: Australia: South Australia ...
CCAACATATCAGACACGCGAATTACGTCCGCATAATGTGTCCCCTTCGAAAATATTGCTTAATCACGTCTTGTGAATACAACCGTAGTTGCGCAATCTCCTCGACTCATCGCAACAAGTAGTATAACACACAAGTGTAATTTAGACTATTCTTTCTTAGCAGTCTTTTTAGTAGTTTTCTTCTTAGCAGCTGGCTTTTTCTTATCTGTCTTTTCGGCAGCTTCTTGTTCAATCTTTTGGTTTTCTTCGATTGCAGCAAGTTGGTCGTTTGCCCATGCACCTAATTTAGCGCTTAAATCAGCGTTCACTGCAAAGTTGTCTTGAGATGATAATTCATCAATACGCATCTTTGAACGGTTAACATCAGGCGATTCTACGAACATGTAGACATTTAACGGGCAGCCGGTTTCATCACTCATCATCTTTGAGATATTTTTGATATATCTGTATGGTAAGTTGACGATGTTGTTTTGTAGGTAAAAACTAATATCTTCGCTTTTTACTTGTAGTAGCGCAGAAGCTAGTCGGCCACTGTTTACTTGTTCTTCCATAAATTCCATCAATGGTTGAAATGCTTTAGCAGTGTCTTTCTTTAAATCTGCTAAAGATACTTCAGCTGAGTAAGTTTCAAAACTTTCAGCAGTTACATCATCGATAAATTTTTGTGCATCCATTTCCATATTATTAAAACACCTATCTTATTTTTTTACGTTCTTTTTAACGATTCTTACGTAGTCGCCTTTGATTTGTTTTGCAGCGATTCGATACCACAATAAGTTCACAATAATTCCTAGAACCGCTAATACGACTGCTAGTACTGAAACACCACTATGACTTTGGGTCGCAAAGATAAATACAATTCTAATCATTGCTAAAGTATAGATACCCACAACGAATAATAGGAAGTGGTAAGCTAGACGCCACTTAAGTAAACCACCTATAATTAGAAGTAGATATAATACTGCAGCGACAATAATTGTCTTGATTAAATCTTGGGCATTTTCACCCATTAAAAAATCACATATAATAAACATTACTAGTGATAAGATACTCCAAAGGCTGATAATCTTTTTATCCATAATGCCCTCCGGTTTAAAATTACTATTTACACCTTATCACAACTCGACTAAATATAGTAACACATTTGACTAAAAGTGGTGAAAAAATGAAAAAATGGGAATATAAACTAACTGTTTCTGAAATCAACGAGGAAACATCGCTACGAGAATACCTACAAAAGCAATTATTAATCCCTAAGCACCTCATCTTCGCCTTGAGGACCAACGAACGCGTATTGGTCAACAATAAGTATATACCCATGAATTTTGCAATTAAAAACGGCGATGAAATCCATCTCACATTTGTGGAGGATGATTTTTCGTTACCGGTGCAAAACCTAATCCCAGATAATTCAGTGAAACCGGAAATCTTGTACGAAGACACGGACTTATTGGTGGTCAATAAACCACGCGGATTCAAGACTCACCCCAATCAACCCGGTGAAACCAACACACTATTGAACTTCTGTGAGGCCTACCTAAACCAAACCAATCAACATGCGTTTATGATTCATCGATTGGATCAATTCACTTCAGGAGCCATCATCGTGGGCAAGAATCCTGCGGTGGTTCCTATCTTGGTTCGACTAATCAAGGATAAAGTCATTTATCGAAACTATCTCGCCTGGACCGATGGTATTATCAATCCAGCTTCTGGAACAATCGAAAAAGCAATTGGATTTGACCCTGAAGATAAACGCAAACGAAAGATTGATGGGGGCAAACCTCTTCAAGCTAAAACCGACTACATGGTGCAATCTACCACCAACGACCATTCTTTAGTGGAATTATCACTGCATACTGGGCGCACTCATCAACTCAGGGTCCATTTAGCATCCATCGGACACCCAATTGTGGGCGACCCTTTGTATAACCCTAATTCGGATAATGATGAAATGTTACTTCATTCCTGGAAGTTAACACTAATTAGACCCTACTATATGGATCAAATTGAGATTAAGTCACCACTTCCCGATTCGTTTAAAAAATTTATGTAAACAAAAAGAACCGTATCAAAAGATACGGTTCTTTTCTTTATGGTTTAACCATAAGTGAATCAGATAAATTATCTAATTACTTTAATGGTTTCCATTGCCATTCGTTAACTTCTGGTAAGTCAGTACCAACTTCACGGATGTAAGCATTGTGCTTGTCAACCATGTCGTTCATACGTTGTACGAATGATGCACCCTTAACAGAGTATTCTGGAATGTCGTTTACAACTTCCTTAGCTAGGTCGTAACGATCTAGTTGGTTCAATACACGCATGTCGAATGGTGTAGTGATATCACCATTTTCACGGTAACCGTGAACGTGAACGTTGTGGTTGTGACGATCGAAGAATACATCCTTAACAAGACCTTCGAATCCGTGGAATGCGAATACAACTGGCTTGTCAGTAGTGAATAGACGGTCAAATTCTTCATCAGTTAAACCACGAGGGTCAACCTTAGGTGAACGTAGTTTCAAGAAGTCAACAACGTTGATGAATCTGATCTTCATTTCTGGGAATTCGTCATGTAGTAATGAGATAGCAGCTAGTGATTCCCAAGTTGGTTCAGTACCAGCAGCAGCAATAACTACGTCAGGTTCTTGACCTTGGTCAGTTGAAGCCCAGTCGATGTAACCTAAACCATTGTTTACAAGGTTAGTAGCTTCTTCAATTGAGAACCATTGTGGACGTGGGTGTTTTGAAGTAATGATTAAGTTAATCTTTTCTTGGCTGGCGAAAGCAACGTTACCAACAGCTAATAATGTGTTAGCATCAGCTGGTAAGTATTCACGAATGAATTCTGGTTTCTTTTCAGCTAAGTGAGTTAACATACCTGGATCTTGGTGAGTGTAACCATTGTGATCTTGTTGGAATACAGTTGAAGTATCAACAAAGTTCAATGATGGGTACTTCTTTCTCCATGGTTGGTCAGCAGCTTTACGTAACCACTTGAAGTGTTGAGTTAACATTGAGTCAACAACACGACCGAATGATTCGTAAGTTGCGAAGAAACCATGACGACCAGTTAATACGTAACCTTCTAACCAACCTTCAGCTTGGTGTTCTGAAAGTTGTGAATCGATTAAACGACCTGATGGTGCAACGTATTGGTCATTTGGTTCCATAATTTCTTCCATCCATTGACGGTTAGTTTCAGCAAACACACCGAATAGACGGTTTGACATTGATTCGTCAGGACCAAATGCACGGAAGTTATCTGGGTTAGCCTTCATAACGGCACCTAACCAGTTACTCCATACAGCCATATCTTGGGCTACAGTTTCACCTGGAGTCTTAACGTCAACAGCAAATTCTTTAACGTCAGGTAAGATAAGTGGCTTAGGATCGATACCACCGTTAGTAATAGGGTTAACTGACATTCTTCTGTCACCCTTAGGTGCTAGAGCCTTAATGTCATCCTTGATAGTACCATCATCGTTAAATAATTCTTCTGGCTTGTATGACTTCAACCAGTTAACGATTAAGTCAGCGTGTTCCATCTTGTCTGATGAAACATCAACTGGGATTTGGTGAGCACGGAATGAGTTTTCAATTGGGTTACCGTCTAAGTCAAACTTAGGACCAGTCCAACCCTTTGGAGTTCTAACAACGATAACTGGCCATACTGGTTCTTTAGCAGTGTCAGCAGTTTCGTTTTCACGTGCATTCTTTTGAACATCTTTAATTTCTTGAACAGCTTCGTCCATAACCTTAGCCATCTTTTCGTGGTAAGCCATGTGATCATCGAAGTCTTGTTCGTTTTCAACGAAGTAAGCTTTCCAGCCCATACCCTTGAAGTAGTCAGTAATTTCTTGGTCTGACATACGTGACATGATAGTTGGGTTAGAAATCTTGAAACCGTTTAAGTTAATGATTGGTAGAACGGCACCATCTTTAACTGGGTTGATAAACTTGTCTGAGAACCAACTTGCAGCTAGAGGACCAGTTTCTAATTCACCATCACCAATTTCAACAGCGGCAATTACATCAGGGTTATCAAAGATAGCACCAACACCGTGGGCTAGTGAGTAACCTAATTCTCCACCTTCATGAATTGAACCTGGAGTTTCAGGGGCAGCATGTGATGCAACTCCACCAGGGAATGAGAATTGTTTGAATAATTTAGCCATACCCTTTTCATCTTGTGAAATGTTTGGGTAAATGTCTGAGTAACTACCATCAATGTATGAGTTAGATACCATAACTTGGCCACCGTGACCTGAACCTTCAATGTAGAACATGTTTAGGTCATACTTGTTAATAACACGGTTTAAATGTGCGTAAATGAAGTTTTGAGATACGATAGTACCCCAGTGACCGATAGGCTTAACTTTAACATCGCTTGATGTTAATTCTCTCTTTAATAATGGGTTATCTTTTAGATATAGTTGACCTACTGATAAGTAGTTAGCAGTACGCCAGTATTTATCTAATTCTTCCAAGTATTGCTTGGAATCGAAATCTTGAGCCATTAATTAACACTCCTTTTAAAATAAAAACTATTGAAATTAATAATGGAAAAATCATCAGACTACGCCCGATAATTTTAATTACAATGAATATAATAAAGACTTTTTACAAAAAGTCAACCTTTTTGCAAATTGATACGGTCCAATTTCTACATTGCAATTAAACCATTATTACATCGTCATTATTATGAACGATTTTGGCATAATAGTCCAATGATTTTCATAACTTTTTCGTATTAAATTTTTATACCATAACAAAGGTATTGTAACGTAAATATTGATAGTGAAGACGCATGTTTGAGACCTCAAACGGAGTACCATCATCTAAAAAGAAAATCCCTTCCATAACGCCAACTGGTTCGGTTGGTTTTAGATTAAGTAGTTTCTGATCTTGTTCATTCGATGGGCTCGCCAATATGGATAGGAATGAACGTGTGACACTCTTGTTAATTGTGTCTTCAACATAATTAAAGATAGACTTTTCAACAATCTCTTGTGTTAGTTCAGGAGCAATCTTAATTGGAATGTATCCTGTTTCTATCATGAACGGTTTGTCATCAAACAAACGAAGTCGTTGAATTTCGTACACGAAATCTCCATCGGCTAAGAATAAGTCTTGTTGAATTTCCTTGCTGGCAGGCACAACTTTGAAACTCAATAGCTTAATCTTTGGAACTTGTCCCTGACTCTTCATACTGTCAGTAATCCCTAAGTTAGAACCTTCATAATGAAAAATAGTCTTATTCTTCATAAATAGTGGATTAATAAAAGTTCCTGAACCACGTTTTTTGAAAATAATGCCGTCATCAGCTAACACCTTCAACGCCCTTTTCACTGAACTACGGCTTACGTGGTATGTCTCACTTAATGTTCGCTCGTCGGGCAAGCGTTTGTTAGGAAATTCGTTATCGACTATCTTTTTCTTTAAGTCAGATGACACTCTCCTATAAACTAAATCAGCCATTTTCTACTCCTCACGATTAATTTTCTAAAAATCAGTATAACAGATTTATCGATACAACTTCGCAAATTTAAAACAAATTCCTTGGATGAGGTTTTCCAGCTATCTCATGTTTTACGTGTTGAATCATATCTGAAATCATTTCAACCACGTGCGGATCGTCGACACCATACATAACACTGGTACCAACTTTTTCCTTACAAACAATTTGATACTTATATAGGATACCCAATTGTTTTGAAACGACCGGTTGGCTTAACTGTGTCTGCTGACAAATCTCGTTTACACTCAATGGTTTATTATCCTCCATCAAGACAGTAATAATTATAATTCTGCGTTCATTACTTAAAACCTTGTAGATTGATGCCACTTCTTCAATGATTTGTTTTTTATATTGCATTAAAAACATCCCCTAAAACCAAGAAATAATATGTGCAACTAATCCACTATCAAATAGTACATAAACTCCGACACCAATATAAACCAGCTTCGTCAAAATTTCACCATATTTTTCCATCAAGTTATTAACCACTTTAACTTTTCCAATTGATTTAATAATGAAGATAATCAAAATAGATAGCACGGTCAACATCAAAATAACTTGAATGAATTGAATCGTATCAATATTAGAAAGAACTGGTAAGAACAACGCAAGATTACATCCTGCACATACGGATAAATAGGTCACTAGCGTAATCACTACTGGTGACTTGTGGCTGACTTCTCTAGCATCTTCGTCTTCATCCTTTAATGCCATGTAAATAGGTAGTAACCCAAGCAACCCTAATATCCACTCTGGTAGAAAATGTGATAGGATTTGTCCCACATTAAAGCTTAAAAGAAGCAGCACCCACAACCCGATTAAATAACCAGCTGTAACTGACTTTAAATCATACTTCTTTAACAAGAAAAGCAGAATAAAAAAGAAATCAAGATTAACTCCTAAAAAGGTAATTAGTATTAGTAACCAATTCATAAATTTTCCCTTTCGAACATACCTTTATTGATATATATAATTTTTGGTATATTTTATATTATCGTTAATCGCTTGTCAATTCTATGCTAAAATGAATGACGAGGTGATTTTGAAATGGGAAAAAAGAAGAAAAATAAGGTTCATAAGACATTAGTTGAACAAATTCTTGATAAAAATAACATTTCTTATATCCAACACCAATTCGCAACACATGACGAAAATAACGTCGCTCAATTAGAAGTAGAAGAAGACATGGATCAACATCGTATCTACAAGACATTAGTCCTTGAAGGTAAAGACACTGGTCCTGTTGTTGGCGTGGTGCCATTGGATCAACATTTAGACGAAAAGAAGCTGGCCAAAGAATCCGGAAATAAAAAGGTCAATATGGTTCCTCTAAAAGACCTATTGAAGACCACTGGGTACGTTCATGGTGCTAACACTCCTGTTGGTATCTATGAAAAATTCCACTATCCAATCTACATTGATAACGAAGCCAAACGACAAGGACAAATTCTAGTTTCATCTGGCCAAGTTGGACGTTCTGTGGAACTAGATGCAACTGATTTAGTTAATTTAGTCCACGGTCACTTCGTTGATATCGTCAAGTAATTACGTATCTAATTATTGAATGCCTCGCCATTCATTTTTAAATTCTCTTACAAAATCGTGCATATATTTACTACGATTGTCTGCCATTTTTTTAGCAACTGATGTATTCATCAACTCAGGTAGCTTAAACAATTTTTCATAAAAATGGTTAATGACAGTTGTATGTTTGCGATATTGACTTTTGTCCATATCACTGCGAGGCACTTGTTGAGGGTCATAAAGGGTATCACCAAAGTGGCCCCCAAAATACATAGCTCTAGCAATACCAATTGCACCGATTGCGTCTAGTCGATCGGCATCTTGGACAATTTGACCGTTAATCGTAAGCTCATAGTGATGCTTTAAGTTCGCACTGTAAGACATGTGCGTGATGATATCCATCACTTCATCAATTTGACTCGAGGTGTAATCCAATTCTTTTAATTTGGATTGCACCTCTTTTTGTTTGTCATATGTATTTTCTACTAACTTATCATCGATAACATCGTGTAAATATGCAGCGGTTAAAACAATCAATAAATCAGCATTGTCAGTTTGATTGCTAATTTCTTTTGCCAAATTAGCAACTCGTATTATATGTGAAAAATCATGTCCGGTAGCGTCATTAGCTAGCTGTTCACTTACATATTGCTTTAAATCATCTATTTTTTTCATCTTGATCCCACCTTTTTTATAATTATAAGCTAAACAAAAAGCGCTCCTCAACTAGGGAGCGCTTTTATTATTCATAGATCATATCTTCAAATATTTCGTTAGCAATTAAACGGTTCACAATTGTATCCGCAATAGAACTTAGTAGTTGTTCAATTTCAGAATCATTATTAGCTACAGACTTTCCATCTGCAATGTGATGAAGTTTTTCCACCAACATTTCTATAAATTCATCATAGGCCTGTTTAGGAAATTGTTGTTTAGTAATTTCGTCAATTCCCCTTCTAATATCTTTAATGGAAAAGACCGGCTTTAATAAACTGATAATTATTATATCTGCCACATGGACAGTTTGATATTTCTTTTTTACTGGCGCAAATGTCGCCTTATTTTTGACGTAATTATTAACCATAGACTTAGTCACGGTATCCATCCCTAGTGGTCCAATCGCCTCGTTGACAACGGCCACTAGTTGATCCATGTATAAATCAAACTTAGGAAGTTCTTCCCACTTAGGTAAAGTAACTTCTTTCATTTGGTCCTGCCACTTAGTATATTTGCTGTTCATTAGATCACCTCAATATCAATATTATATCATATCAAGTAGTTTTATATACTAGCTTAAATGGAGTCGTCGAATTTACTTGGATTAATTTTAATCAAGATACGACGAACAACTGACGACATCAAAATGAATACCGGTACTGCTGTGACAACAACCAATGCTGCTGGAATAAATATCGGCATTTTGAATACATCGACCAATGAGAATATTGATGGGAAAAATATAAAGATGGATGCAAAAATTACAATTGACGGAATAATAATTGATAACTTAACACGATTTAATGGACGAGATGCTTTAAATAAAGCTATCCAATAAATAAATCCAGTCACCAAAACACTAATCGTGGCTCTTTGCACGTAATCAAAGTGGAAAGCTTTGCCAATGTAAATAATCAACACAACGTATCCAACAATCGTCATAGCTGCCGGCAAGGCGATATTATAAATCTTAGCACTAAATTGGTTAGTAACCCTTTGATAGTTAGGTGCCAGAGCTAATAGGAATGATGGTAACCCGACCATAAATGTATTGATTGGCGTTAATTGAATTGGTTGGAATGGGTAGCTGTGAATACTAAACATAAACAAGATTGTTAATGACAATGAGAACATCGTCTTAATCAAGTAAAGAGATGCCACACTTCCAATATTATTGATAACACGACGACCTTCAGCTAAAACGTCTATCATTGCTGAAAAATTAGAGTTAATTAATACAAAATCAGCAATTCCTTTAGTACTTTCGCTACCAGAAGCCATTGCAATTCCACAATTAGCTTGTTTCATTGCTAACATGTCGTTAACACCATCACCTGTCATGGCGACAGTGTTTCCATTCAATTGATAAGAACGAATTAACCGTTTCTTTTGTTGTGGGGTAACTCGGCCAAATACAGCGTTATCCTTAACCAACTCTTGATAATCTGCATCAAATGGCACTTGTGTCATATCAACCGTTTTATCACTGTCTTTTAGACCAACCCTACTAGCAATCGCGCTAACAGTTTTGGGATCATCTCCAGAAATTACCTTTAAGCTAACTCCCTGTTCTACAAAATACTCAAGAGTACTCTTGGCATCAGGTCTAATCTCATCACTAATTAACACCAATCCTAACAATTCGGCATCATCTAAATCATCGGTTAAATCCTTATTACTCTTTAACAAGGCCATAACACGATAACCTTGATTAGCATAGTTACTAATCGTATCTGAAACCTCTTTTGTCATTTTTTTAATGATGAATTGTGGCGCCCCCATAATGTAGTTTCCTTCGTTGGTTTGCACACCACTCCATTTTTTATCTGAAGAAAATGGAAAACTCTTTAAAACCACCACGTTAGGGTTTAAAATAGCCTGCTTAATTGCAGCTGAAGTTTCATTATCATCCTCAAATGCATACACTAAACTACCCAAAATATGTCCTAATTCATCCTTTGAGTGGTTATTAACTGGCAATACATCTTCCAATTTCAATTTTCCTGAAGTAATGGTTCCTGTCTTGTCTAAACAGATTGTGTCAACACGAGCTAGCGTTTCAATCGCCGGCAAAGCACGGACTAAAACTTTATGACGAGCCAACTTGGCAGCAGATACAGCAAGTGTTACTGATGACAATAGAACCAATCCCTCGGGAATCATTCCAATCATAGCCGCAACCGTCCCTAACATAGCTTGATTAATGTCATCACCACGCATAATTTTTGTATATAACAATAGTGCACCAAGCGGTACAATCACAAACGTTAACCATTTAATAATCTTATTAATGGTCTTTAACATCTTGCTATCAGAATCTTTTTTGGTACGACTAACCTCAAATTCCATTCGATTCACAAAAGTGTCCTCACCGACTTCAGTCGCAACAATCCTGGCACTTCCACTCAAAACAACACTTCCAGAAGTAACAGAATCACCATGTTGTTTTTCAATGGAATTAGTTTCACCTGTAATTTGCGATTCATCTACTTGTAGAGAATCAGAAGTCAATACTTTACCATCAATTGGAATTTGATCTCCATGGCCGATTAATAAAACATCACCTAAAACAATATGGTCGTCTTCAACCTTTTTAATTTGGCCATCACGCACGACCCTAATTAGTCCTTGTGATAATATCGCCATTTTATCTAACTGGCGTTTGGATCTAATTTCTTGGATACTTCCGATAATTGTGTTTGAAATCGCAATCACTAAAAACAATAGATTTTTATAATCGCCCGTATAAAAAACCATTGCCGCCAAAACTATATTAATAAAGTTGAACAATGTGAATGCATTTCCTTGTAATATCTGAGGAATAGTCTTGGTAAAACCCTTCCGTTTAGTATTATGTAAGCCTTGATCATATAAATGTTTGGCTTGTACAGTAGTCAATCCCTTTTGACTGTCGATTCGTGATTGCAAAAAAACACCCCTAACGTGTAAAAAATTTGATTTGTCTAGTTTTTATGGACTATCATTGATTATGGTACTTAAAAATAAAAGGAGGCCATTAACATGCCTAATTCAATTAATGATACCGTAAAGCTAAGAGATGGAAATCAAATGCCTATAGAAGGCTTTGGAACCTATAAATTAGCTGATCAAGATAGTATGGATGCAGCTATTAAGTCGGCCTATGAAGCCGGATATCGATTATTCGATACTGCACAGTTCTATAATAATGAAGAACTACTAGGTAATTCAATTAAAAAGCTACAAATTAACAGAAATGAAATATTTATTACAACAAAAATCCCTGAACCAAAACAAGGATACCAATCAACATTAGATGCAATTGATGAATCACTTGAAAAACTTCAAACTGACTACATTGACTTGTTATTAGTACACTGGCCAGTTCGTTCACACTTCTTTGATACTTGGCGTGCATTTGAAGATGCCAAAAAAGCAGGCAAAGTGAAGTCAATCGGGGTAAGTAATTACCATCAAACTCATTTGGATTTATTAAAAACTAAAGCTCATGAGATGCCTGTAGTAAACCAAATCGAAGTCCACCCTTACCTAAGTCAAAAATCCATGCTAAAAGCAAACAAGGATGAAGGAATCGTCACACAAGCTTGGAGTCCAATGGGGCGTGGTGCTACGCTAAACGACGATACCATCCAAGAAATTGCCAAATCTCATGGTAAATCAACGGCACAAATTATCTTAAGATGGCACCTTCAAAACAGTGTAACTATCATTCCTAAGTCAAGTACACCACAACGAGTGGTCGAAAATGCGGACCTATATGATTTTGAATTATCAGATCATGAAATGAAGTTAATTGACGATTTAAATCAGGATTTCCGTACCGGTGATGATCCTGAAGTCGTTTATGAAATCGAGCATCAATATCCAAAACATAAATAACTTATTTATAACTAATTGTACGACGAGTATAATTAGTTATATTCATACATAATAAAGGGGCTTTTTCATATGTTAATGATTGTGCTTGTTATTTTAGGAATGTTTATTCTGTTGGGTATCGGATTCGTTGTCGTATTTGGATGTTTAGGCATCTTTTTACTAATTGACTCTTTCTTTCATCGAGACGAAAGAAAAGCTCAACGTCAAAAAATGGATGAAGAAAACCGCAAAGCAGAACAAATGCTTGCTAATATGCGTAGAGAAAACGAAAAACTAAGACAGCAACTAAAAGATAAATAAATTACAAATATTAAAAATATTATAAAAAAATTTGACAGTATTATTTTTTTAGTCTATTCTAATAAACAACTTGAAAGTAGTAATTCAAATCAACTTGTTAAGCGAGCATCTGATTTAGTGAAACGAGATGCCAAGTTCTTGGATGAAGGCAGTCAAGATATATCAATTGAATCGAAATCTTAATGCGCATTAAGAACCAGAGGTATCAAGTGCGA
>ERZ794949.508-NODE-508-length-12124-cov-3.725495_pt1 | contig 12124 bp, 4 predicted proteins | sample MGYA00511363_ERZ794949 | MGnify/ENA primary metagenome ERZ794949 (study PRJEB30137, sample SAMN04331402) | food metagenome | isolation source: T1 must sample point D1 replicate B | place: Australia: South Australia ...
TTTTCTCAAGATCTCATTAGTAGATAATTAAATGGAAATGTTACAACAACACCAATATATAGTTTGATCACAAAACAACATCAATACAAATACTATCTTTATTGATTGATCTGTATACAAAAAGAACTGAACTATAGAAAATGTCTACAGAAGAAAAAGACGTTGTTATGGGAAACACCCCTGAACAAGAATCTGATGTAAAAAATGGTAAGAAAGAAAATACTCCAGAGGTTCTATCTGATGAAGATATGAAGTTAAAATCTGATTTAAGAAAGTTAGCTTATGTTATTTTGGAAGGTGAGGAATCTGAATACTCAAAAACATTAGACCAATTAACAAAATTCATCACCGAGTCTACAACTTCCATGACTGCTGTTCCAAAACCATTGAAATTTTTAAGACCTTTTGTCAAAAACTTAAGTTTGAAACATGAAGAACTTCAAGAGTCTGGCAATTCCATTAGCCACAAACTAGCTGATGTCTTATCCATTTTATACACCACTTTTGAAGATGAAGGTCAACACAATGTATTGAAATATAGATGTTTGTCGGATGACATTGACTTTGAAAAGTGGGGCCATGAATACATGAGACATTTGAGTTTACAAATGGGTCAAGCATCCACTGAACTTGAAGAGTTGAATGTCTCCGATGATGAATCAAAGGAAGAAGACGAACTGGACAGCAGTGATAATGATGCTGAAGAAAGTGAATCCACAAAGACATCTTTAGATCCTTCCATTACAGTCGACAAGATATTGCACCTAGCTGAAATAATTGTTCCTTACTTTGTTAACCACAATGGTGAAACTGATGCTGTTGATTTATTAGCTGAGATGGATGAGATTGATTTACTGATAAAATACACAGATAAAAGCAATTATGATAGAGTTTGCAAGTATATCATTGCATGTGCTCCATTATTGCCATCAATGGAAGCTAAACAGTATTTGACCGCTGCTCATGACATTTTGTTGAAAAATGAGAGCTATGCTGAAGCCTTGCATATTGCCATCAGATTAGATGATAAAGAGAAGATGCTACATCTATTCCAAACAGTTGCAAGTGATTTACCAATGCAAATGCAACTAGCTTATATCTTATCTGAACACAAAATATCATTGGACATTCCTCAGTACAAGATACCTTATGAGATCTTAAACAACCACAAGCTTCCTAAGAATTACAAATACTTACAAGAAAAATTGAACTTGAAAGCACCAAAGGTTCCAGAAGATGTTTACAAGTCACACTTGGAAGATGTCTCTTTTTTCAAACCAACTGTTGATCCTGATGAACAAAACTTATCTACTGCCTTTGTAAATGGGTATTTGAACTTAGGTTACTGTAAGGATAAGCTAATATTGGATGATGATGATTTTGCCTATAAGACTAAAGATGCAGGTAAAATTTCTTCTGTTGCCAGTATTGGTGCCATTTTCCAATGGGAAGAAGAAGGTCTTCAAAATTTGGACAAGTATCTTTATTCTGATGATGTTGATTTACAGTGTGGTGCTTTGATAGGTTTGGGTTTATTAAGTGCTGGTGTTCGTCATGAAGCAGTAGATGAAACTTATGAATTACTTGTTGACTTTGTTCATGGATTAAATGACCAAAGAAAAAAATCTGCATGTATCGGGTTAGCTTTGGCTTTTTCAGGCTCTAGAAACGAAAAGGTTTTGAGTTATTTAATGGACAGAATCACTGAAGAAGATAGTTCATTCGAGGTTGCCTGTGCAGCAGCCTTAGGTTTAGGTCACGCGTATGTTGGTTCTGGTAATCCTGAGATTGCAGAAGCCATTGTCTTATATTTGCTAGATAGACCTCATGAAGAGTTGAGTTCTCCATGGACCAAATTCATGTGCTTAGGGTTAGGTTTACTATTCCTAGGAATGGGTGAAAATGTTGATGATGCCATTGAACTTGTAAGTGCATTAGACCACCCAATGACAAGTTCCATAGAAACTTTAATAATGGTTTGTGCCTTTGCTGGAAGTGGTGATGTCTTGTTTGTTCAAGATTTGTTGAGTAGAATAATCGATGACTCTTTCAATTTGTCTGATGAGGACGGTGAAGAAGTTGCTGCTGAGGATAACGAGACAGTAGATCCAACTGGCTTGAAACCCGTAGAAACCACTGATGATAAGAAAGAAGATGATGAAATGGATGTTGAATCGAAGTCAGCTAAGGACACTTCCAATGATGAAGAACAAAAGAAATTAAAAAAAGCCAATGATCTACATCAATCATTCTATGCAGTTTTAGGTATTGCTACTACCGTCATGGGTGAAGATATAGGAAAGGAAATGTCTTTGAGACACTTTGGTCACTTAATGCATTATGGTGATGAGTATGTAAAAAGAGCAGTTCCATTAGCTCTTTCTTTATTATCTGTCTCCAACCCTCAAATCAACATATACGAAACCTTGTCCAGATATACACATGACGAGGATATGGATGTTAGTTCCAACGCTATCTATGCGATGGGTATAGTAGGTGCCGGTACTAACAACTCGAGATTAGCTCAATTGTTGAGAAACTTGGCTTCTTACTATTCCAACAGTAGCAGTTCTTTGTTCATGACCAGAATAGCACAAGGGTTAGTTCATCTGGGTAAAGGAACCATTACCTTAGATTGTTACAACGATTCTGGAGTTTTGAATAAGAGTGCGTTAGCTTCATTGTTGACTGTTATGGTTGGTTTAACAGAACCTACATTCATGTTCAGTCACCAATACATGTTCTACTTTTTGAATGCTGGTATGAGACCGAAGTATTTGATTACCTTAGACGAAGCTGGCTCTCCAATTCAAGTAAATGTCAGAGTTGGTCAAGCTGTTGATATAGTTGGTCAAGCTGGTAAACCAAAGGATATCACTGGATGGACAACCCATGCAACCCCAGTGTTGTTGAACCATAATGAAAGAGCTGAGCTTGAAACCAATGAATATATCAGTTTAACAAGCAAGATCGAGGGCGTTGTGATACTAAGAAAAAACCCGGATTACAAAGAAGAATAGATTGTTGAGAAATTATATATGTGATAAACCATTATGGAGATTGATAAAATAAATGTGAAAATCTTCTCTATTTCTTTTTATCTCGTGAAACAAACGTGTTCAAAATTCTATATAAAACTACTTAATTTCGGCGGCCTTACCTGCCATCAATAACCCAACAATTAAACCCAAAAGACCCAAGATAGATCCAAAGATTTCAACAACTAGGATTTTCACGAATAAGGCACTGTCTTTGGCATCTGCAATGGCGGCATTGGCACCGGTGATACCGACGGAAACACCACAAATCAAATTACATACCCCAACAGTCAATCCAGCCCAAAACAAAGCATATCCGGTATACATGTTTCCTTTAGTGAAAAGTTGTTCGTAGGAGCTTACTGTTCCTAACTTGGAGGAAAAGACAATGGCCATGATCAAACCGTAAATAGCAACAACTTCACAGAAGATAATGGAAATCAAGTTCTTTGTGGTGATTCTTGGAGCCTTGACACCAGCACCCAGAATGGATGCACCAGTGATGAAAATACCCCAGGCGGCTCCTATTACTGATAACCCAATGCATGAAGCAATACCCAGATTGGCCCAGAAGTAAGGAGAGACCTTTGACAAAAAGAGACCTATGTTTATTTCCTCAATTCTGCCTGTTAGAAGCTTAGATAGTATGAAGTATGTGATGATTGTGTATGCAATGGTTTTGATAGTTCCTGATACTGTAGGGGTAGGCAACCCTAAGGAGATAGAAGTATCTGTGCTTGACATTATGTATAGGTTATTTGGTTTTTTTTTTTCTATTAGATGCTTAAATTATTTATTAAAGCAAAGGTCCAAATTTATGTCAGTTGAATCCTTTAAGATTTTGAATTAAGAATTTTTCTTTTTGGTTCTTACTTATGATGATACTTTGATTTATATGAATTTTGAAAATTGGTTGTAAAAAAAAATAATAAAAAAAAACAAAGTTTCCCACTTTAGGGGATTGAAATTTCAATGAAAAATTTGTAGTGCAACACGTGATTAACATCCAAGCTTGAAGAGATCTTATACATATACTCAATGATAAGCTCTTTGTTTATTTTAAAAGAAACAATATATAACCAAGAAAGAGATAATAAAACTGTTATAATTCAGTCAAAGTGGCACCTTCATAGGCTAGAGACAACAGTTTCCAAGCACACTCAATACCGTTCTCCTTAAATTTGTTGATAATGGCAGTTGCTATTTCTTCAAAATTTTCAGTAGCTAAAGCCAAGATAGTTGGACCAGCACCACTTAAGCATATACCAACTAAACCCTTGTTTTGCTCGGGAGTCATTGAGACCAGAATGTCAGTCAAACCTGGAATCAATGTTTTTCTGTAAGGCTGGTGAAGTTTATCTTGCATTGATTGGTAGATCAAATCAGCGTTTGGAGGATCTAAGGTCAATGCTGTTGTCAAGATGGACAGTCTTTGTAAATTGAACACGATGTCTTTGGTTTCGTAAGTCTTTGGAAGCACACCTCTGGAGTCTGAAGTGGCAACCTCAAAGTTAGGAATGATGGCAACACACTTTATCTTAGGATTCCAGTTGTACTTCAAGTGTCTTCCAACGCTCATAGGCGGACCAACAGGCTTGATGATCTTGTCTTGTGAGTCCTTTTCAGTGGCACAGAATATATCAGACATAGGAACCTCTCTGAGCTGTTGTTCTTCAGAAGATAGATCTCTTAGGAAAGATCCTACAAAGCCACCAAACATAGCAGCTGAAATGTTGTCAGGATGTCTTTCAATTTGCAAGCAATAGTCTAACATTCTTTCCTTGTCAAAAGGTAAGCCAGCAAACTTAAAACCTAAAATAACACCACCAACAACAGCAGCACCAGATGAACCCAGACCTCTTCCAAGAGGAATAGGATTATCGATCAACAAGGTAGTATTTTTTGGTAAGCTTTCTAAACCATTGCATCTCATGACATACAAGGCAGTCTTGGTGATCAAGTTTTTTTCAGCTTCCAAAGGCACGTTTTCGTATCCTTCAGATGTTTCTGTGTATTTGATTTCACATTCTTTGTTTGCAGAGGAGTATTCACAATTTATTGTTAGGAACATGTTCAAACCGATACCCAAAACATCGTATCCAGGACCGATGTTTGCACTTGAACAGGGAACTTTAATCTCGAAATTTTTACCCATAATCGTTTTAGTTTATGTCTGGGGTTTCAGAAAGTTTCATATATCTCTCTGTAAACTATAATGTTTTTTCAAGACTTTGACTCGTTTCATTATTTCTAAAATTTTTGAGAAGGATGGATAATTTTGAATAAAGTTGAGTCATGAGATTGAAATTTTTTTATAGCGGCGCGATTATGCCTTAGCCAGCAACTCGTATGATTCCGTTTAGTTTTTTCCCCAAGGGGTTTTTCACTCTCAGGCAAACTTATCAAACCGTTTTTGTACAAAGAGAGAATATAGGATTTATAGACGTTAGATCAGGGGTCAAGCTCATTCATATTCAGACCAACTACCTAAGGAAACATCACCATTAAGTAACTATCACTGCAAAAGTGTTTGCTGTACCGATACCGTGATCATGTCCAATATTCTTTCATTAACTTTTTTTTCTCCGTTTTTTTTCCGCTTAGCGTTTGAGCCACAGAGCACACATGACAGCTCTATGGAAACTCTGCTTAGAAATATAAACATGATGGATTAAGGAAGTTCACCTATGTATCCAAGCAAGCTTCATACACCAGATGTAGATCATAACAACTCTTGAACTTGTATTTGAAAATCTAGTGAAGTTTTGGTTTTTCTCCTTATAAATTGGTGGGTTTACGTTAAGTCCGCATTCTGTCTGTAGAGCCTGATTTTTTTTTGGCCTTGCTCAGTTTTTTTTGAGAACTTGGGGTTAGCATCATATTTAAGTATACTTTGAAATAAATTAAACAATTTGACAAGTTATACTGGCATTTTCTCCTTTAACCAAACAAAAACATCACCAAAAAAGAGAAGATATGTTTATATCGAGAATAAAATTAAAGGCACCATCTGCTTGTATATTCAAAAGAGGATTTACAGACTTTTCTGGTGTAAAAACCGTTGAGGATAAATCTACTGTTATTTCAACACTACCTAATGGATTCAAAATAGTTACGAACAACAACATCAAACACAACCATGAAGTTGTTGCCATGGGAGTGTATGTTGATGCAGGCTCAAGAGTTGAGTCAAAGCACTCCTTGCTAGGATTACTTCCAGGCTCATCAAAGCTTATAGAAAAGTTATCATTCAGAACCACCGCAAACTTTAGCGAAACAGATATGCTCAACAAACTTGAGTTACTTGGAGGAAATTTCCAATGCATTGCTAACAGAGACAGCATAATGTACCAAGCCTCATGCATCAATAAACAGAACCAAGTTGCAGATATGCTTACAGCACTAAGAGAAACTACTGTGAATCCAAGATACACTGAGTCCAGAATAAAGGACATAAAGGAAATCCTACAAATTGAGAGTGAGTACCACACTCCCTCACAAAAGGATATTGTATTACCTGAACTAATGCATCAACTTGCCTTTGGTAATGAAACATTGGGTTCTCAATCCACAATAACAGACCCATCTATTTTACACAACTTAAACATGAGTAATTTGTACAACTACCACCAAGCCATGTACACTCCTTCTAACATGACACTGGCCATGGTTGGTGTGAAACATGAAGATGCTTTGAAACTTGGTGCTGAGCTTTTTGGTGACATCCCATCACAACCGACCATTCCAAAGGAAAAACCAGTGTACAAACCTAACAACTCTGTTTGCATTCCAAAAAAGGCTCCAGTAAGCAATCCCTTGGAAACCTTTTCACACATAGCCATAGCATACCCAACCTTTGATATAGAAAACAAAGACACCTACACGGTTGCTGTGCTACAGTCAGTTTTGGGCGGAGGCTCCTCTTTCTCTTCAGGTGGACCTGGAAAGGGGTTGTATTCCAGATTGTACACCCAAGTTTTGGGGAGATATGGATGGGTTGATCACTGCTCAGCATTCAATTATTCATATAAAGAAACAGGCCTGTTAGGAATGATTTGCTCAGTTGACAACGGTGCAACCCCTGTTGTTGGTGAATTACTAGCTCAACAGTTTTATAACTTATGCGTTCCATACACTGGAAAGGGGCCACACAGCAATCCAGACGGTATAACCGATGAACAAGTCCAAAGAGCCAAGGTTCAATTAAAGTCTTCTTTATTGATGGGCTTAGAATCCAAGATTGTTGAATTGGAAGATATGGGAAGACAAGTATGCATGCTTGGTCGTAGAGTTCCTATAGATGAAATGCTAAAAAATGTTGAAAACGTTACATTGGAGGATTGTGTAAGAGTCAGTAGACAACTGTTTGTACAAGGAAAAGGACCAACGATCGCCATGCAAGGTGATAAGAAGGAATTTGGTGATATTTTAGGCAAGTTTGAAAATTATGGTCTTTCAACCAAAAAATAAAATTGTATATAGAAATATTTTAAATAGTCTTAAGATCATTTATCTCTCTTCATTTGTATATAATCATAAGTTTTTTTTTCTTTTAGATACATATTCCTTATTCTCTTATTTTAGTCTCGTAACGACTTTTCCAAAGTTCCAATTCTTGTTCCATTGTGGCCATCTTCTTTTCTAAGCTGGAAGCATACATTTCAACTTTTCTAGACTTGTTTTGTGTTTCAACCAATTCATTACTGACTTGCTTGCACTTGATATCACTGAGTTGCAATCTTTCATTCAACTTGATATTTTCATCTTCAACATTATTCAGTTTGTACACGCACTTGTCCAAGTTCATGTTAACCTCTTCAATTTCATTAAGCAGCTTCTTGTTTTCTTTGATTTGCTCAAACTTTTCCTCGGTTTCTTTACTCAACCTCTTGGACATTTCAGTTAACTTTGAGTTCCAATTTCCTCTTTCATTGGATCCGTCATTTAGTTGATTGTGCATGTCTTGAATTTTTAGTCTTAAATCGTCATTTTCTGAACCTAGTCCGTTGTTTTCCTTTTCCAAGTCGATTAATTCAGCCTTAAGATTGGTTAGGACATCTTGCAAGTTGTCATTTTCCTGATTCAACTTATTCAGCAAATCTTCATGTCTCTTGACAGATTCAATATTCAACTCTAAATTTTCGCTCAATATTTTGTTTTTTGTAACCAGATCTTTCTTTTCATTGATGTGATTTTCAATTTGTTCGTCTTTAGAATCCAAAGAATCCATCAACATGTTTTTTTCCTTCAAGTAGTTTCCCTTCTCAATCTCATTCAAGTTGATAATCTCATTTAATTTTTCAATTTCATTTTTTTCCTTGTGGTTTTCCTCAGTTAGCTCAACTACTTGTTTCTTCAAATCTTGGTTGATATTCAAAAACTCATTATTTTGCTTCAAGTAATGCTCGTTTTGTCTGGTCAATTCGGTTAACTTCAGCTCATGTTCATTTTCCAACTGTTCCAAGTCAAACTCTAGATTAGAAATTTGCTTATTCAATTCAATTTCTGATCTTGACATCTTGGATATTTTACTATTTAAAATTTCAATCTTACCAATCAATTCACTATCTCTGGAAAAGTCAGTCAATGTGCTTTTCATATGCTCAACATCTTCATTCAATAGCATATTCAATTGCTTCATTTTTTCAAGCTCTACCTCCTTCCCACTTAAAACATCCTCCAATTCAACAATTCTGTCTTCCTTTATCATCAATTCCTTGTTCATGTGCATGTGTTCATTTTTGCTCTTTTCAACAAGATCTCCTAATTGATACAATTTTTCATTTTGCTCAATGATCTTAAGATCGCTTTGTCTGCACTTAGCCTCTAAGTTTAATAGTTGCTCACTGATGTCTTGGTATTCATCTTTGTATTCTTGAAGACTTTGAGAGTACAGTTGATTTTGTCTTGATGAAGCTTCTAGATCCTTTTCCAAAGAGATGATTTTCATGTTCAATCTTGATTCATTTCTTTGCAGTTGAATGATTTTTTGCTCAGCCTTTAGCAAATTGGTTGATGTGGCATCCAAAACGTCCTTCAAGTCGACTAATTGTTTTTTCAATTCAAAGACAGCAGCACTTCCACCAACAGACTGATTGTATTCTGCCATGGTTGAATTAGAATTCAAACTGGAGTCCAAAGAAGTGTACCCTGTGCTTAAGGTAGCTGGTGATGTTGCTGGCTTTATAACATCGGCCATCTTAGAAACTAAAATATCCCTTTGTTGCTCGCTCTTGTTTCTCAAGCTTACTTCTTGATTTAATTTTTCCTTCAATTGATCCATATCTAGAATACTTTTGTTTAATTGATTCTTTAAATTGACATACTCTTGATCTCTTTCATCTAAGCTAATCATGTTAGAGTTAAATCCAATACTTTCAATGGATATTTTGTTCTCATGTAAAACACTAATCATTTTTTTGATCTTGATGTTCATCTCTTCATTATCCATGTTGGTTCCAGCAAGCTTTGTTCTCAAAAATTTAATTCTAGCCATGGCATCTGACTTCTCCTTCTGCTCTCTAATCAAAATGTTCTTGATATCCAAAAGTTCAGCCTTCAATGCTCTTCCATCTTCATTGGAGTTTTTACTTGATGTAATATCCAAGGTCTTTTGATGCAAGAAATCTGTGTTCAATTTTTCCTTGTATAAATCGCTTTCCAGTTGTTGAATTCTTATTTTTAAACTGTTCAGGTCAGGAGATGAAATATTTGCTTTCACTGAATCTTGAGACTTTGCTGATTGCAATTCTGCCTTTTGCTTTTGGATCAAATCTTCCATTTTTCCTTCATATGCTGTTTTCAATGAACTCATCTCATTTCTCAAAGAATCTAATTCACCTAGCAGTTGAGATACTTGTGTCTTGTACTTTTCTTCTTCTTGCACATACTTTATTTTTTCATTTTTTTCAGACTCTCTAATCTCTCTTTCCAGATTTCTCAAATTCATCTCACTTTTGGATAGCGCATTAGTTTTTTCCAGAACTTCACTTTCAAGTTTAGTTTTTGCTAACTTGATACTAGATAATTCAGCTCTAGTTTCTTGGTTTTCCTTCACTAACAAAGTGACCTTGTCGTTAGCGCTTGTGAACTTGGTTTCTAAAGCAGTAAGCTTAGTATCAATGGATTTATCATGGTTTTGCAACTTACTCTCAAGATCTTTTATACATGCATTCTTGGTTTCAATTTCGGATTTCAATTCTTTTATAGTTTTTTTCAAATCTTTATTGGCCTTTGAATGTTCTTCATGTGTTAATACCTTCGCAGACAACTCTTCATCTTTGGATTTGATTTGCTTCATTAATAGAGTTTTTTCTTCAACAAGAACTTCGATTCGACTTGTCAATGATTTCTCCTTTTCAATTAACTCCTCCTTCATTGTGTTCAAAGTTAACAATTCATCTTTAGAAGACTGGTTGATGTTTTCAATTTCCTTATTTTTGGCATCCATTTTTTCATCCAAGTCAGCTTCCAGCAATTCAACTTTTTTGATCAATGCCGAACGCTCATTTTGGGCCTTAATGATGTCGTCTTCTAATTTGGTATTGATGTCAGTGATTTTCTTACTAGTTTGCTTGACCTCAGTTAGCTTTGTTTCCAAAGAATTAACCATGGTAACCAGCTCCTCGTTTTTGGATAAAATGTCACTCAGCTTGCTTCTTTTCTTTGATGATTCTGAACCGTCCTCATCATCTGCTTCCAACAAGGGCTTGACAGCAGCAAACACCTTGAACCAACCATTGTTCAACAGAACCTCATCATAAAATTGGAAGCTGCTACTCAAAAGCTTTGCAGATTGGATTTTTTCCATTTCCTTTCTCATGCTGATTCTAACTTTCTTACCTTTGAAGTAGGAATTCAATAACGATACTATGGATGCAATTTTTTCCTGCTTCAACTTTTCCAAAACAGCCAGTTTACCTGCTCTGAAAAGAATCTTTGACTTTCCAATTTGGAAATCTTGTGCCTTTTCATCGATGCCAACCTTGACAGTGTTCATGATATCTCTAGTTTTTTGCTTTGCATCAATATCTACATTGTCAAACTTGTCATCAAGTAGAATTTGATAATCTTTAGCAAAGGATTCGAATGGAATTCTGTTAGGAAACCCCTCTCTAGAGATTCTTATACCTTCCAACACACCATTGCATGTTAGCTGATCCAGAACCAACTTCTTATCAAATATTCTAGACGACTTGACTCTGTTCGGAAGGATGCATCTGATGAAGTGTGGATTAGCGTTTCTTAGATTATCCAATAATGAGTTCAATTGTGATGAGTGTCTTTGAGTTTGAGTTTTGAAGGAGTTGCTTTTTTTCAAATCCGCATTGCTTTCCTCAACAAACAATTCATCTCTGATCAATCCGTTGTTAGAAGATTTCAAGAGAGAATGCAATTGTTCATTCAAAGGTTCTTTGTTTTTATGCAACCAATCAGCAGAGTCATACTCAACACTTCCTGCATAATGCTCCACAATGAAGTTCTTTATATCAGCTTGTTCATTCTTGTTTTTATTTTGAGACGACTTGACTCTTTGGAATCTAGGATTTTTTTGAAACGTGTCAATTAAACGATCATAAAACTTTTGATCTGTGGAGTTTGGCATGATAGTTTCTTCATCCAATATAGGTAAGATACCATTGGGCTTTGAAGATAATAAATCAATGGTGTTTTGTAAATCCAACCCATAATCCTTAAAGTTCCAAGAAATGTTTTCTTTCATATACTCTTCTTGTTCCAATATGAACATATGATGATTAAAGAATTGTTGAAGATTCTCATTTGTGAAGTTGATTAGTAACTGTTCCAATGAGTTTTTATCAAAGATTTCAAAACCAGCTATGTCCAACAATCCAATAAAATTCAAACTGGACTCGTTCTGGCTTGTATCTTCATCGTTATGGTCCAATGATTTATTGATTTTAGAAACGATGTAACCAAATAGTTTCTCGTAAATGATCTTTGCCAACGAGTCAATGATAGCCTTACTCTGCTTGCAGTTCTTCTTTTGCTTAACAATTTCTCTTCCAGCTTTTACCTTAGGTTCAGTTAAGGAGATCTCAAATTCCTTCAGGTCCTCAATACCC
>ERZ794949.509-NODE-509-length-12107-cov-3.755061_pt1 | contig 12107 bp, 7 predicted proteins | sample MGYA00511363_ERZ794949 | MGnify/ENA primary metagenome ERZ794949 (study PRJEB30137, sample SAMN04331402) | food metagenome | isolation source: T1 must sample point D1 replicate B | place: Australia: South Australia ...
ATGTTTCATTGACATACAACAAAGCATCATCATTCAATGCTACCAAAGATTGTTTCATTGATGTTATGGATTCTTGGTCTATACTATAAGTGAGAAATCTTGTATGGTTATGGAATATTCAGTTGATGTTTTAAAACAGATAAGAATTCAATAGCTGAGAGTATATCAACATTAAAAGTAAATATGTGTAGCTGAATGAGTTTATGGTTGGTTTTTGTTTTTTTTTTCTTGCTTCTTAACTCCGAATATTCTATCAACATATTTTACACTCATTAACGCTGATTATGCATTTGAAGATCATACAAATAATATAGAATTCCCACTGAAAACTAACCGCATTTTCTCTTTTTGGTTAAAAAAATACCACCTATTGGGTACAAGATTAGCATACCAAAATGGTTCTTTTTTTCCATTCACCAATTCGATAAAGCATTCTACAGCTAGGGGTAAAAAAAAAGACTAAGTGATAAATTCTTAGCTTCTAATTATAAGATCAGATATTAGTTTTAAAGACCAAAAACATATACATCTCTAGTATTGTGATTTATCAGTGTTATTGTTGAAAACGATTATACCCAACTATTTTATATTAACATTCATTTCTGTATCTTATAACAACATTCAATGTCTGATACAACTAATGGTGAAGATCATTCACAACTCCATCATTTTCTAACAAGCTATTTCCAAATTGACTCAATCAACAAAATCAACTACCATCAGTACATAGGCTCAGAAGGAAATGAACAGTGGTGCTTTTGCTCTGATCTTTACATGAGGTCCAGAGATGGAAAGGCCTTGGTCTCCTTGTTTGGCAAGGAACTTTGGTGTTTCTCCCTGAATGATGATCCTGTTCCTGTTCCTTTTGAAAGAAAGTCCCCAAACTCGGCAAAAAACAGCATCAGTGGGATCAAGTCACCTCTTATGGATGATGACATGGATAACCTGAATCATCTGTCCAATGATAACAACAAATTCTCCATCTCTGCTGATGCAAATTCAGACTACCTGCAGAATATTGATCTGGATGTCATTGATCCAAGTTTGATTCAGGAGAGACTTCCAGACAAAACTGGTCATTTCAACGCGAATTTTGCTAAGCCGAATCTACCCACTTCATACGCCATCTTCTTGAAGGCAGTAAGAAGATTGATATACCTGAACTTATCTGCTGATTCATTCAACAAGTTCATACCCTTTGGTAATTCCTGTTTGATCCAAAACAATGACTTGAACCAGCAATACAAAAATAGCTTCATAACAAACACTGCAGACTCCAATGACTTTTATAGAGTGTTGAACATATCCCCTCATCTCTTTGAAAACGGTTGTCTTTCAGTATCCATAAACTACAAAAATTTAGCACTAACTTCATTCAAGAAGTTGATTCAAAGTACAAAAAGTTCCGAATCTGGTCTTTCAAAGTGTGATATGAAGCAGTATGCTGTTTATTTAGCTCCTAGTGGTGTGAGATGCTTCTTAAGCTTTTCTTCCGATGATTTGAGCTCATGCATATCCAAAAGCCCACCAAAGAATGCAACCAAAATTCTGAAAATTCTAAAGATTTCTCACGGCATAGATCTGTTACAAGACCAAATAACGTGGATCAAGGTTTTCCCAAGCATTCTCCATTTAAGTGGACAAACACCATCTATTTATAATTACTTAAAGGACTTTGAACATGATGTTAATGATCCTGAACAGAAGAAAAACTTGATCCTTTGGCCTTTGGAATTGCTATTTTTACAAAAGTATAGTGAGAATACATGGGGCATTGATGCACCACAGAGTGACATTGATACAAACTTGGAAAGCGCCCTTCAAAAGACTGAGGAAATCAATGAATTAAATCTTAAATTAAAGCTCAAATACGGGGATTCAAACGATGCACTGAATGATGAGCCAATGTACATGGATAACAACGGAATTCCAACTAATCTGCCCTTAATTCAGCATAGCAGTCCATTTTTGATGCTTCAACAGGGCTCCCCCGACAAAATGATGCCTCCCTCCTCCGGAATCAACAATGATATCAATAACAATATAAACAACAAGTACTTGTTATCAGTTGGAAACACGAACCAGATGACCGGTCCGGATGGTGTATCCGTAAACATTTCCAGTTCACATGGCTTGATCAAGCCAAGCAGTCTGATCAACAACAGAGCATCCAATACCTCATCACCTTTCTTCAAAATCAAAAGCAATGATACAAGTCCGCAATTTGGTGGTCTGGAAAAGGATCTCTTTGAGAACAGTAACATTGAAAATGATGATATCAAGGAATCTCCAGACTTGGGTGAGGAGGAAGCCCTGAATGATGAAATGAAAGACTTATTTGGAGATGACGACGACGAAGACGATGATGAAAGTGTGAAAGAGGAATCTGAAGAGAAAACAATTGGTAAGAAAAGACCATTCAAGTTGATTGATGATAGTTACGACACGCCAAAATCATCAGGTTACACATATTCTGATCCTGGTGCGCCAGTTGCAAATTCAATCACTCCAGCTTTCCAGGAGAACTCACAAAATCCATCCATCAGTGGTAACAGCATTCATTCGATGAGTGAAAACACAAGTACCATCAAGGATAGAAGATCAAGTGTGTACTCGCATATAAACTTCAACCCTTTAATTAATAATGTGGATAGCAAGTATAAATTAGGAGGTAAGTTTGCCATGGGTTTCCAAAAGTCAAATGTTCCCGATGATGTCTTTACTGAAAACATTGATGAACCACATGGTAACGACAGCTTGATCAAGCAGGAAAATTGCAACAACAACACAAGTACCAAGGATAATATCAACCTGCAAGAGATAATGTACCAAGCATCCAGAGGCATAACCTCCGGGGGTTTCAACTACGATGATGACATGTATGAGAATGAAGTTTCTTCAGACGAGGATGACAACGGGATGATTAGTATCAAGGACATAACCAACACCAACATATCTGTGCCTTTAACATCCATAACACATGCTTCAAACAAAAACAACCTGAGTGTCAACAACGTGGACAACTATCCGTCCTTGCCCTATTCCAACATCTTTAGCACAAACAACATGAACACCATCAAGGAATCATCGTTTTTCCCCTTATCCGTGCTGAATGAAATCAATCCTGCAATAACACATCCATCAGGCAACAAGCCTATCAACCGGGGGTACTCTGTGAACACATCCCAGCTTATTGCCAATGTATCGAAAAACCCACCGTACAAGAACGACAGGGAGAACCAATTGTTAATGGGGAATGAGTTTTACAAGTCCCAAAGCCCAACTTCTTTGGTGTCTCCTGGATTCATTGCCTCTGGCAATCAGATAGATAACTTGATGCTGGTTGCGGGGTCCAACAAGCCAACATCGCCGGAGAACATCCTGGACATAGCCAAGGTTAAGGAAAACTTCACAGCCGCCGATTCCCCAGTTCCGGAGATAGTTGACAAGAAGGTTGAAGTGGATGATGAGGTGAAGGCTATCAATGTTCTGCCGTTTGTCTTGAGACACATGCCTATATTCTCCATACCGTTCCAGTTTTACAAGAGTTTTGAAATCAACCATTTCACCATGAACGTCGACAAGGAGCTTTTCTTGCATGCCTATGAAAGGGAGGTCATTTTCAATAACTTCATCGCGGAGTTCATTGAAAAGAAGGATATCCTGTTTGGGTCAGACAACATCTTTTACAATGAGATTGATGAAGTCAAGGACATATTTTTGAGAATGTTCCCAAAGTTCAAAAGATTGAGTTTGGGCACAGATATGTTAAGTGTGGACAAGCCAATTGAGGAAGTTTTCAAAGAGAATCATTGCAGTACTAATGATAAATTGGTTGTTATGAATGATTTCGATGATAACGAGGTTGGTATTACTGCCAAGGACCTGAACAAATGGTACAACTTTGACTTGAAACCTTTAGGTAAGCATGACAAAAACATGGATTTAAACTGTTGCTTCATCACAGAAACGGCATTCAAGTGCTCTTCCGAGTTTATGAATAAGTTTTCCTTGAATTACAACAAGAGAAAGTTTGGAAATGTCAAGTTCATCACTGAGTTGATGGAAAAGGGTGTCTTGCCAGTTGACCAGTATGACTATAAACATGCCAAGTACTGCAGCGTTAAAATCTTGAAGGACTTCGTTGGTATAACAAAATGCACTGATTTGATAATCTTCTTACCATTGGACGTCAGAAAGGAAAATATGAAGGCAGACAGTATGAAGAAGTTTGCGTTTTATGTCAACTTGAAGAAAATTTTATTAAATCAAATTCCTCCAACATTTTTGAAGATAAATCTTCACTTTGTTCCAAACAGTAAGTTGGACTTCACCACTTTACTGGAAATGAACAAAATATGTTTGAGTGTTTTCAATAAGATAAGCATATCTGATGCAACAAACAAGATAGGAACAAGATTCTTGAGTAAGTTGGATAAAAGTAATGAAAACACAAGAACCTTGAAGGATGATATTCTGATGAACAACTACAATGTGCCTATCATAACCGCTGGAAATGTTCCGTACTTCAATGTTTGCAAAAACAACAACTTTGACAACTACATAATTGTGTGCTACTCCAGAAGTATAGACAAGAATTACTTGACAGCCTCTTGGGTGTTGCCAGATGGAACCAATTTCCATTTCAAGACATGGAGGCTTGGTGATTCAACAAAGTTTGAAAAGGTCTGTGATGAAATCTGGCGTCGCACCATGGCTATCATAACCACACAATTTGGAATACACAAGGTTGGCGGGTACAAGCTGGGTGATAGTAACTGTATAATACTAACAAGATTGAATTCGATTTTGCCTGATGATGAACTGGTTCATTGGAGAAGGCTATCTTCAAAGAACAAAAACGTTTCATTGGCTGTTGTCTGTGCTGACTTTAACATAAATCACAGCAACCAGAACACGAATAAAGATGTGCACTTCACATACCTTAAGAATTCGTTGCCCCTATCAAACTCTCAGCATAGATGTTCCATCAAGACGGGAGCCATAATAAACATCAATTCAGCCTTAGAAGAAAAAAACGTCAACTTCTGTGATTACTTGGAAATCAATCTGTTGAATTGCCCACATTCATCAGCATCAGTTCTTCTCGATAGAGTCATGTGGAACATGTACAGCTTGTCACTGCTGAATCCTAATTTTGGCATAACACAGCAAACTGTCGTTCCGTTCAACATTTTGATCATTGAAAGAGTCCTAAGAAGTGTGGTACACATGGATTTATAAAACTCAACAAAGAGATGTATATAACAATAATAATTATTTTTTGACAATAAAGTTCGTAGCATAAGATATATATACCTTACTTTAGTGAGTGTTTCTTTACATGAGATACAAAGTATACTCTTAGATCATGAATTACTTTGCAATCGGCTACATAATGACTGCTTTTAAAATTGATAATCTTGTCCAACACGTAAAAGTCAAACAGTGTGTCAATGTTTGATGGGGAGCTTCTCACTAACTCGTATGTATCAGCAAAGTATTTTTCTATCAAAGAGGCCATGAACTGCTCGTGGAAATCGTATTTGGGTAGGTTTTTCATATATCTCAAAAACTGGAAGCAAATCACAAAGCAGATGCCAGCCCAGTCCAAAACCATGTCGTGCCAGTAAGTCAAACGACTCTCTGCATCAAATTCTATTTCTTTAAGATACCCTACGACATCATTGACAAATGAAAAGACGGTCTTTGCGATGGACTTCAGTATATCTTTGGTACACTCGCCTTTGTAGTCTGGGTAAAATAAATGCATTAAGAAAACAGGATCCTTATGAGCTCTCACACTGCAAAATTTCAAGAACAAAGTGAAAGCAGCATAGCTACACTCTCTTTGAACTTGAATGCCAAACTCCACAAAGTCCTCTTCAAGGTACAGCAAGTAGTTGAACATTCTGGTGAAGATGTAGTTATTGTTGAACTTGTTGGTGACTCGGTTGGTCAGAAGCTTGTGGTTGTAAAAGTTAAAGTAAAACAGCAGTTCACCTTGTAAATACAGGGAGTAGTTGTCGAGATGGTTGGTGACTAGAAAATCAATCTGATCATTGTTAATACTGGAGGATTCCTGTAGGAGGAAGTACTTCAGAAATTGATCTGTACAATTCTTCTCATCAGCTTTGATAACATTGAACTGACTCTTTCTCTGCTTTAATGCTTTATGTCTATCTGACTCTACTGAGTTGAGTCTATTGTGTTTGTTTCTTTTTTGATTCGAATGAGATGAGGACAGAGTATGTTTGATGCTTTGTTCGATCCTCAAATCAGTTTTTTGCATATGTGATTTATTTGTAGCGTATTTTGCTTTGAAGTTAGTTATGTTCATAACACACATGTCTAAGAACTTGTTTATATCCTCAGAGTTTTCCAGCTTTCGTTCATAGTATTTTTTCAAATATATGTTCAACAACTGTGATACTTCTTGTTTATAAATTGCAGTGGTTTTTTCTAATAAGTATGTGAAGAGAAAACTGATGACATTAAAACTTGGAAAAAACTCCTCATCAATAACGTTTTCTAAAGTGTTTATAGTTTGACTAACAGCAAACTTTAAGGAGTGTATAATATCATCACCTTGGGTTCTATCAGCAATGGTTCTCTCCAAGAACTGGTTGATACGTAGTTTTGAGCTTTTCTGCATAACTAACAAATAATGATGTTACTTGTTGATATTCTAATATATCTGGTTTATGCTGCAGAAAAATGTCGTAATAGACTTAACCATATTTGCTTTACATAGGTTTAAAAAAGATCGATAACAAATTTACTTGTAAGTTTCTGATGAAGTATCCAACGCGAACATGCTTGGGGCTTTTTTCGTGGAAATCTGACTAATCGTGTAGCGTGGTGGTTTGATACCCACTTAATCCAAATACTCGCATTTTTTTTGATGAATAGTTTTTTCTTGAGAATTTGAAAAAACTCACTTCAAGACTTATTACATATCTGCATTAGAAACCATAAGCAAAGGTAATAGATAACTTCGACATATGATCAGAAACCTTTCTGTAGTTAAAAACTTCCAAAGAGTTTTGAACAAAAACTCAGTACTTAAGTATTCTATCAATTCAACTAAGACTACCCCAGAAATAATTTTTGAAGATGCATTTGGTAACAAATATACACCACCAGATATAAAGACGTTTGTAACAAAGGAATACTACCCAGACAAGCTACCGCGATCATTGAAGAAGGAGATAGACGAGTACTTGATAAACTACCGTATGATACAAAACAAGGATTGGAAGAACCTCACAGATTTAGAAAAGCAAAAGTTATACTTCATTGAATACGGTGATATTGGTGCCAGAGACAAGGACAACACCTTCAGCAAGGAGTCGTACATATACAAGCTGATTTTCCAAATATTGCTTGGATTTGCATGCTTGGTAACTGTGAGTCAAGTCATTGTTGATAAAAGATATTTGAAAAAACTGCAGAGTAAAATGGAATAAATACAATGTAGGAAACTAGTGAATCCTTAAATTATTTTTTCGATGCTTATATATCTCTTACATAATGAGCTGGACAGGCATATCCTTCCGGGTTCTTGATTAAATACTTTTGATGGTACTCCTCGGCATCGTAGTAGTTTCTTAGTAGTTCAACTTCTGTGCTAATTTTGTTGTCCCATTTAGGCTGCCACTTCTCCTTGCTGGCTTGGGCTATTTTCAAATCTTCTTCGGTACTGGCAAAGATTCCGGATCTGTATTGAGTACCAATGTCCCCACCTTGTCTGTTGGTGGTAGTAGGATCGTGTAATCTGAAGAAAAAGTCAAGCAACTCATCTAAAGAAACATCTTTCTTGCTGTATTGGATTTGAACAACCTCAGCAAATCCAGTGTCCCCACCGGTAACTCTTTTGTAGGTTATACCATCATCGCTGGTTTTGAATATGTCGTCACCATTGGCAAAACCAACTACGACGTGCTTAAGTTTGTCTTGGAAATGCTTTCTGTAGTGGTGTTCAACACCCCAGTAGCATCCAGCAGCTAAGGTGATGATGCTATCTGTTGATGGATTATAGTTGAATAGTTTGGAAATTTTGTTGATGCTATTGGCAGACATTCTATGGTATATATGCGAAGTATGTTGTTTATGGTTATATTCTCATAAGTTTCTTATGTTATATAATTCATTAAATAAAAATGTAAAAGCCAAAGTATAAAAGTCTGACACCATCGTTGTCTTTATATACAAATCAGGCGCAAAAGCTTCTGATACATCGATTTCTGTCATTTGAAAATTAACTAGCAGATCCCGTATTTCTTAGGTAAAAATGAAGCGTTGAAGAAAATATATTTTCCACACTTTTTTTGGTCATTTTTGCTGGCATTTTGGATTTTTTACACAGTTTTTTTTTATGCGTCGGATATATATTGTTTGGACACTTTATCAGCGAGATGGTCTTTAAGAGAATATAGGAAATATATGAAATCATACAAATATCTTCTTGCATTGCAAACTAAAGGCTAAACCTCATAGGTCCCAGGTCCTAAATCTACATTCAATCAGATGCATCATCATGTGAGATCAGCTTAGTCTCTATCAGCCTCTTGATAAACAAGTCAGGCAAGGAATCTTTTGAAAATCCGTAGTTGTTGACATCTGCTTGTTTGTCCTCTCCTTGCATATCCTCATCTTCTTCATCCTCTGTCTTCTCTTTGACATCTTTCTTGTCAGTGTTAGGAATTATGTCAAAGTCAGCATCTGTTTCAGCCTGAGATCCCCTCTCTTCAACCTTTAACTGGTGCAACTCCTTTAACATGCCAATTGCCAAATGCTTGTAGTGTTCAACTTCCTTTCCTGAAACAATACTTTGTAAGAACTTCAGTTGCTTGAGTACTTCATCTGTTTTTTCTCTGTTTATGAAGTAATTTTGTATTTTGATTGCTCTTTTGATTGAAAGTAAATGGTTTTCCTCCATCTTGATACAGCTCTGTAGGTTTATCAATGAGTTCTTCAGCATGGCATCATCCTTCATCTCTCTGATTTCAGGGTCCTGAAGTTCTATGGCCTCTCTTTCATGTTTTTCTATGTCCTTCACATTCAGTATCATGGTGTTCTGAACAAACTCATCAAAATCATCACCATAAAACACCTCTCTGAAGATGTTAACGATGTTTCTTGGTAACATTTTCAATTGCATGAAAATCCCTATGTGGTAATCATTGACATATTCCCTGTCCAGAAACACCTTGAAAAACTTGAAGACCTTCAATTCCTTTGAGGTTATCGTTGACATTCTTTCATAAACGATGGGTATGTGTTTTTTGATATATGCTAAGTAATTGTTCAAGTCAAATATCTGGTTGAATGCATATTGATACTTCATGTTATGGTGATAAAAGTCATTGGATAGCATAAATAGAACTTGGAGGAGTACCAGAACATTGAGGTTTATTTCGTTGTGTATGGGATATCGTTTGCTGTCACTTTCGCTTGTCTCCCTACGCAGGTTTCTTCTTTGACGTTTTCTTTCAGGTTCATTGTCCTTGCGTCCTTTCTTATCCTCGTAGTAGTACTCATACAGATTCTTGAGCCATAAATCGAGTTTATCATACACGGCCTTTCTTTCTTCAAAGGACATCAGCAGATCGTTATCTGTATAGGCATTGTATATCCAATGTTTCTTTTTGTTGACTCCCTCGGCATATAAAAAGCTTTCAAGTTTTCGGTCAATCAAGTTAGCAATTTTATGTTCATTCAGTAGAAACTCTATTTTGAGTTCATCAAGTTTGAAAAATAACTTGTTGAAATACACATTGTATCCAAAAGTGTCGTGAACAATGGAGTTGTACTCTTGCAGGGATCTGACTTGATCGTTTCTTTCCTCGTCTTCTTTGTCTTCCACAAAAAATTCTAAATTCTCGTAGTCATCAACAATCTCTTTATATTTCTGTTTATTCTTTCTGAACTTCAAGTCCAATTTATCAGTGGACTTCAATGACTCTATGGTTTTGTTGTCTATTTTGTGTTCATTTTCCGGAACTTCGCTAGTGTTCAAAAAGTTTTCAAAATCATTAAAATCATCTTCTAGTTCTTTCAAGAGACTCTGTGATGACTTCAGTTTCTGTTGTGCCTCAGTTTCTTGCTTTTTAGTAGGGAAGTAATCCTCTACTGAAGATTTCTTGCTGCTGCTATGGCTCGTGCTTCTCTTCACCATTAACACCCGTTTTTTGTCTTTGTATATAGTGATGTAGCTATTATAAGAACTGTTTTTCAGGTATTGTTGTTGATGTTCTAAATTAATCAATGCACAAATTTAAAACATGATCATGTTTTATCCATTTTTCAAACAGAAAAATAACATTAAATTAGATTTTGCTGAGACTGTTTCTTTTTTTTTTTTTTTTCGTTCACCATTGCAAGACAGGGGGAAGATACGCGACTTTGATCTCAGGAACTAAACATAAACAAACAATTCACTAATCGAATTAAACTCAAATGATGTCTAAGTACTTTCTAAATTATTTCTTTTTAAGTTACACTTGGATGTAATCTTTTTTCTCTAAAGGATCACACACATAAAGTTTTGATTATTCAATAATCATATATAAAAATTATTTATCTCTTTATTCAATCTGTTTTTAGTCTTTGTTGGAAGAAGGCAATTTGGTTTCAACTGGCTTTTGTTCCTTAGCCTTCTTTTGCTTGGCTTGGGTGTAGACGATACCAGCTAGGAAACCGATCATGATGGATAAAATGGACAAAAAGTTCTTTGGAGCATCAAAGAAGATCATACCAGCCAAGGCAATAGGTAACTTGTTCAAAGCACCAACCATGGAGTAAGTGGTGGAGGAGGTGACTCTGACACACCAACCGGAACAGTATGAAATACCAACGGAGAACATACCTGAAACAATCATGGCAGTGACAGATTCCTTGGTTAAGTTGACTTGGATGTTTTCTGGAGACCAGTCTTCTAGAATGAAGGAGGATAATAATAAGATAGGTAAGGCGACGGCATTGTTGTAGAACATGGTATCGAAGTCCTTGAAGTTGGTCAATTTAATTCTCATTCTCATAACTAAAACAAACAAGGCAGATGAGACACAGTTAGCCAACATCCACAAGTAACCAATGTTGAAGGCAGGTTCGGATGCTTTAGCAGCGGCGGAACTAACGGCAGCAGTGGCAGCCTTTTCAACTAATCTCTTGCTTAAACCTTGCTTGGCTTGGTTGTCACCAATGGTGGCTACAACAGAGGACAAAACCATCAACAAGAAGGAACCTAGTTCCATGGAGGTGACCTTACCACCAAAGAATAAGACCTCACCATAGGCAATCAAAATGATGGTCAAGTTCTTGAAGATGGTATAAATAGGAACAGGTAAGAACTGTAAGGACTTGGAACCAGTGTAGATCATGGCAACCAACAAGAAGTTGATTGGCAACCACTTCTTGACGTCTTGCTTGTTCAAGTTTCTGAATTTGGCGTAGTTCAAACCCTTCAACACAACCAATAGTAAACAACAAACCAGACATTGCACAAACAACATCACAAAGTTCATGTTGAAGTTCTTCAGGTTGACAACAAACTTGTTGACAATGGTCATGATAATGGATGAACAGCAGTAGGCTGTGATGGAAACAGGACCGTTGTTGACCCATGAAACACCAACTTTAGAGTTTCTTAATTCATCGCTCATTTTGTATTTGATATATTATATTATTTATGGTTGGTTGTCTTGGATATATAAGATATCTACTAATTGTTTAGTGTGGTATGATCTTTTTTGATTGATATAGTACAACGATTGCATTATTAGATCATTATCATTAGAAATCAATTGTTAGAGTCTTTTTCAAATCTATTTTGATTTTACCCATAAAAAAGAAGTATGCTATTAACAGTGAAGAAAATTTTTCTTAGATTTCTTAGGAAAAAATAAATAGAGTGAAATGATTGCTGTCAGTGATATTTTTTTTATGTTTCAAAAGATTTCGTTACCCTCTTTTGGAAAACGTGTACGAATTTAGATACAGCCGTTTTGGGAAATCGAGAAAAAAACAGATCACATCTGGTCTAGATTACTATTACCCTTTTGGGAGATACACTACTATATTGTTAAGTTGATGGATTTAGATGT
>ERZ794949.510-NODE-510-length-12083-cov-18.256817_pt1 | contig 12083 bp, 11 predicted proteins | sample MGYA00511363_ERZ794949 | MGnify/ENA primary metagenome ERZ794949 (study PRJEB30137, sample SAMN04331402) | food metagenome | isolation source: T1 must sample point D1 replicate B | place: Australia: South Australia ...
CAGTCAATTGAGTTCTATCAATCATGATGTCCTTGGCAACTTTATCGTTAAAGTCAAAGGCACGTTGCATGTATAGGTAGTCGTACTTTTCAAGATCACCATTTTCAACGGCTTCTTTTGAGATGCTTAGGATTTCAGCTTGTGACATTGATTCATCACTTTCGTCTGTCATCTTAAGCCCCATTAACTTAACAACACCAGCAGCACTGACGTTGATAGCCCAAACACCAGGATAGAAAATTGTGTGGAAGTAATGGAGTGGAGTAGCCACGTAACCTAGAATCCTTCTAGGCATGGCGATACTGATGTTCTTAGGAACAACTTCAGTAAATACCACTTCTAAATAGGTAAGAATCAAGATACCAATTACACCACCGATGGCGTGAGCGGTACCAGCAGTGACCCATCCAGATTTTAATTCAAGTAAATCAAAGATGGCGTCAACGATAAGACTTTCACCAACCCAACCCATGATGATACCACAGACGGATACACCCACTTGGGTGGTTGATAAATAGTCATTTAGGTTAGTGATCATGTGCATTTCACGAGCAAGCTTCTTTGACTTACCCTTATTTTCTTCTTCTTCTTCCAACATACTGTATCTGGTTTGCACTAAGGCAAATTCACAGGCAACAAAGTAAGCGGCGAAGAAGAAAGCGATTAATACAATAACGATTTGAAAGAATATCGCACCACTATCCAACAGAACATTCCCCGTTTCTTAATAAAATTTATATAATGTCTACATTATACCTTTTATGTTTATTTTTTTTAAGTAATTTAATGAATATAATAACCTATTTTCACTAAAAAAGATTTAAAAAAATGAAACTTTTGGCAAAAATTTAACATTTATTCTACATATATAGTTTTACACATTTGCTTCAGCAATTAAACTAGCTAGCTTATCGCGGTTCCATAAATCTATGTCTAACTTTTCGCTCGCTGAGATGGCGTGAGGTGTGAAGTAGCTGTTGGTAATGACCACGGCCTTCTTACAATTGTAGTAACTACGCCCTGAGTTGGCCTCTTGGACCGCCTTTATGCCGACGGGACTGGCGTATAGTTTGCATTGAAATACATAACTGGTGTCGCCATTTTTGGCGTAAACGTCGACACCGAAGTCGCTGCTTCCCTGAGTGCGTTTGATGTCTGAGAAACCAAGTGCCTTGAGCAAGTCACAGGTAAAGGTTTCAAACTGATAACCGTCGAAGTTATCAATCGTTGCCAGCTTTTGTTTGGACTGATAATCCATAAATGATTGATACTCGTCTGTTACGTGGGCGTCTGCTAGTTGATCCTTTTGGGCTTGGAGACGCTTGATGTCTTCTACTAGGCTATCGTGTTGAGTGGTTAACTCGTTTAGCTGTTGATATTTGATGTTGAGTTCATTGATTTGTTTGCTTAACTGATTACGGTAGGCCTTTTGTGATTCAATGCGCTCGTTCATCTCGTCTAATTGACGCTTCAACAGCGATAGTTCGTTTAGATAGGGCGTCGCTTGTGCTTGATATTGCTGTCTAGAGATATCGATGGCTCGATTTTGATACGTCATTTGATTAGAAACGACGGGCGTCTTTTTAAACGTATATGTTTGATGACGACTAATGTTGTTTTTAATGGTTTTAATAAAGTGTTTGTCTGATTTTGGTAGGATACAGTATCCAATGACTAGCAGGGTAAAGTTGATGCACAGTGCTGTCAGTTGATCGTAAACCTTTGATAGGTGAATCATGGATACCACGATGTCGATAATTTTCAATGTGATTAGGATACATATAAATCGACGAATGAAGTGACTGGTTTTCACGTCTAAACTTCCTTTTTATGATTTGATAATAACCTTATTTTATCAGATTTGACGCGGTTTCTCTATGATTTTAAGAACATTTGTTCTGTATCAACGCAAAAAAATCCCCCGGCAGATTGCCGAGGGGATTTTCTTAGCCATGATGTTTCTTTATCGTGGCGATGTTTCCGGGATGGTTATTGAATCCGTAAGAGTTAGAAACGACATATTGAGGACGATGTTTGGAAGCATCAAAAGTGCGGTATAGATAATCACCGATTATGCCCAGCGCAAGCATGATCATTCCTGATAGGACACACATTAGGGAGATTGCAAATGTAAGTGTCGAGATACCAGTAAAGACGGTGATTAATCCATAAATGACTCCAGCGATAATACTGATGAAACCGGTATAATTTACTATCTTGAGGGGGATTTCGGAGAATGAGGTGATTCCATCAGACGCTAGTCTAATCATTTTAGTTAGGGGGTATTTTGTGACTCCCGCATTTCTTTCTTGTCGTTCATAAGTTACGGCGGTTTGTTTAAAACCAACCCATGAAACTAGGCCACGAACAAATGGCTCAGGTTCGTTTAATTTGGAAAGTGCATCAACCACTTTACGATCCATTAGGCGAAAGTCACCAGTATCAAGGGGGATATCAACGTTGGCGACTTTATGCATCACACGGTAGAAGGCTTTCGCAGAGAAACGTTTGAAGAAAGATTCGCCTTCACGGATAAGGCGTTTTCCATAGACAACGTCAAAGCCTTCTTGCCACTTTTCAATCATGTTAGGGATTACAGATGGGGGATCTTGTAAGTCCGCATCCATGACGACAACCGCATCACCTTTGGCATATCTAATACCGGCGGTAATTGCTAGTTGGTGACCGAAGTTTCTTGAAAATTCGACCAATCTAATGTTTTCGTATTGTGATTGTGCGTGACGGATAATATCTACGCTTGAATCGACAGAGCCGTCATCCACAAAGATAATTTCGTAAGTTTCAATTTGGCATTCCACGAAGTTTTCTAGGACTTCGATGGTGTTTTTGATGCCAGCTTCTTCATTGTAAACGGGGAGAACAATGGAGATTTTATTAATTTTATTTGGCATGAGACACCTCCAGATTAATAAATGCTGGAAAGGTCATATAAGGTACCGTTGCTCATGTTAGATGGTCCACCACCCATATTCATTGATTGCTTACCACTTGGTTTGGCCATCTTAGCGGATGTACCATTCTTCATGGTGAAGTTCATTGAGTTGGATGAAGAAGTAGTGCTGGATGAACCACCATATTCGCTAGCACTGACCTTCTTAGCATGTTTCTTGATCCAGTTAACAATAGTGCTATTAGTAGAACCAGACTTACCTTCATCTAGGTAGTATTTAACTTGTCCAGATTTTACTAATTGCTTGAATTTGCTTAATGTCATTGCAGGGTCAGTTCCATTGAAACCACCCATTGCCATGACGGCTTTCTTGGTTTTAATAATATATGGAGCAGCAGTGCCAGAATCTGCGGTTGCAAATAGGTACTTGGCATTGCCTTGGTGTTTAGTTAAATAGTTCAACAATTTGGTATTAACTGTTCCGTTACCAATTCCACCTGAGTTATTACCACCACTGGTTAAGAGATCGGGACCAGCGGTAGGAATGGCTGCAGATTCTTTAGCAAGAGTTGGAGTTAATGACCAGAAACTAGGTGCTACAGCAATTGATAGTAGCCCTACGATAACGATAGCCTTTCCGGCAGGTTTAGCTTTAAATACAAGTAATAAGATACTTGCTAGAACTGCTACGACTAGGATTAAGACGCTTAACCATGCGTAGTAGCTTGATACATACCATGCTTGTAGTCCGGCAGTAACAACGATTGCTAGTGGTAGGAAGTATGCCTTGTAATTGTTTAGACCGAATCGTTTAAACAAGTCCAGCATAGCTGCTAACCCAAGTCCAGCAAGAGCTGCAATGGCGGGAGCTAACATGATGGTGTAGTAAGGATGGAAGAAACTAGCTACGGAGAAGAATCCGTAGACTGGAACTAACCAACCTGTCCATAAAACAGTGTGTTTTTGACGAGTAGTAAGTTGGTACCATTTACGCTTAGGATCAGCGAAGCCGATGAATGCAGCAATCATACCGATGATGGAGAATGGTAGCAACCAACTAATTTGTGGTCCTAAAGCTGATTGGAATAGACGAAGTGGACCAGCAGTTCCGATGTTAAATGCACCACCGGCACCACCCATGCCGCCTTTACCGTTCATCTTCATACCACCACGATGGGTTCCGCCAGGGAAGTTACCACGTGATTTCATGTTTTTAGATGGATTGAAATTACCCATCTTTCCACTTGGTGGGGTCATGTTGTTGTTGGTTTTTGTGCTTCCAGTAGGTTGCTTAGAATTCTTAGAAGAATTACCACCCATACCCTTGAAGGCACCACCGGTACCAGTAGTTTGACCTAGTAATCTTTGAGTACCGTTGTACCCAAAGGCTAGTTCTAATACTGAGTTATGTTGTGATCCACCTTCATATGGACGGTTATTAGCTGATGTCATATCAACTGATAGTGGCCATGATAGGGTGAATACCACTAAAGCAATTGTGGCAAGTGATAACTTACCAATCTTTTTCTTCCATGAATCGTTTGATGCTAACCAGTAGAAGATAAGCATTGCTGGAATAATCATGAAAGCTTGTAGCATTTTGATGTTAAACGCGAATCCAATGGTAGCAAAACTTCCGATTAACCAGTACATGTTGTGCTTGTTAATGGATTTTTGTAGCATCCAGATTGCTAACAATAGGAAGTAGATTAAAGTAGCATCCATATTGTTGGTACGAGAGTCAGCAACAACAATGGGGGTAATTGTCATTACTAACGCTGCGATCCTACCTGCGAATCGACCAAAGTAAGGAGTTACTAGTCGATACATTAGGTAGACGGATCCGACACCGAATAATACTGATGGTAGGACCACACTGAAGTTTGAAACACCTAGGATTTTAGCTGATATAGCCATGAACCATAGGGCAACAGGTGGTTTATCGACAGTGATGTATCCGGCTGGATCAAAACTGGCATACCAGAAGTTTTTAAAACTCTGGGTCATACTAGTGATGGCGGAAGTATAGAAGTCGTTGGCAGAACCAGTCTTCCATGTTCCGTAACCGTACAAGCCTAATGCAATTAGGAGAATAATGGCTAACACCCAGTCGACTTTATGTCGTTGGAAGAAGTTAGGCTTCTTGTCTGTCGGTTCATTCATTGGCAGATGCCTCCTTTAATTCTGTTTTTCTAAATACCCAATACTTACTTAATAGGAAGTTAGTAGGAGTAGTGACTAGAAGCGTGATTAGGGGGATAATGCTTTCAATAACGTGGAAATAGTTACTTGCCACTTCTGTTACTAAGATACTCAAGGTCCATGTTAAAAGGTAAGTAAGGTAGTATTTAACGACGATCATCCAGTCATGGTTGGCCTTAAAGACCCACTTTTGATTAATGGTTAGACCAATAATCGATGTAGTACCATATCCAATCGCCATTGCAAAAGTAGGAGAAGTTGCTTTATACAACATTGAATAGATAAGATAAGTTAAAATAGTATTGATAAGACCAACAATTCCGAATTTAAAAAACTGCCGCAAAATATTTATCATGGTTGGGCACTTCCTTTTTTGGAATGATTTAAGTCTAGTTTAAGAAAATTAAACTAATCTTAAAGCAATCATAAACTTAACTTAAATGACAAAATTAATTGAAATCGAAAGGAATGATTAACATGGATGGTTTAAATATCTTAATCGTCGAAGACGACGAAAACTTAGCAGCCAGTGTGGCTCAATTCTTATCACCAATCGGAAATACAACGGTGGTAAATGATGGCTTTGAAGGCCAAATGATGGGCCAAGACAACATCTATGACATCGCAATTTTAGATTTAATGCTACCGGAAGTCAGTGGATACGATATCTTAAAACACTGGCGAGTAGATGACGAAATCGACATGCCCGTTTTAATTTTGACCGCAAAGGACACCATGGCTGATAAGGTGCATGGGTTCGAATTAGGCGCCGACGATTACTTAACTAAGCCATTCCATCGTGAAGAACTAATCCTTCGTGTAAAGGCCTTGTTAAAGAGAACAGGTCGTCTTGGTAACAACAACACATTGTCAGTGGGCGAATTCAATGTTGATTTGAGTCGCCACTACGTTGAATACCAACATCAAGAATTGAAATTAAACGGAAAAGAATACGACCTATTGGTCTACTTCATGCAAAATCCTTCTACTATTATTACCAAGGACCAAATCTTCGATCGTCTATGGGGATTTGATTCTGAAACTTCATTATCAGTAGTTGAGGTATACATGAGTAACTTAAGAAAGAAGATTAAACAAATTTCTGGAGAAAACCCAATCAAGACACTAAGAAATGTTGGGTACATGCTAGAAGGATCCAATCAATGAGAGATCGCATTTTAGAACACAAACAACAAATTAAGTTGTTCATTAAGGAATTAATTGGTTTTGCGATTTTATTTGCGATTTTAGGATTAATTGTTTACTTCTTCTTCCAAAAGTCGATTTACTCCAACATCGACGCTGGATTGAACCGCCAAAAGGAACGAATTGAGCGAAACACTTACGCCAATGAAGGCCCGTTGAGTGTTAATCAACGTCCCGGCGGTTTTAATCCGTTTAACAACTACAACAATAGTGACTTCCAGACTAACGTGATTGTCTTCAATAAAAAGGGAATTATCTCCAATAGAGGGATGCTTGGTCAAAGAAATTACAAGCTATTGAGTAAGTTGACCGTTAAGAACAGAAAATTAAATCAAGTTGAAGAAATTACTTTGTGGTCTAACAACTATGTGACCACGTTTAGAGGGATTCTATTAAAGGTGTCTGACGACAATACCAATCCCGAATATGCGGGTAATTATGTATTGATTTTGCAAAATATCGATGCTGATTTACTTGCCTTGCACAGTTTCGTCGAAGCATTGATTGTGACATTGATATTCTTCTGGGCAATCGCGATTTTAATCGCTTACTACCTATCTAAGTCGAGTATGAAACCAATCATTAATTCATGGCACAGACAAAAGGAATTCAGTTCCAACGCCGCCCATGAATTGAGAACGCCGTTAACGGTTATTCAAAACCAAATGGAATTCTTGCTAACTAAACCAAACGACAAAGTCGTTGATCAGATTCAACCGGTATCGACAACGCTAGAAGAGGTTAAGCATCTAAAGGTCTTAACCCAACGACTATTGACGCTAGCGCGTTCTGATTCCAATATCGTCCAAGCACAACGTTCTGATGTCGAATTGAAACCATTCTTTGAAGGTGTCTTGTCACCATTCAACGAGATTGCCACAAGTCAAAACAAGTCGTTTGTCGACACCATCGATGTCGATGGAAATGGCCATATTGATGCCGATTTGATTAAACAATTGGTGGTTATCCTAATTGATAATGCGATGAAATATACACCAAAGGGTGGCACCGTTGCCGTTAAGATTTTAAAGAACCACAGTAATCTAAAGATTGTGGTTTCAGACACTGGAAACGGTGTTCCTGACGAGGACAAAGCGCGTATCTTTGAACGTTTCTACCGTACAGATAAGTCGAGAAATTCCAAGACTGGGGGAACTGGTTTGGGATTATCAATTGCTAAATGGATTGTCGACCAACATCATGGTCGAATTCATGTCCGTGATAATCACCCAACCGGATCAATTTTTACAGTAAATATTAATTTATAAAAAATTAAATATTACAAATTTTTTCTAAAATTTAATATGGAATTAGCTTTCTTTTACCCCTCCGGCTCTGTTACAATAAGCAATAATGATAAAGCGATAAGAGGAGGTGTATAAGATATAAATTAATTTTTTAATTTCTTTATATCTTTATATGAGAAAAAAAGGATTATGGTTCTCGATTGTTGCCGTAATCGGTTTGATGCTTGCTAGCACCTCTGTACCAGCAATGGCTGATGCAAGCAATGCTAACACATCAAACACCGTTTATGACATGTCAGAATGGCAAGGTAGCCTTACCGATACCCAAGCACAACAATTAAAAAATGAAGTGCCATTCGTTATTTTAAGAGTGCAATACGGTAGTGCCTATGCCGACAAGACATTTGAACACAATCGTGATTTAATGGACAAGTATGGTATCCCATACGGGGTATACTCATTTAGTCAATACGAAAATCCTAGTGATGCCGCTTATGAAGCCAAAGTGCTATATAGTCGTGCACCAAAAGCAAGATTTTACGTAAATGACTATGAATCACAAACTGTTACTTCTGGTGGAACCAATGAATCAACCGATGCATGGTTGAAGGCATTGAGACCATTAGTTGGTCAACGTAAGATTTTATTCTATTCATACGCTAATTTCATGGTTCAAAACGCAGCTAGTTCAGTTGCTAACTATGACGGTTACTGGTTAGCGGCATACCAAAACAACGAACCTGCCAGAGAACATGTTTTATGGCAATTTACAGATAAATTCCATTCAAACGCATTAGGTAAAAACCTAGATGCAAGTATGTTTACCTCAAAGGATGCTAACTGGTTCATTGGTGACGTTTCCGATGCCACTAATCCTACTGCCGTACCAAAGATTAAAGCTCCAAAGAGTGATCAATCTTCTAAGAAGGTAAATAAGAAGCAAAGTACAGCGCAAAAGAATGCGTCCAGCCAAGCTAACAAACAAGCTGCCGACACTAATGACTCAAACAACAATGTTAATAACTCAGCATCAACTACTAAGCCAAAGAAAAAGGCTGCAGTTAAGAATGTTAATTACACTGCTGTTAATAAATCAATGACAATTGCTGGTGGTACCGGTTTGAAGATTTATAACCATGTACCTGGCGATAACCGTTACAAGAAGAACACTAAGGCCGTCCACAAGAGTAATTCTTACGCAACCAAGCGAGTTACTATTAACTCGGTAGCTAAGAATACTTCAAATGGTCGTACTTACTACCGTGTTCTACAAAACGGTAAGGTATTAGGTTGGATCAACACCAATGGTTTGGTAGCTAACGTTACTTATTCCAAGTACCACGCTACTAAGATTGTTAGAATGCACCCAAAGGTAAACTTCTACAATCACGTTGGTAACAGTGGATTCGCTGATATTCACGTTACTAACTACGGTACCGGATATGCTTACACTCCAGTACAAATCACCCAACGTGCTAAGAAAGACGGCTGGAAGAAGTACTACTACAAGGCTTACTACCAAGGTAAATTTATTGGTTGGGCCTACGGTGCAATGTTTAAATAAAAAACTTTGATCAAAAAGACGATTCGATAAAAGAATCGTCTTTTTTTATATCTTTTTAAAATTTTTTATTAAAAATAAACGCTGTCATATCAACGTTTGCAGCGTATTTTTAGCACTCAATGTAATTAAGTGCTAGTTTTTCCTTGACTATTTGACCAATACTGACTAATATAAGAATTGTTGATAGGAAATAAATAACTACCAACTAAATATTGAAAATAATGAAAAGGGGCTTTGATTATGGCTAACGAATTAAGAAACAGAGACTTTAATGTATTTGATCCAATGAACGATTTCTTCGGTGACTTTGGTAAGAATTTCTTCAATTCAGTTGCTGGTAATCAAATGAAGACTGACGTTATTGAAAACAAAGATAATTACGTAGTAAGCTCTGAATTACCTGGTTTCAAGAAGGATGAAATTCATCTAGATTACAACAACGATACTCTAAGTATTCATGCTACACATGACTTGAGTAAGGAAGACACCAACAAGGAAGGTAAGGTACTAAGAAAGGAACGCACTTCAAGTAATATCGCTCGTGCATTCTACCTACCTGATATCGATATTGATAATGTATCTGCCGACTATGACGGAGGTATTTTAAAGATTACATTACCAAAGCAAGAAGTTAAGGATGAAGAAGCACACAAAATCAACATTAACTAATTAACTCAAATAATTGGAGGGATATCTTATGGCAAACGAACTAAGAAACAATGTATTCAACGACTTTATGGATCCAATGAGCAACTTCTTTGATGGATTAGGCAGAAACATGGCTAACTCCTCAAAGATGAAGACAGATGTTATCGAAAATGATGACGAATTCGAAGTGAAAGCTGAACTACCAGGATTTAAGAAGGAAGATATCAACATTAATTACGAAAATGATACCTTAACAATCCATGCTATTCACGATTTGAATAAGGAACAAAAAGACGAAGACGGTAAGTTGATTAGAAGCGAAAGAACATCTAGCGATGTTAGTCGTTCATTCTACTTACCTGATGCAGACACTGGTAAGATTGGTGCTAAGTATGAAGGTGGTATCTTGGATATCATGGTGCCTAAATCTGCAGAAAAGCAATCCAAGCATTCAATTTCAATTAACTAATGCAAAAAAGAGCCGATATGGCTCTTTTTTTGTGTATTTTTTTCTGTAATATAAAGTGAAAAGATATTATAATAGAATTATAATGATTTTTTAAGGATGATTGGAGTGTTAGTAGATGAGATTAGGTTGTTCTGGAGCGTTAGTTCTAATATTTTTACTTTTATGTGTGGTATCTAATCCAATATTAGCGATTACTATCGGGATTATCATTGCTTTAGCGGTAATTGTGTACGTAGTAATTAAGAACCACGGAGAAGTAGAACAGGCACGTTATAACAACGCACAAACAATTGATGCCTCAATGTCAAAAGAAGCATCATTCCAATTTAATAGTATGGTTTACAAACCAGTCACATCTTCTAAGGATGATATTCCTAACATGGAAATGATTCTAAGAACTGATCCAATCAAATACATTAAGAGCGATGAATTATCAAAACGTGAACAAGACATGCTAGATTCAGGTTACTCAATGGAAAACATCAGGGTTGCCAGAATCAACGTTGTTCAAGGATACAACGCTCAATACCAATTGTTTGATCGTTACTATGATGTCCTAAAAGTTGAATCTGACATCACAACCGTTCCAAATCGTGCTATGACGGTATTACTAAAGCAAATGGTAATGTGCTTCTATCACCAAGAATTTGGTTTAAGCATTGACGTCCAACCACACTCATTTGACGATAACATGATTAAGAAGTTCATCGAACTATGTCCTGAAGTGAATATGTCTTCTTCATACTTCGATAACGCCAATATTACTAACGAAAGATTCTTAAACCAACGCATTGATAAAGGTTGCTTAAACGCTTTTAAGAACATCATGATTGGTTACGACCTATAATATTTATCAAAAAGAGCTACCAAGTTTTGGCAGTTCTTTTTTTATTTTTATTGACTTAAATCATTAATAGATATATAAACTTAATAAGTAGTTTTTAAGTTAGAATTAATTTTTTATCATAAACTACTCTACATAGTTTTACGTTTCACCGGAGTGATGATAATGAAAAAATACAGTAACACTGTTTGGACCATTTTTTTGCTATACGTTTTAATATTGTTATTTAGCGTTCACAGTTTAGTAATCTTTATTGCTGGATTGGCAATGCTTTCTATCCCAGTTGGATTAAGAAATATGCTAATCGTTGATTTTAAAAATAGAACTAAATGGTTCAACGTCGTAATGACAATCGTTGATATTTTGTTATTAGCTATAATCATTTGGATCAATATCAAATAGAAAAGCATACGATTTATCGTATGCTTTTTAATATATCCATAGCATCAACAGTATTAAAATATCCCATGAACAGTGGAGTACAATTGGTGCTATAATCCCGTTTGATTCCTCTCTAGATTTACCTAACAAAACTCCAGCTAATATGTAATACGCTAACGAAATGATGCTAAATAATGAATGGGAGATTCCATAAATAAATGATGATAATAGGATAGCGTATTTTGCGTTAAAATTTTTCTTTAAGTAAGACTGAATTAAATCTCGGAAGAATAGTTCAACAACGATTGGTGATAATGTTAGACTCGCGACAATACACAGTAATAGTAATTTTGAATCATTATATCCAATTAAATTAGATAAATTGGTCTGAAAACTTTCGTGTGGGTTGGCAGTTAGGAGAACGAAAGAAACTTCTAGGAGAAATAATTCGATTCCAATTATTACCAATTTGAAGTTAAAATGATTATTATGGAAAGCATTAATTATTTTTTTATTGAGTATTTTATGGTAGAGATAAAGAATAACCGACATTAAAATGATAAAGGTAAATAATACCTCAATAACAGCATGGAATAATGGTTCGTTTGTTG
>ERZ794949.511-NODE-511-length-12075-cov-191.169884_pt1 | contig 12075 bp, 5 predicted proteins | sample MGYA00511363_ERZ794949 | MGnify/ENA primary metagenome ERZ794949 (study PRJEB30137, sample SAMN04331402) | food metagenome | isolation source: T1 must sample point D1 replicate B | place: Australia: South Australia ...
TGTGGTGGCTGAGAAGGAGTAGTGGTTTCCGATGTCTGGCTGTTATTATATCCGATTATTTTTATATCCGATTATTATTATATCCTATTGTTTTATATCCGATTGTTTTTATATCCGACAAATGCTTTATATCCGATTGTTTTTATATCCGACTGTTTTTATATCCGACATGCATCTCATATTTCCGACTTGATCTGCCTATGTCCGAACACCTTTTCTTTCTATGCGGGTTTTTCTGCTCCCCAAGCTGTCTCACGCTGACTTTTTAGGCGTTGTTTTGAAAATTTTTTTCACCAAAAAAAATTTTCCTGCTTGTTTTAAGCTGAGTTTCGCTTTAGTTAATAGTGTAATCAATTTAAAAACACTCTTCGTGAATTTGGTGTTTACTTGTTTTTTTATTTGAAATTTTTTTTTTTTTAAATTTATATGATCAGCAACACGAAATTCAATACGACAATTTTGATCAGTATCAAAACCAAACGACTGAGCATATTATTGAACGAGATAGTAGTTAATTCTTTCTTTTTACTATCATAACTTTGTACTATTTGAAAAAAAAAAAAAACAATATGAGCCCAAAGGACAACTCAACAGACATGCTATACCAACCAGGTACCAGATGTTGGTATCCTGATAAAGAAAATGGATGGATTGGAGGTGAAATCTTATCCAAAAATTTTGATAAAGCCAGTAATATATACAATTTAGAGCTAAAATTAGAAGATGGTAGTGTTATAAAGGTTGAATCAAATACTCTAACCGAAAATGATCTAACTGATTTTTCTGATTCGGATGTTCAAAAAGCCATTTCCGAAGCCACCAACGGTAAAAGTTCTTCTTTTCTGCCTTTGTTGAGAAACCCACCTATTTTAGAATCCACTGAAGATTTAACTTCCTTATCGTATTTAAATGAACCTGCTGTTTTGCATGCGATCAAAGCCAGATACTCTCAATTAAACATTTATTCATACTCCGGTATAGTTTTGATTGCTGCAAATCCTTTTGATAAGGTTGATGAGTTATACTCTAGAGATATGATACAAGCATATGCTGGAAGAAGAAGAGGTGAACTTGAGCCCCATTTATTTGCTATTGCCGAAGAAGCTTATTCTATGATGAAAAATGAAGGAAAAAATCAAACCATTGTTGTATCAGGTGAATCCGGTGCTGGTAAAACAGTTTCTGCCAAATACATCATGAGATACTTTGCCTCTGTTGAAGAAATTCACAAAAATGGAACTAACATAGCTTCGGAAAATGAATCTGATTCTGAAGATGATAAAATCTCTGATACTGAAAAGAAGATTTTAGCTACTAACCCTATCATGGAAGCATTTGGTAATGCTAAAACCACCAGAAACGACAACTCTTCGAGATTTGGTAAATATCTAGAAATTTTATTTGATGACAACACATCCATCATTGGTGCAAAGATTAGAACTTATTTATTGGAAAGATCAAGACTTGTATTCCAACCTGAAAATGAAAGAAATTACCATATCTTTTATCAAATGTTGAAAGGTTTGACTGATGAACAAAAGGAAGAGTTTTCTTTGAAAGACATTGGAGATTACAAATACCTAAATCAAGGTGGTTCTTATGAAATTGATAATGTTGATGATAAAAAAGAATACCAAATTACTTGTGATGCTTTATCTTTAGTAGGTATTGATGAAGAAAAACAACATAAGATTTTTCAAACATTGTCTGCTTTGTTACACATAGGTAATATTGAAATTACCAAAACAAGAAATGACGCATCTTTGTCTTCAGAAGAACCTAATTTACAAATTGCCTGTAAGCTATTAGGATTAGATCCTGTACTATTTGCCAAGTGGATATGTAAAAAGCAAATCACCACAAGATCCGAAAAAATCATATCTAACTTGAGTTTTGAACAAGCTATTGTTGCTAGAGATTCTGTTGCTAAATTCATATACTCCGCTCTATTTGACTGGTTGGTTGAAAACATTAATGTCACTTTATGTAATCCAGAAATTGAGCATAAGGTCAAGAACTTTATTGGTGTACTAGATATTTATGGTTTTGAACATTTCAAGAAAAATTCTTTTGAACAATTTTGTATTAACTACGCCAATGAAAAATTACAACAAGAATTTAATCAACATGTTTTCAAATTGGAACAAGAAGAATATGTCAAGGAAAAGATTGAATGGTCTTTTATTGAATTCAATGATAATCAACCTTGTATTGATCTTATTGAAAACAAAGTTGGTATTTTATCTTTACTTGATGAAGAATCCAGATTACCAGCTGGTAATGACAAGTCATGGTCTTCTAAGTTAATCGATACTTTAGACAAGCCTCCTACCGACAAAACTTTTAAAAAGCCAAGATTCGGACAAGATAAATTTATAGTTAAGCATTATGCTTTGGATGTTGAATATGACTCTGAAGGATTTATTGAAAAGAACAGAGATACTGTTTCTGAAGGTCACCTAGAAGTCTTAAAGAAATCCGAAAGTGATATTCTTAAAGAATTATTAACTGTTATTGATGAAAGAGCTGCTGCTTTGGAAGCTAAAGAACAAGAACAACTTGCCTCTGGTGCTGTTAAAAAATCAGTTGGAAAAATTGGTCAAAAGAAAAAACCAACATTAGGTTCTATTTTCAAAAACTCCTTGGTTGAATTAATGGAAACAATCAACTCTACAAATGTTCACTATATCAGATGTATCAAGCCTAATGATGCAAAGGCTGCTTGGAATTTTGATAACTTAATGGTTTTGTCTCAATTAAGAGCTTGTGGTGTCTTGGAAACTATCAGAATTTCCTGTGCCGGTTTCCCAACCAGATGGACTTATGATGAATTTGTATCTAGATATCACATCTTAGCTCCATCTGAACATTGGAGTAAGCTATATAATTCTCAAGATCTAAAGAAAGAAGACATTAGAGAATTAACCGAAAAGGTTTTAAGTTTAACAAATACAGATGACTCCAAATTCCAATTAGGTCTGAATAAAATCTTTTTCAAGTCAGGTATGTTGGCTCACTTAGAAAAACTAAGAAATGACAAGCAACAACAAGCCATTATTCAAATTCAAAAGAAGATTAAAGGTAAATTCTGGAGAAAATGGTACTTGGAAGTCACTGGCTCTATAAGGGATTTAACCTCTGTTTTGAAGGGTGAGTACACAAGAAAGGTTGTCGATACTGAATTTAAAACCGAACTTGCTGTTGATATTCAAAAGGTTATCAAAGCATTTAAGATCAGAAAAGACACTAACCAAATAATCAGTTCTGTTATTAGAATTCAAAGTGTTTTGAGAATGTTGGAACACCAAAAGCAATTTGCCATTCAAAGGGATAACAATGCTGCAACTGCTTTACAAAAGAAAATAAGAGCTTTGAAGCCAAGAAGAGAATTTTTACACAAGAAGAAGTCTACTGTTGTTGTTCAATCTTTGATCAGAAGAAAATTTGCTAAAGCTAAGCTAAGTAGTTTAAAGACTGAAGCCGAATCTGTAAATAACTTGAAAGAAGTATCATATCAATTAGAAAATAAGGTAATTGAACTAAGTGAATCTTTGGCTGTCAAGATTAAAGAAAACAAGGAATTGAATGTTAGAATCTCGGAATTACAAGAAAGTTTGTCTTCAAATGTCAATTTGCAAGAAGCTTTGAAGTTAGAGAACGAAAACAGCAAGAAGAGCATTGAAGAATTGAATGCTGAACATTCTGACAGCGTCAAGTCTTATGAAGAAAAACTTCAATTAGCTAAAGCCAATATGGAATCTGTTTTGGTCGAAGTTGAAGAAATCAAACAAGCCAAAGAAGAATTGAAGAAGGATATCAAGGAAAAATTGGAAGAATTAACAAAGACCAGAGAACAATTATCCAACACCGACACTTTGAATACTGACTTACAAAATGAAGTTACATCTTTGAAGAGCGAAATCCAAAGATTACAAGCTGCACTAGCTTCAGGTGCCGCTTTATCATCTGCTGCTGTTATAAACAGTGGTCCTTCTGACTTTGTTGCAGGGGGTAATAGAAGCATCATTGCTTCTCCGGTCAAACATGAATTGCAATCCTCACCAGTTCATAAAAGATACTCTCATATTTCTCAACAAGGCGTTTTGGATTCACCAGGTTCTTTAATTTCTGGAATGAATGATGAGATGAACTTTGGTATGGGTGATGACAGATCAATTAGTGCTATCATGAACGATATTAACGATGAGTTATACAACTTGTTCAATGACACTGGACCATTGATTTCTGAAATTGTAGCAGGTTTACTATCTAATTTCAAGACCCCAGAAACTTCTACTTCAGTTAACTTATCTAGAAAAGAAGTTTTATATCCAGCCAGAATTTTGATTATTATTTTGTCTGATATGTGGAGACTGGGTTTGACCAAGCAAAGTGAAAACTTTTTAGCTGAAGTTTTGTCAACAATTCAAAAAATTGTATCCGGTATTAAGGGTGCTGATTTAATTCCAGGTGGTGCTTTCTGGTTAACAAATGTTAGAGAATTATACTCATTTGTTGTTTATGCTGAAAAGACTATCTTACATGATGATTCATATATCGATGGAATTGATGATGCTGAATTCAAGGAATACCTAAAGTTGATTGCTGATTTAAGAGACGATTTCGAGGCTCTTTCATACAATGTTTATAACTTGTGGGTTAAAAAATTGGAAAAGGATTTAGAAAAGAAGATTGTTCCAGCTGTGGTTTTAAGTCAATCATTGCCAGGTTTTGTTTCCTCTGAAAACAATAATTTGTTGCCAAAGTTCTTCAACTCTGGTTCTCCAACTTATAAAATGGATGATATCTTAACTTCATTAAACAACATTTACTGGTCTTTGAAAAACTACCACGTTGAGGCTGAAATCTTTACATCTATTACTACCACATTGCTTAAGTTCATTGATGCTGTTGCCTTTAATGATATTATAATGAGAAAGAACTTCTTGTCTTGGAAGAGAGGTTTGCAATTACACTATAATGTCACCAGATTAGAGGAATGGTGCAAAGGACATCACATTGCTGTAGGTCCAGATTGCTTGAAGCATATTATGCAAGTAGCTAAGTTATTGCAAATTAAAAAGGCTACTGTTGAAGACATTGATATTGTTTTCGAAGTCTGTTCTGCTTTGAAGCCTGTTCAAATTCAAAAGTTATTGACCTTATACGCCATTGCTGATTACGAAACTCCATTCCCGGAAAACATCTCCAAATATTTGGCTCAAAAGGTGAAAAACAGTGGTGAAGAAGAGAATTCTGGATCTAAAGCCAGCAATAAGCCTGTGTTCTTGCCATCCAATTCTGGTCCTTTCAAGGATCCATATGCCACTCTACCTACCAGAGAATTTGGTAAGATTGAAGCGTACATTCCAACCTGGTTGAACTTGCCAATCACTAAACAAATTGTCAAATTAGTAACTGAACATGTTCAATACCAAGAAAATGGTGATATATTAGACCAAGGTGGAATCTAATAACATTTATGTATAATTGAAACTATAATATTAATTAAATAATTAGCCTTTCGCTTACGTCGTAATTTCTTTTTTCTTTTTTTTTTTTTTTTTCTTAAATCCTGCTTTAAGCTCTCATCCCAGAATTCCCTCTTTGAGTAATTTTGAAAATTTACTTTAAAACGAAAAAAGCTGAAGATTTCTTATTTAAAAAATTTAAAAAAAATATATATACTATGAGTTTCCAACACTTAGCAAAAGAAGTCTCATCTGGATTTGAAAGAATAATACAAACCCTAAAACTAAAGGACCAAAGGCTTTAAAAAGAGATATAAAAAAAATGGTAGTCAAGCATCCTGAACCAAAAAAGTTCAAAATTCCAAAAGGTCCAAAACCTGTACAAAGAAAAAACAAAAACCAAATCGGTTTAGGTAAGGCTATTTTACAACAAAAAGCCAAGGCCAATGCCATCAAAATTTTACCAGATGGTGCAGTTCATTTTAAAACTGAAGACAACTCAGAAGATTCATGGGTTAAGATGAGATCCATTACCCAAGAAACAGCTCTTGATGAATTTTTAACCACTGCTGAATTAGCAGACAAGGATTTCACAGCTGATAGATTCAGTAATGTTCAAATTATCAGAATGGATCATAACAAATCAGAAGGTGGAAGTAGTGGGTTAACTTTAGAAACCAAAAAGGATATTGATGATAAAAAGAAAAAGTTTTCTAAGAATTTGATTGTTCCTAGAAGACCTAAATGGGAAAGAGGAATGGATAAATTTGAATTAAACAAATTAGAAAACGAAGCATTTTTGGATTGGAGAAGAGAAATTGCTTCTTTACAAGAAGTCTCCGATTTACTTATGACTCCATTTGAAAGAAATATTGAAGTTTGGAGACAACTTTGGAGAGTTGTTGAAAGATCTGATTTGATTGTTCAAATTGTCGATGCCAGAGATCCTTTACTTTTCAGATCTGTTGATTTAGAAATATACGTTAAAGAAGTTGATGAAAGAAAAGAAAACTTGTTGTTAGTCAACAAGGCTGATATGTTGACTTTTAGACAAAGAGTTGAATGGGCTAAGTATTTCATTGCCAGAGGTATCCAATTCTCTTTCTTCTCAGCCAAAAAAGCTAATATGGTTTTAGAAGATCAACAAGAACTGGGTGATATGTTTGCTGATGAAGACATTGATCTGATTTATAATGATATCCCTGAAGAAGATGATTTTACAGAAGAAGAATTAAAGCAAATCCCGGAAAATATATTACAAGCTACCAAGATATTGATGATTGAACAATTGGAAGATCTATTTTTAACTAGAGCACCAGAGCCATTAGAAGAAAATAAAGCTTTCCCAACACAAATTGGTTTAGTTGGTTATCCAAATGTAGGTAAGTCTTCCACCATTAATGCATTGGTTGGTAGTAAAAAAGTTTCTGTTTCTTCTACTCCAGGTAAAACAAAGCATTTCCAAACTATCAAATTGTCCGATAAGGTAACTTTATGTGATTGTCCGGGTTTAGTTTTTCCTAACTTTGCTTATACTAAAGGTGAACTTGTATTGAATGGTGTTTTACCAATTGATCAATTGAGAGATCATATCAATCCAACTGCTTTATTAGTTGAAAGAGTTCCTAAATATTTCCTGGAAGCTTGTTATGGTATTCATATTCCTATCAAATCTGTTGAAGAAGGTGGTGATGGTGTTACTCCAACTGCTAGAGAATTTTTGAATGCTTATTCTAGATCTAGAGGTTATATGACTCAAGGTTTTGGTTCCGCTGATGAAGCTAGAGGTTCCAGATATGTTTTGAAGGATTACGTTAATGGTAAACTATTATACGTTAACCCACCACCAAAGATTATTGAAGTTACAGAAGAGGATGAGGTTGATGAAATAGAATATACTTTGGAAGAATGTAAAAATTTCAATAGAGCAATCAACTCTTTCCATCATTTGCCTGAAAGTAGACAAGAACAAATCAAGCAATCTCTTGCGAAACAAGACATTGCCTTTGATGACTTCAGTTTGGCCAAAGATTTAGATAAGTTGACTTTCTCTGGTCACGTTGGTGCTGATGGTACCAATGGTGCCAAAAACATAACTCATGGTGGTAAACAAGCTAGAATAGAAAATAGTGTTGAATTGATGGATAGAGAATTCTTCAACATGGGATTAGTTGAAGGTAAAGTAACACAAGCATTCCACAACAGAAAACTAACCGATGGTGATGTTGGTGGTAAGAAACATAAAAAAGGAAAGAAATCTAAAGTAAGAAATTTAGGTGCTTAAATATGATAAAGTTAAAAAAAAAGAGTTTTCTTTAACTTAGTTCGAAGAAAACACTATTCATGGCAATATATATATATTTTTTATTTTTTTTTTTACAATTGGCATCATTGTTTGTTTCAAAAATAAGATCGTTAAATATATAAATTATTTTTGTAATTTTGACGTTATACAATTTCGTCAATATGAGCATTAAAGTTACCAATAAAGGCGTATAAGAAGGCAGTAGAAGAAAATAGAGACTTATCAGTTGTCCATTCATCAACAGTGTGGATATTTTCTAGATTGAATAAAGCACCACTGTATCTGTAGATTCTGTTGTTGACCATTTCATTGTTGAAGTAGTATTTGGTATCAGTGTTACCTGGTGAAATACTACCTTCGAAGTAAACTTCACCATCTTTGCCCTCAGTGAAGTAATCCCCAGAGTAAACAAAAGAAGTGGTGTTGGCAATCAAATCCCAAACGCCATCAGCTGGAGAAGAAGTGACTGGTTCCAATGGGTTAACAGCTTTAACAATGAAACCACCATTAGCAGTATCTTCTCTGTAAACAGTTGGTGCAGTACCGTTGGTCCATTCTAAAGTGACACCTAAATCGTACTTTTCAGCAGTGGCTAAAACAACAGATAAATCATGATCTAAAGTTTCACCAACAGATGATTTAGTGTTGATTCTGTGGTTGATTAAGTTTGTGACTTGTTCTGGCATAGCATTGGCCTTTACACCACCATTGAAAATATCCATAGCTTCAGTAGTCTTGAAAATGTACTTCATGGAAGAACCTTCTAAAGCTTCTCTCAAAGTAGAGATGGAGCCTTTGGAAATAGCTTCAACTAGTTGAGGCTCAACAGACTCATGTTCTAAGTTATATTTACTGAAACATTGTAAAGTATCAACGGCAGGGTTGTTTAAGTCAATATCAACTGGGAATTGGTGTTCAGAAATGAAGTAATTGACTTCAGACATGATGGAAATACCTGTCATTTCTTTGCTTGGCCAATGGTTTGGAGCAGAAGAATGACCACCTAAGGTGTTCAAGGTAATTTCAACATCAACATAACCCTTTTCAGCAACAGCAGGTTGGGCAAAGTAAGTACCATTACCTAAGTCCACAACACCATTACCTTCATCAAGAACAACTTCAATACCGTTTTTACCGTACTTTTCTTTCAAGTGTTTAGCAATGAACTTAGCACCATAGCTACCGCCCTTTTCTTCATCAAACCCGTAGGCAAGAATCAAAGGTCTTTCTAATTCAAAGCCATCTGCAATTAATAATTCAGTAGCAGCTAATTGGGCAATGATCAATGGTTTGGTATCAGCAGAACCTCTACCGTAGATCTTACCGGTTTCAGGTTCGTAAACACCATCAAATGGAGGATAAGTCCATCTATCAATGGTATCAACATTAACAGGAACAACATCTTGATGAGCCATTAGTAATAATGGCTTCTTACCTTTGGTGTTCTTAGGAGCCCAAGTATAAACTAAACCAACACCATTAATGATTTCCTTTTTTAGGGTAGCATGTACCAATGGGAAGGCCTTTTCTAAATAAGCGTGCAATGGTGCAAACTTAGCGTAAATAGGTTCATCTTCCAAAGGAACAGATAAGTCTGGTTGGCCGTAAAAATCGTAAACTTCAGTAGGAATTCTAATAACGTTTTGCAACTTTTCAACTAATTCAAGTTGATATTCCTTGTCATTTAAAATCTTACTGTAAGATTTGTCAAAGGCTAATTCGATTGGAGAGTATTTACCACAATCATGGGAGTACAAAGGTAAAACATCGGATGAATCAGACTTTAATAACTTACCAGCAGTTAATAAAACGGCAGCGGCAACAGCAGCACCGGCAATAATTGAACCAGTCTTCTTTTTGTTGATTTTTTTGATGGCGTCTTTAGCAGAAATAGCACCGTAAGACATTTATGTGATTATTTTATATGGTTATTGCATTATATATATTTTTATAATGCTAATTAAAACTAATAAAATATTTATGATTAAAAAGAACTGATTAAACTCTTGTTCATTAAGTAACCAAAAAAAAAATTTTTTTTTTAAAAACTTCCTTAAATCTAAAATTGAAAACTATTCAAAAAATGCATTTTTTAAATTATTTTTTTTTTTTTTCACATCTTAACGCCGGATAAGAGTACAACATAATCACGATGGTCGGGGAATTTGAAATATAATTTTGAAGAAACACCGACATTGATGCTATTATCAATATTATTAAATCTAGACATTGATTTTGTGGGAAAATAAATTTAAGATTATAATCAATATATAAAAATATGTTAATTATTCTAGATTCAATTCACCTACGTATCCATTGAAGTTACCTAAGAAACTGTAGAAGAAACCAGTGGTTGAGATCAAAGACTTTTCAGTAGTCCATTCATCAACGGTGTGGGCATTGGCACCTTCATTAACACCACCAGAGAATCTGTAAATTCTTCCACTAACCAATTCGTATTCAGAGTAGTATTTAGTGTCGGTGTTACCAGTGTTCATAGAACTGTCAAAGTAAACTTCTTGGACTTCATCTGGATAATCAGAGTTGGCAAAGTATGGATGCAAGTAGACAGATGTGAAAGTACCAGCAACTAAATCCCAAATACCATCAACAGGAGTTCTTGGAACTGGTTCTAAAGCATTGATTACCTTAACAACAAATCCACCGTTAATGGTATCTTCTTTTAATGTGCTAACAGTACCATTAGACCAGTCTAATGTAATACCAATATCGTATTTGTCAGCAACAGTTGTAACTGCTCTCAAGTCATGGTTGACAGTTTCAGCAACAGAAGATTTGATATTGATTCTGTGGTTTACTAAGTTGACAACTTGTTCAGGCATGGCATTAGCCTTGACACCACCCTTGATTACATCAATAGCTTGAGTAGTTTTGAATGTGAATTTTTTGAAAGAGCTTTCTAAGGCCTTAGTTAACTTGGAAATACTGTTGGATTTTAAAGCAGATACAAAATCTTTAGGTAAAGTTTCAGGTTTGTATTTAGCAGTACATTGTAAAGAGTCCAAAATAGGATTGTCTAAGGCAATATCAATTGGGAATGTGTCTTCAGTTAATAAAACGTTAACTTCTGAAATCAAACCAATACCAGTGGTTTCAATATCCCAATGATTTGGAGCAGAAGAATGACCACCTAAGGTGTTCAAGGTAATTTCAACATCAACATAACCCTTTTCAGCAACACCAGGTAAGGCAATGTAACCATTGTCACCAAAGTAGCCAACACCACCACCTTCATCAAGAACAACTTCAATACCATTCTTACCATATCTGTCTAATAGGTGAGTGGCAATGAACTTAGCACCGTAAGTACCACCCTTTTCTTCATCGAATCCAAAGGCTAAAATTAAAGGACGTGTGAATTCAAATCCATCTTTTAATAACAGTTCAACAGCGGCCAATTCACCAATCAATAATTTTTTGGTGTCGGAAGAACCTCTACCGAAAATCTTACCGGTTTCAGGTTCGTAAACACCATCAAATGGAGGATAAGTCCATCTATCAATGGTATCAACATTAACAGGAACAACATCTTGATGAGCCATCAATAAGACAGGTTTACCGGAAACGTCAAATTTTGTTTCATCAAGGGTATAAACTAGATTAACTCCGTTGACGATTTCCTTTTTGAAATATTTGTGGATCAATGGGAATTCATCAACCAAGTAATCATGGAAAGGAGCAAACTTGCTGTAAATAGGTTCATCTTCCAAAGGAACTGATAAATCTGGTTGCCCGAAATCATCGTAAACTTCAGTAGGAATTCTAACAGCACCTTGTAGCTTTGAGATCAAATCCAATTGATAGTCCTTATCAGAAAAAATAGTTTCCAAAGATTTGGTATAAATCAAAGGTAATGGTTCGTATCTACCACAATCATTGACATACTTTGGTAAAAGATCAGCAGATGAAGAAGACTTGTAGTAAGAAAAAATACCAGCACCTACAATAGCAGCAGTAACAGCACCTGCGATCACTTTTTTTCTGTTTTCCTTAGATTTCAATTTTGAAGTAGCACTATTTGCCTTGATAGGAATATAATCGGAAATAGCCATTTTTTATTTTTATTTTTTTTTTTTTTTTATACTTTATTGGTTTCTCTAGACGAATATTCTGCTTTTAATTTTTTTTGTTATTATCAATATGTTCAAATATGCGTTTAAATAGTAATGATCTGTGTAGTAAGTAAATTTTTCATTCTTATCAGCGATAGGGAATTATGTTGAAAATGATTAAAATGTGTGGATAAAGCGCTTATTTTTTAGTGCTATATTTTTTTTT
>ERZ794949.512-NODE-512-length-12049-cov-2.645073_pt1 | contig 12049 bp, 8 predicted proteins | sample MGYA00511363_ERZ794949 | MGnify/ENA primary metagenome ERZ794949 (study PRJEB30137, sample SAMN04331402) | food metagenome | isolation source: T1 must sample point D1 replicate B | place: Australia: South Australia ...
ATCGGATAACTGCTAGCTCAATTATACCGAAGTCAAGCACCCGGAGGCAGCAAGTGCATTTCAAGCAGTTGAGGCAGCAGCATAGCGTAGATGCAGCAGTTGTCACGCACTAGGCCATAAAATGACCTTAAATATTCCCTCTGCTGTAAGATGAACTTTTTCAATAGTAGCCCTTGCAGCAACACAGGCACCGGCATTGAGTTAACATGACCCGCAGGCTATCTATCAAAGATATGTTACAGCAAGATAAGCTTGGCAAAAGGAATAGCCTTGTGGCAGGCTCAAAACTAACCAGCGATATCGGGAGCCGCCTTCTGCGGTATGATAAAGCAAGCTACTAGTGTTGCCTTGATTGGAAACAGATGGGCAAGAATTGTAAGATGCAGATAGGCTCTAGGGACTAGACTAAGGAAGAGATGATGGCGTATCCAAATTGAAACCAAGCAGAAGATGATCGGATTGAGGCTCAAGATGCCGCTGAGATGGATCGTAACTGTCGGTTGTTATGGCCTCATACGCACGAACAGGTGCTCAGGTACAAGGATCAATTGGTGCATTTAATATGATCGTCCTTTTTCTGTCTGAAGAGTGACTAAAGTCCGCTTCTTATCGCCGTATTCAATCATCGGCAGCAGTCTAGCGAGTGATTCATGCTTTCGTGTGATAGCTATGCTGCGTGAAGCTGAGGTTATGTGGCGTTTCACGCTGACCGTGAAGTTGTTCCAGATGCTTTACCACACACATTACTGATAGTCTGACGGATTCGACACAACGATGTAACAACTGTGCCGAAACCGCTTTTCCGGCAGAAGAGGTACAGGTGATATCTGGCGGGCTGTCAAGGAAGATATCGAGGTACAGGACGATATCTATTAGCTAGGTAGATAACCAGTAATTTATCACTATTATAAGACCTAGAATCTGGATGCTATACTTTGATATCTAGTCACAGAGGCAGTCGCGACCGCGACGCGTTGTGTGGTGTTGAGGGCTTAATAACCCGGACGGGGCCCGTGCGCCTATTAGGCCCCCGCAACTAGCTAAGGCTTTGTAAGCGTTGCTCGGCGGATTGAGTTACCACATATAGTTTAGTTAGATAATCGTTCGATTGTTGTTCGCCGTCACGGCCCCCACGGGTTTAAAAGTAACGCCGAATGTGTTCAAGGGAGACCCATTTGGATTATTCCACTTCAGGTCAAGCGTGGCGGTCAACAGGTGCTCTTGTTCTCGTGGTTATGCTGAACCAACCGGGACCCATCCGAAAAACTATCTGGATATGGCCCAGAGGTCCTATCCTGTGCAAGTGCCTTTCTTTCTCAAGGCCAAGTCTCTATCTCGATCCGCGCCCAACAGTCCAGACAACCCGGATGGTTTCCTTACGATTATGCTAAACAGATCACAAAGGAAGAGCAGTCAACGGCCGCTTCTATATACGTCAGACGGCGGTGGAGGAAAGAGTTGGCCAAGCTCGATCGCTGGGTTCAGCAGTACAATCAGGACAAGGAGCCAATAGTCTCGCTGGTGAGCTGGACAACCCAGGCCGGCAGGCCGCAGGGGCCGGCCTAGATCGGTCGATTTGTTAGCCACACTGTATTCACCATGAAGTTTGGCGCACAAGCCCAGAACCCCTAGGGAAATGAAGACGAACTCGAAAGGCAAAAATTGTGATCGGATGGCATGTCACCCAAAAGCCGATCTGCCCGTTAGGTATCGTGCTGAGAGTGTTGTTGCTGCGCAGCTATTTGCGCTCAAGGGTCCAATAGTGATGGCTGGGTAGTAGGTTATGTGGTAAAGGTAACAGCAACGATGAACCCTATTTGTATCTTTTTTTCAAAGTTACACCTCCATACCTACTCGATACAAATACAAGTCAACTAAACATAACCCCGTGTTCCAAATTATCCCATCGAGCAAAACTAAGTGAGGATCGTCTTAGACTGGCATCTCCTCGTTCAACCCGGGACACACTCTTCCAATCGAGACACACCATTCATGGAATCTCCTTCTGTCTATCATCCCGTCTCCAGCATTAAGGTGCTTCTCGCTCCAGCTATCCCTGGTCGCCAATATCCCGCCTGCCATCCATGTGCTCTGCGAAACAAACAAGGTATCGACGAGTCCTTCGCCTGTGCTCGTCATCTGCCGCAGACTCATGATCCGACTTACCAGATGTTGGCACTCAACCTCCAGGGTGCTGAATCGGCGCGGTGCCATGGCGACCAGTAGACGCGACTTGAGGATGCGGCACATGACATATGTCCCCCATAGCGCGAGACGAGAGTTGTGGTTAGGATTAGTTTTGCACAAATGGCGTGGAAACATGAAGCCGTATTGGTCCGCTTCTGGCTGTATGCCCTGCAGGTCGGGTAGTGTACCTGCCATGGTCAGCCAGCCTAATAGCCTGTCTCGATCAAACTGCAAGCGTCTGATAATACCATCAATCTCGCTCTGGGAAGGCGGAGTGGCTGATGAGATGGCGTCCGTCACCTCCTTAAATCGCCCGGGGCCGTTGACGAGATGGCCCCACAGGGCAATGGCAAGGTCCTTATGATCGGACAGCGAGTCGTCGGAGTGGATGACAGAGCGTATGACTTCTTTCCATGCGTCTTCTGCTAGGAAGCATGACTTGTTGCTGAGAAGCGCCTCCATTACCTGTGTCAAGAATGATGTTATCGTCTGACCGTAGAGAGAATGTTGTGTCACGTACGGTAGGCCCAATGTGAGACATAAAAAGTGCCATTTCAAACTCAGTGTTGAATCTTTGGGCCCCACGTATTTGTATGAGCTGGGCAGCGCCGCCGGCATGACGCATTGAGGCGTGAGATTCTAGGTTCCCATCAAGCAACTGCAGAGTCATTAGCCGTTGCCATCATCCGATATCTTAATGAATCGCTAGTAACACACCTCGAAAATTCCTAAGAGTTCTGTTGCGCAGAGCGTCTCGGCTGTCACCCTCTGCGCCTCATCATCCAGAGCCTTGTGCAGTGACCTCAGCGCCTTGGTGTACTGGACCAAGATCGCGTGCTCCCCCTCCGGCGACGAACTGTCCGATGGCCGCAGTACCTGCCGGAGCTTTGCAATGACACAGTCGGCAGCATATTGCAGCGTCGGCACCTGCGCGTATCGGGTTGTGATGAAGTAGGCTAGCTTTCGGCTTCCTAGTTGCGAGGCGGAAGCATTGACGAGTTCCGACTTCAGAGGCGAGAATTGGGCAATACCGAGACGCAAGCCTGTGAGTGGTGCGAGGTTCAGCAGAAGAGCGAACTTTTCGCTTGTGGCATGGTCAGGGTACGCTATTGAGACAGGGGAGGTGTATGTGTGAGAGCGAAAGCGTATGGAGGGCACCATCACTTTCTGCAGGGTTGTGATCGGGTCTCGATCTGGCGGGTATTTTTCTGACGAACTTCGCGTCGTATCGGCCAGTTCTTTGTCTACACGGAGTGACAAATCTTCAGTACTGCGAAAGTTTGGGTATTGCCTCAGATTGTGCTTTCCGTAGCCGCCCCTCGTTTTCCTGTCCACCGCGACATCTCTCATGGCCTGCTTCCGAATGAGCTTCCGGACACCGGGATCCTTGGGCAGCTTTGGACCGTCGTAGTTGACGAATAAAAACGCCATGATTCCAACGGTGTTGATGTTTTGCTTGTGATAGCCGATCTGGAGCGTTGTTAATCGATCATGTATGTGGGAATAAGAGGCAGCTATTGAAATGGTCCAGCCTACCATTGACCATTTTAGGCTACCTCTGGGCACAATGGAATGCATTAGTTTATGGACTCTCCCCACAATCCTCCAGCCCTCGGGCTAATACGTAATCTCGGACGGAGTGCGGGGGTACCACTGACCTGAATGAGAATAGCGTGCATGTCACTACAGCCTCTGGTGTTTCGGAACCGGCGGAATGAATAGCCTGGCATTCTTCCGTCAGCAGTGGCTTTGATGAGTAATTACCCTCCGATAGCTTGTCTGGCCAGGGGGCAATGTTCCATAATGGCTCCGCGAGAAGATGAGACACCTTCCTATTTGGGGTATTGGCACCCTGGCCATCTTTCACCCACCAATCACCCACCATCACAAGCACGATGTCACGACTTTCGCAACTGGAAGCTAGTAGAAACTGTTAGTTCTCGAGGAAAGAGCTAACATCAACTCATCACTCACGGAGGAGGTCTCGAGAATGACCATAAAAGGCTGCGAGTTTGCCCCAAATCTAATTCTAATCATTCTCAAGCAGCGTGCACCATAAAGATTGGCAGCAGTCCACTCCAACAAACATCAACCTTCAACTTCTCCACATCACTCATTATGACTACCATCGAAAGTCTTCTGCAGAGGAACAAGTCCGTCTGCTCATTCTTTTATGACCTACGCTGTGGCTAAGTTTGAAGCAGGGCCACCGAGCATGTTCCTCTTCCTTACATCTCCGAATTGAGCGCTCTTGGACCTCCTCCTCGTACTCTGATCGGTGTGTCAGCCGAAACTATGCTCGCGGAAGCGCTCTTGTCGGTGGCTAACCCGACCTGCCTTAGTGACCTGTGCCGACCCCCGCATCTGCCCAGAGAAGTGGTTCAACCTCAATCCAGGAGGTACACAGCGAAGTCGAGAGACTTAGATAGCATAGACTAACTCGAAACCTAGAGGTTATTATTCATCGCAATGCTGGCGGCAACGTTCAGCATGCTTTCCGGGACATCAGTGTCCTGGACAGCCTCTTCACCATTGATGAAATCGCCGTCATCCACCACACCGACTGTGGCACCCTCCACTTCAAGGAGGAGCAGGTCCGCGACTATGTGAAGAAGCAATCCGACGAGACTCACTGGGCTGAAGTTGACAAGATGGTCTTCGGCGCAAATGTGGAGTAAGCATCCCCAACAGATTACCAATAAGTATCTTTTTCTGACATTTTTCGGTAATTAGCATCGAGAAGAGTGTCAAGGAGGATCTTGCATGGGTTCGTGCCCATCCCATGGTCAGAGAGCAGCTGAAGGGAGGATGCCAAGGATTTGTCTTTGACATCAAGACTGGCGAACTGAAGAAAGTCGGCACCGCCTGATTCTAAGCCGCGAGTCTGTCGTGGTGGCATATAGTGATAGGGCTTGAGATGGATTGAAGATTGGGATTGCGTAAATAATATGTGCAAGGGGTGTTTTCCATGGCCGTGTATGACCTGACATCAATTGAAGCATTTTGTCTCTAGAACTGGGGTTATATACAATTTATTGTACATCGACGGCCGAGCTTCCCATACGGCATGGACTCTTGTCATGTGGCTGGTGGCTGATATTGCGTGAGGTGCCTTGGCTGTGGTTACAGCAAGCCTTCTATCTTTTTTTTAAGTGTTGTGCCAAGATCTTGCGTTAGGGACCGCCTTCTGTTGATAGCGAGCTCGCCATGTTAAATCTTGAGCTATAGTCGTTTGATGATGCTTTCAAACCGCCCACTACTAAATTAGATTGTCTGTTTGCTGTCCTTGAGTAGCCTTCGTCTACCTATCATAGCGCCAACCACGAACGAGATATTACATCCTTACCGCATAATTGTTTAGAGCGATCGAGCGGCGCATATACTCAGCGAGCTGATCAGGCTCATCATTCTTGAAAAGAGCATAATCCTCTGCTTGGCCCCGGCCAGATTCTCATCTTCTTCCTTGAGGCACGTCAAATATTGTTCTAGTTGACATGGATTTGGATGCCGGGCGTCGACTAAAACATGTAACCCTGGCTTATTTCAAGTCTCTAATGAGTGACCTACGTTCTTGGAGCGTTTTCTGGATCCATAGGTAATTTTTCGCTGTTGTTTCGGGGTCTGACAATAGCTTTTGGTAAAGAGATCGTTGAATAGGCAGAAGATCGAAGCCACACCTGCTTCTTGCCTTGTCGTACGCTGAAAGGTTCTGTTGAGTGACGCGCGACATATCCAGAGGCGTCTGAGGTCTTGTTGTCTGAAGCATATTCGATCCGGTTGGGGGGATTTGGGGCGTTGTCTCCGTTGTTTCCAAGGTATGTTGCTGGCAAGGCCTCATTGGCAATATATGTGTAGACCGCCCAGAAATATCAACGTCGTTATTTTCTTCCTCAGCAACCAGATGGTTTGCTTCGTCCCGGAGTGCTTCCGATTTGCTCGTGGTTTGATAACGTGCTCACTGCTTCCCCGACCAAGCAAGTCCTCGGCGACCTTTGTTACGCTGTTCGAGACAGATTTAAGGGTCTTTTGTAATTGCTTATACTGTGCTGGCGCTTTTCGTGGTTGCTCGTTCCCAGATGCGAATGCTCGATCCAGTTGTGCTCGAACTCGCTCTTCCCTTTGAAGTCGTAGCAACTCATTTCCAGCTTCTTGAACGAAGGCATCTAGTTAGTTGCAGATACCTATCTGACGCCCGTAATAGTTAAAGGCTTTGTCGTTGATTCGGGTTGATAAATTGCTCTGTCGGTCGTCTTTGAGCCATTCGGTCGATGTCTTGATGACGGTTTCGAAGTAAGTTTTCGGACACGTGGAAGGGTTACGGCGACTTGAGGCCATGATCTTGGTTGATTACAGTACTACAACTCCATGAGAAAACATCTAGTTTCGCTGCAGTGGGACCAAATTGCCATTCGGATGCAGTCAGTATCTACGATGTCGACCAACGTGAAGGGGAGGGTAAGCTTACTTTTGCTCTGAAGATGAGACCACAAGGTATGATGAACAAGAAGAAAATGGAGTACGATGTTCGAAGAGGGAGGCAGAGAACATATAGAAACTTTGATTAGCTTCACATGATCAAGCAAGGGAACTTCCATGCAGATCCGGCACCGCATTTGTGGCCACTGACGGAAGCAGTCTAGGAGTTTGAGTGTAATCTGAAGAGGCAAGAAGAACCTCTGTATGCGCGAAGCACCATACCTAACTGACCGGAGCGGGCCACAACGTGCATCGTTGTGTCTGGCGACTTCCGTTAGTGGCCTGTCAATATGGCAAGTTGCGGAGATGGGTGCGGGCGCAGGCTACCACCATTCTCGTGCGAGTGTCGGTCTCCAATATCCATAGTCTTCGTGGGTCGGATTGGGAAAGTGAGTAGATAGTGGGCCTCCCCCTACCGTCGAGAACACCAATCACGCCTCCGCCAGTCGCACACTTTGCCGAGGCGTATAACTTCAACAACAGGATTGCTGGGGCTCTACACAAATGGAGGTCAGCGCATTCAACGGACTAGCCAGAGCATAAACTCACAACGATCAATGTGCCCAAGAAGAAGACGATGAGTCGCCGAAGGATTGAAGTCCATCAGTTTGATACAATGCGAGGTACATCATGTACTGGGTTCAAGAAGGCTGTGTTGGCCAGGACCAGTTTCAGTGCCTCTCATGTTCAACGGGGTGGAGTGTTTATGACTCTATCTCGGCTCATGCTTTGGCAAATGTGCCCTCTAGGCGTTCAATCTCATGTCAAACATCTATGACTGACCACCGCGTCCGGAAACATCTCCTTCGCTTCGGACGTGACTAATCGTAAGACATGTAGCGAAATTTGTAACATATGCTCAGCCAAGTGGTCAGTCAACAGCTTCCACGACACATAGTCTTTGCCACAAAACCGACATCGCTCGCTATTAGGCTGATATTCCGCCGCGACGTGACATTCGCCAGCCTTCTCCCAAGCAGTGTTATCGGCTGCGGACTTCTTGTCGGTTGGCTTGGTCCTAACTTTCACCTTGCAAAACCCGTGCTTGCGGACGAGATGCTGGGCAAAGTTGTCGTGGCGGTAACACGTGTGATAACATTGGGGTTCACTGCAAACCCACCTCTCCAATTGGCGATGAGTCTCGCTCTCATGGCGAAGCCAGTCAGCCTTGCGTTTGAAAGTAGCAGGAGCAAGACAATCCTCCCAAGTACAAGTAAACGGCTGAATATGCTCATAGACATGTCTAGTCCAGTCCGACGTCTTGATCAAAGGCTTGCGAGTTTCACAAAACTGTCATTCGATCATCGTCGGGCGGCTGTTTGTCGACGGCACGTCGATGGCCATAGGCATCTGGCACTCTGGTGCTGAACTAAGATGCTTGACCATGAGTTTGGAGAGTGCTTCGTGTGTAGCGACCTGCTGTTTGGAAATGCGATCAACCAAATACATGCTTCTTTTGTACATACTGGGGTTCAGAGTCAAAATGTGAGACATGAAACCAGCATAATTTGGTGCATTTTGATCCATGTGATTGCTGGTAGTGTCCACCATGGAAGAATTCTGAAACCCAGACGTGTCAGCCCTATGAGTCTCTAACGGAGATTCTGTTTCCCCCAGATGTTCTTTGTCGCTTGGATCCGGAGTTGCGAAGTATCCTCGCCCCGTGTTGTTCTTTGTGCCTTGCCGCTTCCTGTCTTTGATCAATTGGACAAAGTTGCTGAAGGTTTTCCCATCTGCGGTTTGGCTGAAGACTTTTTCCGTCATGAGAACAAAGGCAGGATCTCCAGCCTCTTGGTCATAAAGTGTCCTAAGTGCCCATGCGGTGGGAAATCGACGACGAGCCAGGGCCTCGTCTACAGCGGCCTCTACCACCATCTCCGCAAATACAGGCCCTTGAGGTTGATATTCAGGAGTAGCAGACGCGATTTCAACAGCTTGAACGGGCTGGAGAGTCCTGTGATCTTGCGCAGCTCGGAAGCCGAAGCAGGCATCCCAGTTCGTGATCGCTTCATAGGGACAGCGTTGCGGGAGCATCAAGCGGCGACGCGTAGTTGATATAGCAAGAGCCCTTCGTGGGGAGCGTAGATAGATGTGTGACCTTTCGAGAAGAAGAGTTCGGACGGCTCAGGATTGACGACGGGGTTGATCGCTAATAAAAGGAGTTCCTTGGGACGAGATTACATAAGACCTGTGAGTGTTCCTTACCAACTTGACTCTGGGCGTTCTGAGTACCCACGCACACACACACAATTTATTCACGCCTAGTGGCGTGGCTAATAGGGCAACTAAAGCTTATGTACGTACTGCACAGTGCTCAGGCAAACTCTCGAAGACCAAATCAAACATGCGTTTTAGTCTTTCCCCTCACTTGGGCTTATAGTGATAGCTCCTGTGGACTGTGATCTGAGCCGTGAGCACTAGATCGCAGAGCATCTCTTTCGGCCACCGCGACTCGCGGCCCCATATCTCCGTGATGAACTTGTGCTGGAGCGGTCAATACACAAACAGCAGCCGTTTCGGGACCGACTCACCTCGCGAAGCTGGCTTGCGCCTTCAGCAGACGTCACAGCTGACACGAAATCCAGGATGTCCGAGTCGCGCCAGCTCCCCACGTCCTCGACACCAACCTTGCCGGACTCCAGTGCGTAACCTTGCATGAGGTTCATGACGATAATTCCCAATTGCCGTATGTGGAATTCCCGCGCTTCGCGGCTGGATCGTACGCAGCGTTCTTGGTTTGCTGTTCTGCTTTGTAAGCGGCGGCAGTAGGTCTGGAGTCAATCGCACGCACCGATCTTGACATCCCCCAAGGCGTTAACGAGCACCGAATTACAGCTGAGGGCCCCGTGGCAGAAACCTCTGCTTTCCAAATAGGCCAGGCCATCCAAGATCTGCGGAGGTGAGGACACGCTCGTGATGTGGCAGGGTTGTCTCGGCTCACCTGTCCCATGATGGTCCCTACTTCGTCGGCGGAACGCTGTCGGGGGCATCTTACCAAAAAGTCGAGAGGTATGTGCATCTCTTCCAAGACTACGTAGACAATCTTTTGGCCGGCGAAGAGCTGAAGCACATTGACGATGTTCGCGTGCCGAACGCTGCGGAACCACGACAGTATCTCTGCCTCCGTCTCATCCCTCGGGAACTTTCTAATGTTGACGCGCTTGCGGGGATCGCTGCGCTCGCACGCCACAACCACCTTGTCACCAAGATCAAGCAACGAAAGAACCTCCCTGTACCGCTTCCACGGACTACCCTCTTGGAGGGGGAGTGCAGCGTCTCCTCCGTCTGGACGGATGTCTCCCGTGTTGTCTACCGCCTGCTTCGCGGCCGGGTCTCCCTTTCTCAGCTTCACGAGCGGTTTGGGCTTATGAACGTTGTGTTGAGTCTGGGATGCGCCGGCTGTTCGTTGACTGGCGACAATCTCCTGGTCGCTGACATATAGGCGAGTGCCGCGGTTAGCCATCTCGGGCTCTGGCTCAGCATCCAGGTGATGGGATCGCCAGCGTAATATACGAACGTGCGCTATGGCAGGAAGTGGATTGTCTCGAATGTGTAGTCCTATTCCTTCCGCTCAGCCGGCTATGGTAGGATAGAAGGAAAGTTAGGGTTACGAACCCTTTGCCGAAACTCATACAGTACCACGTCGGGTTACGGAGCATCATCACGTCTACGCACCATGCTTTGCAAAGCAAAAGAAGCAAGCAGAATCACAGTCAAAGTAGGGTCATTGAAAATTAGGTCATGTATGGCAATCTTTTGCGAATAGGTGTTTCTCCGTGAAAGAAGCTTGAAACGATCAACACGGCCTGGACCGGCAGCTGAAGTGTCCGTCCCCGAGACATATTTTTCGAGCAAGTGGTTTTTATATGTCTTTGGCTGAGCGAGCGCCCTAGATACAAGTGATCGGTTTTCTGGAACAGTTTACCGATCGCGACCATAGTCCAGCTTCTGCCCGCTCATGCATAGGGCGCACAGAATTCCCAGCGCACCCGAGCCGACCACAATGTAGAACTCACGAGAGATCACCTCTGCTACGGCTTGCGCTCCCCGTGTCGATATGGACCACGCCTGAGAAGAAGCACCTGCGAGGGCCTCGCGTAGCTGCTCCTCGGTGAAAGCCCCAGGTGGAAGTGCGTCGGCAAGAAGGCTGTAGCCCACGTTCTGGAAGATGCAACCCGCAACGGCTAGAATAGTGGCGACGCTGCCCATCTGCGCCATATTGCAGATGAAGGCGCTGTCGACGCGGTCCGGCGGGTTCTGGCAGATGGCGTTCGAGATGCCGAGGGCGTGCTGGAACTGCATGCCCAGACCGACGCCGATGAGGGCTTCGAAGGCCATGACTCTCGTCTCAGACACGTTTTCATCCATGAGCAGCGCCATGCAAACCGCGCCGGCGAGTATGCAGGAGCCCCCGCAGAGGTACACCAGCTTGTAGCGACCGACAGCCGGCAGGAGCGCACCTGTAAGGAGGACGACAGCAATGAAAACAACGATGAACGGCAAAAGTCGTACCGTCTGTTCGTTTGTGTCGCGACCACGCACGAAGGCGAAGAACAAGGGGACGTAGTAGAGGGTGACGGCGTACGCAGCGCCGGCGCAGCCGCACACAATCCACAGAGGCACCAATTCCATCCTCCAGAGCATGTGCATGGGGAAGGCTCTCGCCTTGGCGGTGGTGAAGACGCAGAAGCGCTGCTGCACAATCCAAGCCACAAAGACGACTCCGAAGACAGCCCATACAGCAACTGATGCCGGGGAACCCCATGACCATATGGGCCCCGAAAACGTCGTAGCCACGGCGAACAGGAAAGGCGCAGCCACGTTGAAAGCGACGCCGAGGGGATCGAGATTCATCAGTCGCTGCCACGCAGGCACGGCCGGCGCCAAGTGGTGCGCTGGTACACAGAAGATGGCGAGCGCGAGCGCGGTGCCGGCAAGCGGCAAGTTGAGGTAGAAAGCCCATCGCCACGTCGCAGACTCGTTCTCGGCGAAGGCGCTCCCTATGGGGCCGCCGACGACGAGCCCAAGCGCCCAAGCGGCGCTTATCATGGCGTAAGCTCTCGGACCATCGGTGCCGTTGGCGAAGCAGGCCAGGTATGTGAGATTCCTGGAGCCGTCAGTCTATCTGCGCTGCAACCGCGCCGTGGGGACTCCTTACGTCTGCTGCACGACCGAGCCGCCCCATCCCATGATGACTCGCCCGACGATGACGAGAGCGATGTCCTCCGCCGACCCGGCGACGACGGCGCCGGCTATGAAGACGACGAGATGGGCGCAGTATATCCACCGCAGATCAAAGCAGTACGTGATATTGCGGGCGAAGGAGAGGAAGGCGAAGTTGGAGAGAGAGTAGGACAAGCCGATCCAGGGGAGGAGCTCGATGTTG
>ERZ794949.513-NODE-513-length-12044-cov-159.053632_pt1 | contig 12044 bp, 7 predicted proteins | sample MGYA00511363_ERZ794949 | MGnify/ENA primary metagenome ERZ794949 (study PRJEB30137, sample SAMN04331402) | food metagenome | isolation source: T1 must sample point D1 replicate B | place: Australia: South Australia ...
TATGATGATTGAGATGTAACAGAAGATATAGTCTCTACTGAAGAACCACTAGCGTTGTGAAATGATTTAACTGAAGCAAAAAAAACACTGGAGCTAACAGAAGGTAGGATAGCTGTAGAACTACCCAATTTTGCTTCACTAGTATTAGAAGCAATAGACAAATTGGATTGGAGTGAGGTTTTTGGAGTTGTGGTTGAAATCACAGTTTTTGTTGATATATTTGTCTTTTTGTTAGTGTTAGAAGTTGAAGAATTGCTTAAAGATTTAGTGGTAGCAACTGGAGTAGCCACTGAGGAGTAGATAGATGTTTCAAAGCTTGATGTTGTTATATTAGATGTTTTAAAACTACTGTTTGTGCTAGTAGCTTGGGAAGCAGTCAATGGACACCATGTAGTGTAATACGTGATTGTATCTTCAACTGTTGTGTAAGAAGTAGTTAAAACATAGGTAGAGACTATACTATTTGTACTACCAGAAGTTTCTAGAGTATAGTACTTTTTTGTTTCACAAGCATTATTTTTACAAGATGTAATTGTCAAAATCTTGGAAGTGTCAACTGTTATCGTTTTGTCAATAATTTCTGGGATAGTGGTAGTCACTTGCCCACTTAAAAATGGTTTATAAGTGCTTGAAATGACAGATTTGACATTATCTGAAACAGTCTCTGAAGACTTTATATTACTAGTAGTAACTGCATTTGTAGTGGCTATAGTAATATTTAAATCAGTTTTGGAATTAAATAAAGCTGAAGGCATAGAGTAAACAGTTCCGTCAATAGTTGTTAGATAGCTGTTTTCATTACTTGTTTGGTTGTAATTATGGCCATACGCATATAATTGTTTAGCAGCAGATAAACAAGCTATAATAAAATATATTTTTTTAAGAACCATTATTATTTGTTTTATTTGTTATTTTTTGGTTTTAATGGTATATTATACATATAATAATAGCTGATATATTACAACAACTATATTAATTAAATCTTGAGTAAGTCTTCTTTCCTGCTCTTATATAGATTACTTCCATATCATTTATATTAAAAAAAAAAAATGGCATTATTAAAGTAACACTACTTATTTTCACTAGTATATGATCCGTAAAAACATCAATCTATTTCTTTTCAACCTTAGTTAATTGAGACAAGTTTAGTAACTGTTTCATGTAGGTTATACAAAAGCTTCTAACAATGTTGAAGCATCTTTCAAGTACAAACTTAAAACATCTTTTAATTTAAAATCCAACTTATAAAAAAACTTACCCTGAAACATCAAAGAAACATCAGTTTATTCAGTCATTCAGTCGTTTTTGAGAACCTCAAAAGCTATATAATTTCATTAATTAACGCTTTAAAAATTGTAATTTGCGCGTAGAAAGCGTCTTTTGAAAAAGCAGAATCTAGGTGCATAAGTCATCCGCCTTGATTCAAAGCCGTTTCAGATTTGTTAGGTAAAATTTCGGTATAAACACAGTAGTTTTCAGAGAAAATAACAAAAGTTGGCTTTTAAAGGTGATTAGGTACAGATGACAACTTGTTAAGGGTTTAATGAACTATGGAAATGTACTTTTTTTTATTGAAAAAAGGAAGTTTACCATTGTAGTTGTTTTAAATATCGTCAAGGAACAAGGGGTTAAAAAAAAAAAAAGAAAGAAAAAGAAATAACAACAGGATAATGTGTTTAATGAGTAGGATGATATTTAATAATTGAACTATGTACCTTTTTATAGATCGTTTAAATTTTTTCAACGTAATTGGAAGGGAAAACACCTGATTCTCCAGCTTCATTGGTACCGTACCACCAGTCTTCATACTTTTCTTCAATGTTGGTTAAAACTTCATCTTTGCTGAATGATATTTCATTGCTTTCATCGGCTTCGTAATCATATAAAGCCTTGGCTTTATTAGATTCTTCGTCAGACTCCACTATTGGTGCTGGGCTAGGAATAGCTCTGGCTGGAGGTGGAGGTGGAACAGCCCTGACTTCTTCTTTTTTAGGTTCAGGAGTAGCGCTTCCAGTTCTTGTAGGCAAAGATGGTGGAGCTTGAGTAGACTTCTTTTCTTCATTGATGTTCAAAGATAAAGCTGGCTTAGAGTCTTCAACTTCTTCTTCTTCATCGGACCATCCATCATTATCGCTTTCTTCTTTCTTTTCAGGTTTTGTTTCTTCAGGTTCTTCAACATGTAAACCTGGTAATGGAATACCATACTTTTTAATATTAGATTTAGAAACCTTAACTTCATCATTGGATTCTTTAGAAACGGTATTTTGGACAGCTGGTCTAGGTTTGATTATTTCTGGAGTAAATGATGACACAGAATTGGAAGATCTTGAAGGTAAAGTAGGTGGTTTAGATTCCGGAGTGGCTTCTTTTTCTTCAACTTCAGCTTTCTTTAGCCCATGGGTGGATGAACCGGATTTCTTTGACATCTTAGCTAAATAAGCTTCAATATCAGCTTTTCTATCAGATTCAGTTTTGCTATCGACAGAAACTTCTTTAGCAGTTTCTTCTTCGGCTTGCTGAGGTTCGGCCTCCTTTTCTTCAATAATTTCTGGTTCTGAATGATCAGAAGCAACTTCTTCTTCATTCTCAGCTTCTTCCTCAATTTTTTCAGCTTCAGCTTCTTCTTCAACTTCTTTTTCTTCCTCTTCAGGTTTAATTTCTTCTTCTTCTTCTTCAGATTCAGGCTCAGGAGTTGGAATCTTTCTCTTAGCAACAAAACCTGGACTTGACTTTTCCTTAATTAATCTTGGGTCTACTTTAGCCTTTTCTTCAGCAATAATCTTTTTCAAGTCAACCTTACCAATAGGTTTCCAGGAACTTGTGGTGTAAGAGCCTTTATGGCCAACATCCTTTTCTTCCAATGGTGGTTCAGACCAACCGTCCTCATCATCGGAAGCTTCTTTAGGAGTTGGAGCATGTAACTTTGGTGGCACAACAGTTTCTTTTTTGACTGGTGGCACTGGAGTAGTCTTCTTTGGTGTTTCAATCACAGGAGAAGCTTTTTTGATAATTTCAGGAGAAGGAGAAGCCTTCTTTGGTGCAGGAACAGGTTTTTTGGCAGGTTCAACAACTGATTGAGGTTTGCTGAAAGATTTGGAAGAAATAACCTTTTGTGGCAATTTAACTGAAGAGCCACTGTGTAACAGTGTACCTTTACTGTTACCAGTTTGAATACTATATCTGGCACCTGCAGCATCACCAAGTCTTTTGCTGATAGCTTCATAACTCAAATCACTTTCATCTCTAATTTCCATCAAAACGTGGTAATTGTTAAACAAGTCATCTCTTACGATTTGCAGATTCTTCATAAAAGCCATTTTGTATTTGATTGGTAAATAGTCAGAACAGTAACCTATGAATAGCAATTTTTCAACATCAGAACCTGGTGGGATAGTTTTACAGATACCGTATTTAACCTTGGCACCGTCTTCTTTCAAAGATTCAACAAAATCTTTCAAGCTTTCACCGGTTTCTTCAATAAAAAGCTCGTTCTTATCGTCATTGGTTATAATAAGCCATTTAAGTTTATCTTCGGAGTTGTTGATGATCTTTAGATAGGTGTCTTTAATTTCATGACCGTTGTCAATGAATGAGATAGTATTGTTGTTCATTTTTATATTAACACAAATGTATTATTCGTCAGTATTAAAAAAAAAAACGAGTTATTGATTATGTTTTTTGGTTATATTATTAATTTTCACTAATTATAGATACCCCTTTATTTAGCCTTGATTTGTTTACCTCTAGTGTATTTTTTTTTTTCGCCACCAAATTTTGGTTCTGTAAATTTTTTTACGCTACACAAAAGACGGTTTTCGGAGATAGGAATTCTACTTTTTTCGCTACACATCGGATCACGTGCATGTCTAAGCTCGGATATAAAGAAATCAATCAGAATGCGGCTAAATGTACAAAAATAAAGCCGATGATCACGTGCCTTGCGTTAACCGTGTTTTTTGTTGATTGGTGCCAATTGCTCGTTATTAAAAAAATAAAACATTTCTTTTTTTTTTCCCCTTTTGGAGTGCTATTCTATGTCTCTGATACATTAATTAAGTTACAATTTTAATCATTAAGTAGATTCACAGCTAAATATTGGTTTAAAAACCTGCCAAACTTTACTCAATAATATATATAGAAAAACAATGGTTACTTTTAACTGTGAAGTGTGTAACGAAACCGTTCCTAAAAAGCAAACAGAAAAACATTTCTACAAATGTAGAGATGCTTACTATACATGTATCGATTGTAACAAATGTTTCGATGACTATGATGGTTTATACAAAAAACACACACAATGTATTTCTGAAGACCAAAAATACATGGGTAAATTGTATCAAGACAAGAATAAAAAGGGAAATAAAAAAGATACAGCTGCTGAAAAGACAGAGAATAAATCAAATAAAAAAACTGAAATTGTTGATGAAAAACCAGCCAAAAAGGAAAAGGAAGTTGTCAAGACTGAAAATGATTTAATACAAGAATTGATGAAACCTGGTGACAATTTGTACAAGATTTTGAAAGCTTTGGAAAAGAACAAAGATTCTAAACTTGATAAGAAGCAGCTACTTAAGAAGATTGTTGTTAATAAAGACGGTAAGTTAGCCATCAATTTATAGATGAATTATATACTAAATTTGGGGGTTTTAATACTATTCAGGTATGTTATTTGTTAAGAACTTTGTCAAAGAACCGTAAAACATCGGTAATTTGTCATGTTGTATGGCAAAAATATCAAAAAAGACATTAGGCAATATTTTTCTTAGATATTCAATATCCTTGAAATGTCTTTGCTGCAAACATGGCACATAAACGACATCTGCTTTTGAACTATCATCTTGATTATTCTGGCATATTCCCTTCTCTGCATCTTCAACGTCTATACTGTCTATAGTATTATGATCAACTAACTGTAAAAAATCCATATTATAGTTCATTCCAGAGGGTAAATACAAAGAATAGTCTACAACTCTTCTTTCATCAATTACAGAATTTAACATAGCTTGTGAAATCTCCAATCTTATGCCATTAGGCTCATCCTCATCATCAATTTCTTTTCTTTCATAAGGCAAAGTAATTCTGTGAATTCTTAATGCTGTCATTCTTTCGACAATATCTTGCATAATTAAAAATTTTAACGCTATAGCTTTTTTGTCAATTAACAGATCTTTGCAATTATTTAGAGAAAGCTTTAGTTTTGCATTTTCTTGGTTCAATCTCAAGTTTTCTTTTTGCAATTCAGCAATGAGTTTACCCGAGACGCTTGTTAACAATTGACTTAAATAGTCTTCTCTTTGTTCTAATATTTCCATTTTTGGTTTTAACACATTAAACCTGTTTTTTATTTATTTTTTGGTTGGTCTGTCATTTAAGACCCTTTTTTACCCAAAAACATAACTTCAATTGGTGTAGAGTTTATGAATCATTTGATTAAATCTTTGAATTACCGTTTCTGGCAAAAAACGTGACACAAAAATTTCAAGTTTACCCGAAAATTTTAAATAACTATTTTTTCCTTTTTTTGGACTACATTGAAAAGCTTTAAAATATGTTTATAGCTATACTTTCATAGGCTAATTTTTTTTGTTCAGTATACTTAATAATTAATATTGGAATAACGATCTTCATACATGGTAAAAACCATATACACTTATACATATGTTTTCTAGATTTTTACCGTCTTATTCTAAATTTACCAATATTATCAATAAAAGGATAGTTTTGACTAGAAAACAAACTACAGGATCCATAAAGGGAAATGCTTTGCATGCGGAAAATGTACTTTTATACAAATTCAAGCCAACTACAAAGGAAATAATGCTACCTTTTGTTTTAAGTGGTTCTTTATTTTTATATGCCATTACCTTGTTTGCAACATCTGTACCCTTACTTAACAACAATTTAACAGTAGAACCTGAAACAGAAGAGGAGGCACAATTGTCAAAAGAATATTTAGAAAAATTAGAATCCGATTATCAAAACAAAAGAATCAATTATCCAGCATATATTTTGAAGAAATATTCAACTGAAAATAGAGAATCATATATCAAGAATGTTAACAATGTGGTTTACACTTTACTTGGTGGACTGGTATTGTCAGCATCATATTTAGTTTACTTAATCCCAAAGAGAATGATAGTCAAGGTTTACAAGGCTAAAAACCAACTATTTATGGAAACATACAACAACAAAAAACCTATTGCATTACTAGATAACACTTTTAAAATCCAGACTGCTCACAAGAAGCCATTAAAACATCATGACGCTTGTGTTTTATACTCTTACGGTTCTGAAGAAACAAAGAAATTACGTGATTCAAAGATGTTTGATTTCAAGCACATTTATATTTTCAAACTTGATGGTGCTGAATATCCAAACAGTTGGATGACTTTTCAATATTACATAAACAAAAAATAGTTTAAGAGGTGTTTGCTTAAACAATAAAGCATATGTTTGAGACTTAACAACAGATATATTAATTCATTCTGAGCTATCTATAAAAATCTTGTATATATTTTGCAAAAAGACATATATATTTTTTCTTTTGCTTTTGTTTCTAGTGAGTTAATCTCTTAGTTTCATTATCTTTATGTTTGAAAAGCTGATAACCATATTCAAGTAATAAACCAACAGTTATTACTTGACCATATTTCAAATTTCTTTTGAAGTAATACCAACAGTTTTTAGGATCATCCAAATTGACTTTATAAATGGTTCTGAATAACAAGTAGTTGAAGGTAAACATACCAGTGGTACTAAAAACTTTATCTGTACCTATCAAACCGGATTCTTTAAAACTATCAAATAAAGCCAAAGATTGAACAACGGCCATTGTGTATAAGATTGGTTTAGTTTTTGAGCCCCACTTCAACGCAGTTGACTTGATGTTTGCCTTGACATCAAATTTTTTGTCTTGATGAGCATAAATGGTATCATATATCATACACCATAAAAAGGTTGTAACGTACAATCCAGCCATGGCTCTCCATGGAAGTTCTTCAATTTCCAAATCTTGCTCTTTTTCAGTTTCAGTAGATGTGGATGCATAGGTGAAACTACCCAAAATGGCAGCAAACCCTAACAATGATCCCCAATTAAAACAAGAACTCAAAACAACTTGTGGATAATAAGTAAATCTCTTAAATAACGGATAAACAAATACTATAGGCAACGAAGCTAAACCTAGCCACCAACATTGCCATGGAAGACCAAAGTACAAGATGGAAACACCTAAACCGGTTAAAGCCAACAAAGCCAACCAAGCCTCAGTGTAATTGATACGTCCACAGGCCATAGGTCTTTGTAATGATCTCCATACTTTAAAATCTAAGTCTCTATCATGCATGTCATTGACCACACATCCTGCGGATCTCATTATATAGGCACCTGCAATAAACAAAGAGGTTTGAACACCAAAGGTGCACAACGAATCAATAAGAGATACTTGAAGTCCATTAAATCCAGTCAGCAACATTATAGAAGACATAGTCAAAGACCAAATACAAGGTGTCAACAGTAAATGGGTTCCTGTAGGCTTGTCAGTTCTGAAAAGCTCAAATAACGCAACAATCTTAGGAGAATTGGTTTTCAAAAGCCATGGCTGAACTGAACGTATATGCAAGTATCTCTCATATTCGGATTGATGAACTTGGGTTTCACTAAAAGTTTTTAAAATATTTTCCATTTTTGATGGTGGTGTTTTAAATATTACTTTTTGTTTTGGTGATAAAGAATCGTACAACTTATTGTAGTTTTCAGGAGAATATTCGTTATTGAAATTGGTGGAATAAAAAGCAGCATATTTGATGTTAGAAAATGCCGTAGACTTGATTAAATTAAATCTAGGTAGCTTAGTTAAAGCTTGATTGAAGTTTAATCTAAACATCCTGCTTTTATACTATTTATGCTTGGTTCTTTCAAGTTGAAATTGTATCAGTTCGATATCATCGTTAAGACCATTATCTCTTTTTTTTTAAAAAAAAAATTCAGTCTAATTTTTTTCCCCCGTTCTAATATATATATATTTTTCTTCGTGTCTTAATTTCCTTATTGACATTTGCTGCCAATCAAAAAACATGGGCATTGTAGGAGTATAATTAATGATACGTTGTATATGTCTTAAACCAAAACTTTAACTACGTTAGGTAACAAGTAATTCATTTTGAATACGATACGTAAAAAGAAGAAATGAGTGATAAAAGCAAACCGTTGGATGAGAAGGAGATCCAAAATCTACTGAATAATTTAACCTCGGAAATATCCCATTCAAAAGAGCTCCAAACAACCCTGAACAACAAGAACCAAGAAATTTTTGATAAAGAAACAAAATATTTTGGGTATTTGAATAACAGTGGAATTAACAACCAAACAGGAACAAATACCTTATCGAACTTTTTAGTTCAAGCAAGCGGCGGAGGGTCATCTAATAATGACAATTCTGATGGGCCTAGCTACAACAGTTATGGTAATATAATTAAAGGTTTCGAAGGGTTTGTGAAAAATAGTATATCTTTGGGGAGTGGATTGAATACAGGAAATGGAATATCTCAACAGCTTCTACAGCAAGTGGATAAGGAACGTGGAAACCAGATAATCAACAAAATAATTGCAGAGGTCAAGAAAAACACCAATAGCAAAGGGAATAATAAAAACGTTCAAGTGTCTGCTGAGAAGATTGTGAAGTTGTATTTGGAGGATTATTTTGCAGAATTACCGAACTTGACTAATGAAAAAGAAAAACATATATTACTTAACTATTACGGTAACATTAAGGGGAACTTTGGTTTGGATAATGGGTTTGATAATGGTCATATAAACACCAATTTATTCAAAATCTTGAAGCAAAGGGCCTTCTTCAGTGAAATATCCACAGATGAAAAAAACTCTGCTAGCGGCAATGTAGGAAGAGCAAGCAGAAGCACAACTAATAACCAGGTCATTCCATCAAAACAAGATGTTGAAATGCTGGTGTATAGTCAACAAAAAATGATGGATGGAAACATAGACCAATCTGAACTTCTCGATGATGATAGAATTTTCTCATTGAGTAATGCTGAGTACAAGTCTCCAAATGATGTATATGATAATTAACTAGGTGACAAAGTCTTATATCCGATTATTATTTTCAACACTCAATGTGTGAATGAGTCCTTCAACTATATACATTTTTTTTTACCCCCAAAACTAAGTTTTGAGTAAGCGTTGGTCATTTTGGCTATAACTAAGATTAATAGTGGAACTATGACGTTGACATAAGAACTTTGTACAGAAAAAAAGGGATACTGCTATAATTAAGGAGTGCAAATTTTTTGACTTGAGGATGACTACCAACAGAGTCTTGTTCAATGGCTCTCTTCCTCAAAACGCAGCTTGATACAGATAGTGCAAGATGTATTAAAGATAAACTATTTGAGAATGTAAATTAATCGAGATTTTTTACTGATCAATGTGTTGCTTTGGATCATTTTTTTAGTTTTGATTGCACTCAATATGATACCAACATTAATACATACAACCCACTGGAATCATTGGCTTTATCCCGTAAATACTATCTCCATTGGACTTTTTTGAAAATTGCTTTTTTTTTCTTTTTTTTGATATTTTCCTAAAAACGTAAATATCTCAAATACCTCATTTTGTCTATTCTTTTAAATATGTCCGTCTGAGTTATCTGGAAATGTCAAGCTACAGTCGGACTTTTTATAGGATAGGATGACTAAAAAGGGGAATTTAGGCGAATATGGGACAAAAAAAAAGAAATGTTAGTTTATTTTAAGCGCCCAAAATGATGCAACTCCATCTATGTTTAAAAAAAAAAAGAAATAGCAAAAAGGCTTTTTTGGGCATTCATCCTAAGTAGATAGTTTCACTTTGAGCTATCAATTTTATTGACATTTTTTTAAAATGTTGAATTTATGAAAGTATATATATAAGGCGAGTTTAAACTTTCAGAAGGATTACTTGATTATTGAATGATGATCTGATTACTTAACTGACTTAAAAGAAAGTGATTTAAGTTCTAGACCCCAAAAAAAAAAAAGAACATCAATATTTTTTTTTCAAATAAATAAGAATATATTTTGATAATAGTCATATTGGATAAAACTTTAACGTCGTCTAATATCTTCACTACTTTTTCTCTTTTATTTTAAAGCAAACTACATTTAGCCTCAAAGGAATATAGTCGGCTTTTCACACTCCTTTTTTTACACAACAATCACACATAATGGACAGTAAAACTACTCAAAGAGTTCCATTTTCTAAAAGACATTTAGCCAAACCTGCTTGGAAAAGAGACATTCCAAAAGGAACTGAATGGATCACAAATATAGTTAAGTACGGTAACAAGGAATACGCCGGTTTGACTGGTGAAGGTAACAAGTTCGAATCTGAAGCCGAAAAAGAAGAACTGGCACAAGTAAAAGAACAAAAGAACGAAATCAATGAGGATTACAAGGCTTTGACTCCAAGAGAAAAGAGAAAGACCTTGATAGAAATGTTTTTTGCCTCTTTTTGTTTGGCCACTGATGGATACATTACTTCTTGTACCAATACCTTAAACGGTGGTTTACAAGCCACTTATGGTCCTCAATACACTCACTCTGTCGCTATTCAAAATATTTCTGCCATTGGTTCTGCTGGTATGATTGTATCAATGCTGTTTTTTGGTGTATTGTCTGATTGGATTGGTAGAAAAAAAGTCACTCTTATGGGTAATGCCATCATGATCATCTTTTCTTTGCTATTAGCAGGTGCTTTTACCAAAGGTACCCAAACACGTCCTACTGCTGACAGATACTACCTAGATCAATCTACAGGTAAGCACTACCCAGTTGCTCCAAACTCTTTATGGTCATACATCACATTCCTGAGATTTATGGTTGGTATTGGTATAGGTTCTGAATACCCAGGTGCTGCTTCTTGGGCTACAGATATTTCCAAAAAACTACCACCAAAAAGTAGAAATATGTGGATTATTCTATTCACTTGTTCTGCTATTGATGTAGGGTTTTTTATTGGTGCCTTTATGGTATTTATCATTACCTGCATTGTTGGTGAAGATAGATACATTTATGTATGGAGATGGGTCACAGGTTTCGGTGCTCTATTCTCTTCTTTCTTCTTTTTCGGTAGATTGGGTGTCAAGGAATCAGAAGCCTTTGAAAAGAATAGATTTAAAGGTAAGATTCCATATTTATTGGCTTTGAAGTTCTACTGGTACAGAATCATAATATTCTCTATTCCTTGGTTCTGCTTTGATTTGTCTGCTTATGGTTTTGGAGGTACTTCATCTTTGATCATTGAACTGATTTTAGGTGGTTCTGGTAAGCAAAAACAAGTTTGGGCTTATAACATGATGTTCCAAGGTTTCCAAGTTGTAGGTTCTGTTGCTGGTTCTGACATTGCTTCAAGAGTTGGTATTAGATACACTTGTGCTTCTGCCTCTTTAGTTCAAGGTGTCATTGGTTTGATTTTATACTTCCGTTTGGAAAACTTAAAGCACCACGTTGGTGCATTTGCTGCTTTGTTTTCCATTTACCAAGCCGTAGGTAATGTTGGTTTTGGTAACAATACCTTATTGTTCTCTTCTGCTGGGTTCGCTACTCCTGTTAGAGGTGGTATGTTCTCTATCTGTTCTGCTGTTGGTATAGTTGGTGGTTTAGCTGCTGGTTACGTTTTCCCTAAATTGGTCACTCACGGTGGTACTAAATCTACCTTTTTACTAGGTGGTTTGCTATGTATTGGTGCTGCTTTTGTAGTATTATTTGCTCCACCATTAGACCAAGTTACTCAACAATTAGAAGATAAAAGATTTATGGAATACTTGGAATCTGAAGGTTACGATATTTCTGAGTTGACTGCTTACGACTTCTTAAACGAAAAGACTTTAGATGTTAAAGAAACCTCTATTGATGAAGACGAAAGTGTTTCTGAAATTGAAAATAAGAAAGAGAATGTTAACGTAGAGTTGGCTAATGAATCCATGTAACTGTAGAGATTATTTCTAAAATAAAAAAGAAGAGAATACAATCAATATCAAAAAA
>ERZ794949.514-NODE-514-length-12040-cov-3.943513_pt1 | contig 12040 bp, 3 predicted proteins | sample MGYA00511363_ERZ794949 | MGnify/ENA primary metagenome ERZ794949 (study PRJEB30137, sample SAMN04331402) | food metagenome | isolation source: T1 must sample point D1 replicate B | place: Australia: South Australia ...
AAGCCCTTAAGCAAACATGATTTATTTAGCGAAGCTCCAATTTCAGATGAAAAGGTTCTATCTGTTGACTATGATAATTGTTTTTTTCTTCCAAGCTCCAACATCAAGGAATATTTCCATAAGAGAGGAATCTTAAGTAAAATTGGTCTGGGCATAAGAGATCACTATAGACTGGATACAGGAGACCTGCATTTATATTTGTCAAATAACTGCGACCAGAACTTGAATGCAACAGCTCATAACACAACTGATACAAAAACAAATGTGATCATCAGCTTTCAGGTATGCGATCTAAGACACAATGCGGATATTAATGTCAGTGATCAATCTATGAGCTCTAAGATTTTTGCAGACATTGCTGATGAGAACCTAAGAAACATTCTCAAGGCTCCTAATCGTGTAAACAAGAATGTTACGATAGATGTACCAGCAATAAGTACAGATTCAAGCAACATCGATTTAATTATTGAAGGTATTCAAGATGTCTTCTTAAGACTAGATAACGAGATGAATATGTTTGATGGAGAATTGGATAATTTACTATTTCTTACAAGTGGAGAGTCATTTAACTTGCTGATTTTATGTCTTCCTTATTTAAAAAACTACATTCAAATGAAACACCACGACTCAAAAAGCATCAAGCATTTTAATTATGGGAATTATCCCATCAAAAGATTACTAAACGGAAACAAATGTAATAAAGCCAGGGTCCCTTTCAACAAAGTTGGTGTGCTAGGACTAAATATCAATCCTAGCTACTCTTCTTTGTATTTCCCAATGGGGGACGTCATGCTGTGTAAAGACTCTATTCTTTATGAAAGTTTAAACTGGGCACTCTATAATAACATCACTATAAGTTTAGTAGCAGATTTATATGATTGTCATCAACACCCTTTGCAAGACAAGTTGTTAATCAACATTTTACATCCACATCTAATTAGAGGTCTAAATGTTCAAATCAATCAAATCGAAGATGATAGCAGTCTGATGTACACAGACGATTATCAAAACATAAAAACCACAAAAATACCAATCAATAGAAGATATGAGGTAGTATTAGTTCAGTATTTGTTGAGTCTCTTGAACTTGGGATACATAATGAACGATACTATACCTTTAATTAACATGGTAAGCAAGATATACGAATCAAGAGCATTCAACAATCTAACAAGAACTCCACAACTAAGGAAGAAATTGGATAAATTGAAAAAGGAATTTGTGGATAAAATTGAAAAGCTTCATATTGATTGGCCAACTGTAGATCCAGAGGCAATATTAAAGAGCTTTGATGAAGCTGGTGTAGACAAAGATGTTGAGAAGCTTCATTACATATATTACTGTATGATAAAAAAGCAACTGGAAAACTCAGCAACATCTAAAGTGGGCGATATTTTACCACATGTTAGAACTTCAAATATTTGGAACAATGATGATGTTTTTAAATTTTTTATCAACAATACATTGTTCACAGCATTTAACTATCCCCAACAGAATATCACCATCTATAATATTGCAAGAATAGAGGAGACAGAAATATCCAAGGAAAAAAGTCAGTTTTTACTGATTTGGAAATTAAGGGATTTTGCTACTAACTTTGTTAAAATGAAGAATCTGCCGTTGTATTTGAATGATACTCAGAACAGACTAGAAAAAGAAACAGTTAACAGCAAATACAGTTCGGATGGCTGCGAATACGAGAGTGGGAAGGCTGACAGTATCCAATGCATGAAATACTTGTACAAATGCTACCTGGATTATGCACCGCCAACAAACAACAGGAATCTGAATGAATTCAAGAAAGAGGTGCTAGACATGACCTGGGATGTCTATGAGTCCAGTGATGATTTCATTGACGATTTGGATAATTAATGAAGTTGTTTCCAAATGTGTTTCGGAGATACGATGAGGTTGAAGCATTGTGGAGAAAATGTGTATAATTCTAAACGATACCATAGCGAAGATGTTTATATATTTTTTCAATTTTTTTAGTTAAATGAACCAAAAAAAAATATAAATTGATCTAAAACCAACACAAAACAGATTTAGATACACACCGTTATCTGAACCATGTCCACTAAAAGAAGAGCATCATTCAACGATGAAAATGACCAGAATTTGGTTGAAGAGATATCATATCAGATTGATCCCAAAAAGCTGAAGAAAATTGAGGACAAGGCTGCTCAATCTACACAGAAAGAAGAACCCACTCAGCTACTACAAGAAACAACAGAAAACAAGAACATTGATGATACAGTGGCCAAATTAACCTCTGTAGGAGACTCTGAATCTCCTGTTGACTACGAAATAAAGAGAAGCTACTTTTTGTCTGATGAAAACAAAATTTTGAAAGTGGGTAGATCATCACAATGCTCATTAAAAATAAACAATTTATTAATTTCTTCTGTGCATTTAGAAATTAGTATGGATACAAAAAACTCTACAGATGTTTTATACGTGAAGTGTATTGGGAGAAATGGAACCAAAATAAATGGCGAAAACACCAACAACCAGGAAAACTATCGATTGTACAACGGTGATGAGTTGTTAATGGGGGAAAAGGTAAAATTAAAAGTCAATTACACCAAAAAGAGCAAATCCATTAACGACTATTACATAATTCAGGAAGAACTAGGTAACGGACATTATGCAGTAGTTAAAAGAGGTATACACAAGTTAACAAAAAAGAAAGCTGCCATCAAAGAATTTTATAAACAGAGCATCGACGATTTATACAAGTTCGACAAAGAATGTGACATATTAGTTGGACTAAAGCATGACAACATAGTGAAGCTTTATGACACATTTATTGAACCTATTCCTAAAGAGCCAGGATTTTTCAAAACTTTTCTTGTAATGGAGTATGCAAATGGTGGAGAACTTTTCAACAGAATAGTCAAAAAGGGGAAACTAAGCATCGATGAATCAAAGAATATATTTAGACAGCTATTATCGGGTGTCAAATATTTGCACCTAAATCATATCATTCACAGAGATATCAAACCTGAAAACGTTCTTTTGGAAATCAAGTACAAAGACTCATCTAAGCCAATAAGTGAACAAGTTCAGTTGGGTCCATGGGACGACAAGGAACTTGATGTTACTGTTAAACTAGCAGACTTTGGACTGGCTAAGTTCATAGGAGGAACCCAGCAAAGTCAAATCAACAACCACGTAGCCACAAAGACCATGTGTGGCTCTCCTGGGTATGTGAGTCCCGAGATTTTACAGAACCTCGAATATACCGAAAAGACTGACATGTGGTCGTTGGGTGTGGTTTTGTATATTTTATTGTGTGGGTTTCCACCTTTCAGTGATCAGCTAGGACCGCCATCCATGAAGCAACAAATCATAGAAGCGAAGTATGCCTTCTATTCTCCTTATTGGGACGATATACCTGATGTTGCCTTGGATTTGATTTCAAATTTACTACAACTGGACACTAAAAAAAGATACTCTGTAATGGATGCGGTTAATCATCCATGGTTCAATGACATAATTCCTCAATCGCAATACCATAAAATTATCAGCAGAATTACACCTTCCCAACACCAAGATTCCTATCTTTCCCAACAAAGAAATAAACTGTTTAGATAAGTTATTTTAAATGATTTTGATGAAACATTTTTTTGTAGTATATATAAGTGTTGAATACTCACCATTGTGCTATTGTCTCTAATTTTTCCTGTAAACTATTTTTAGTCTTAATTCTCATGTAAAAGATGTCACAATTCTTGTTTGAGCACAGAACTTCATTGTGCAGAGATCCGGAGCATCTTTGACATTTCGTCCATAACTGATTGAATCGATCTTGCATCTCTCTAACCTCGATCAATTTATCTAGATATATTTTTCCGGTATCTTGTGAACAATTATCACATAATGGACCCTTGTCGTCCTTTTTCAATGGATTTTTACAGCTTTGACAAGTTCTGACTTTCTTCAAGAATCCCATCAAGGCACCAGTTTTACCAGTTGTGATAGTTATTTCTGTTATGTTGAATTTCGCTATGGCTTTATTCTCCCCAATAATAGGCCCAATTATGGATACTATAGGATTCTTCAGCTGTTGATTCAAGTAATATTTGGAATCAATTGGAATGTTGTTTTCTAAAACGTACAGGGGATCTTCAGCTCTATCATATAGTTTGGTGTTACCACCTACAATGACATAATCAACTCTATCACCAACTTGAGGACCAGTACCCTCTCTCTTCGCAATCTTTTTGGCAAGTACCGCATGTGGTTGAGGATTTGTGTAGTTAGGAGCCAAAGCCTTGGATATAATCAACTTTGATATATCAATATTATTTTGCAAGATGCTCTTAATGATTTGATCCAGATACTGAATACCTTTCTCAACATCTCTATCAATCAATATATTTTTCAGCATTTTATTCATCACTAAGGAAACTAAAGGGCACGAATCTCTTCTGACAGAAGCCAGACCCTTTTGATCTAATTTATCGTAGTTGTTTGGGTTGGTCCAGTAAAGTCCTGCATACCTTTTCTTGTTAATCAACAAATATGGGAAGTAACACTTTTCAAATTCCAGGTTGATAGGATTCTTGAAAATCTTAGAAATGGCTCTAGCCGCTTCATCACCCAGCGCCATGGATTCCTTCAAGTCATCGGTACCGAACTTAATCATAACAGAATCTGTATCACCATAAACAACAACGGCGTTGTGTTTATAACCGTTTTTTAAGGTGTAGTGATCTTCAACATACTTCTTAGTCTTCAAAATCATTTCTCTACCAAAGGCGGTGACTGATGAGGATATTTGCAAACAAGGCAGCTTACCAATTGTGGCACCAGTGAAACCATAGACAGAGTTAGCTGAGATTTTCAAAGCAAGTTGCTTACCATCCAGAACTTTCTTCCTGAAGGGATCAGTTTCTGATTTTAGTTGGTTCTTAGCTCTCTTTCTGGCCTTGATAAGTTCATCCAAAATCTCAGGTAAAATACCCTTCTTCTTATGTTCCTTCACAAAGCAATCACCGTTAGGAGTTACAATGTAATCCTCATCTTTGACTAACTTCAATCTTGCTATAGAGTTCTTATCAAGCAATGTGGTATAGCATAAGTTATGTGCCATGATGATGGAAGGGTATAGAGAATTGAAATCCAAAGTTGCAATCGGCATATTGTAAAACCCTCTTATAGGCTCAATGACTGTAGCACCTTCGTATTGTTCATCAGTACCATTCTTACCAGTTAAATTAGGAACTAAGGTATCTATAGAAAGACACTTTCTAAAGATTTGAGATATGACCTTGATTTGTTGGCCTCTTGTTAACAAGTAACTGAAAGGAACACCTGTGACTCTACTCATTTCAGTGTAATTAATCAAAGGCATTAATTTTTCAAGCAGTTTCAAAGGCAGCAAGGCATCCTTCAAACAATAGATAGCCAGTCTTCTTCTGGTGTCAGCATCACCATTGTGAAGATCTGTAATGATGGAATAATGTACATCCTCCTTTTGTTCATTCAAAAAGTGAGCAGATACCGCATTCAAAGTGTATGATCTTAGTTTATACTCTCTTCTGATAAAAGCCAGAATGTCAAGTTGCAATCTTCCTGAAATATTAATGATTTTGTTGTCTCTTGTACCCAACGCTTTGGATGTAAATGTCGAAGTTTTGTAATTGTTCTTAACATTAGTCAACTTACCAAAATAAGGAAAGGCATCAAGTTTCAAACTTTGAGCTCTATCCAGCAAATATGGCAAATCAAAGCCTTCAATATTGTATCCAATAATAATATCAGCATCAACTTCCTTAACGAAGTCCTTCCATGCCATTAACATATCTTCTTCTTTTTTGTAAGAGAACACTTCAATTCCGGAAATGGCAGAACAGGTGTTGACAGTGAAAACATTCTTGACAAATGGCACATTCGTGGCAGATCCTTGTTCGTTCACAACATTAGCTATTTGAATCACAGGATCCACAGAGGGTTCTGGGAAAACACCCGGTCTACCAGCACATTCAAGATCAAATGACAATATTCTCAAAGGAGCAAACTTGGACCACTCAGCATCATCAGCTGAGTGAACAACCAAGTCTTTATAGTCGATAAGAGTCTCAATTTGACAATTTGAAATCTTACTGTGACCGGTGACAAATCTGTGCTTATTCTTAGGCAAGGTCAACCAAGACATACCAACAATTTTTAGATCGATCATCAGTCTTAGCATATAGGCTATATTATCAAAGGTGGTCATTCTTTCTCCGTAAACAAATTTCCCCGGTATATTTATATTACCGTCTTCAAATTGTTTTCTTATTTTGAAAATAGAACTGTGATTGTTCAAATAGATCTTCAAAAATGGTAATTTGGAATCACCTTGATATCCCCATATGTTATGCTTGTAGCATTGTTCAATCTTGGTAACCTTTTCAGCAGATACATCACCCTCCGATCCACCACTGCTGTTACCGTTTAAGTAATTGTCATTCAGATAATTGATTAAAACTTCCAGTTCCTTCTTTAGTGCATCTGGTTGATCTTTCAAGTTACCATAAGGAGAAGGAATGTATAGATAGTGCTGATATCCAGTGACTGTACACATAATGGAATAACCATTGTCTGTTACACCATAAAATCTTACAGCAGACTCGTTGTTGTGATAACACTCTTGAGAATCAATTTGTTGGAAATTTATGTCACCTAAGTATTCATGAGTAAGATTTTTTTGATCAAGCGGTTTTCTGCTCCAAACTTGTTTAACCACAGTGTCTTCTGGTGTAGTTTCTAAGCTGTCAAGAATATCCTGATCTGCTTTCGCACTAGGTAACTGGGTAGACAAATCATTTTTTTGCTTGTACCCTTTAGACACATGCTTTGTATAGTGAGTGTTATCATCTAAAATATTTTCCATGTTGATTGCTCTGATATCTTGGCTTATAGGCTCAGACATCACAGAATGATCAATGTTCAAAGATTTCACCTTTTTAGCTGAGACATCGTTTGATTCTTCTTCAATGTGTCTCTTCTTAGAGACATTGTCATCGCCGTTCATTTTTTGAAAGTAAATAGCAGAAAAACTTATGTAATAACTACTCTATTTTTGAAGCTGAAATCAGTTGTGGTTCTTCTTTCACTTCATTCAGTTGAAAATACAACTATAGTCAAAAGGCTTTCCAATATAAAGAAGCAAAAAAAAAGTATAAAAAAATATTAAGGAAAAAAAAAATTTTCGTTTCAAATATTTACGCGTTTCGGATATAAAGCTATTGGCTCCACTAGATACCAAAGATTCTTTGCAGAATGCTGATTAGTAAAACAATCAAAATAGGGGCTATTGCCCTTAGGAAAACCATACCATCTTCTGCAACTTCCTCTTGTTGCTGTTGTTGTTGTCTGAATCTCGGAGCCCCGCCCATATTTGTTCTTCTGAAGCCACCATTGAACGGATCAAACTGGAAAGTCTGGAAGCTTCCACCACCGCCACCAGCAAACATGTTGAAAAGCTCATCGAAGTCAGCGTTCTGTTGGAAAAATGGATTGTGCGAGTGTTGGTTGAAGAAAGGTGATTGTCCAGCACCACCTCTTCTGGCACCAAAGGAGGAAGGCCCCGATGGCGCAGAATTTTTCTTATTACTGTAATCTATCCCATCAATGTCGTAGCTCTTCTTATTCTGCTCATCACTGAGATGCTCGTATACCTTGTTGATAAGCTTGAAGCAGTCAGGTGCCTTATCGTGAGAGTTTTTGTCAGGATGTAAGTTTATGGCCAGTTTTCTGTATGTCTTTTTCAGATCGTTTTGTGAGATGTTGTGTCTGTCATTGTGATCCAGGTCCAGTATCTTGTAGTAGTCATATGGTGCGTGCTTGTAGGTTGATAGTGTGTACTTGTGAATTCTGTTTATTACTATTTCTTGTTGCTTAGTGACACTAGGTCTACTGCTTTCAGAAGACATTAGTATGGGTGTTTTTGTTCAACGAGTTTTAGATTATTCAAAGATAGAGTGAGATGACAGACTTGTGGATAATTTGACTGTAATGTAGACTATACTATCAACTGTACCTATGACTTTATGGGGTGCTGTTGTGTGTGTTTTTTAATCTGATAGAACATTCCAGAAGACCTTTTGAAAAAAAAACGACTCCTGAAACATTTTACCAATTTTTTTTTTGTCCTTCTCGCTGTTGCCGGTAAAAAATCGTTGACGAATTAGAATATTTCACGTGCTTGTGCTCAATTGAATAAACGAACATTAGTTAGAAATATATAAACTGGTGATTTAAACTTATAGTTGGTTTCATTTTGAATATGCCAAGAGCCAAAGCGACAGTTATTTTTAAACAAAAAGCTAAACTTCTTCTTCATTTAGATCCTTCATTCTTTGTTCAATGATTCTTTGAATATCTGCATCGTCTAGTTCCTCATCTTTCTTTGTTATGAACTTCAGTTTCTTGTTCAGTTTACTTCCTACTCCTTCATTACTTGCATTCGGCTTGACCACTGCCTTTCTTCTAATTATCTTACCACTAGGCAACACTTCAAAGCTGGACGGATCTGTTTTATATTGCTCTTTATTAAAATCTCCCAGTGGATTCAAACTACCTAATAGGGTGTTTCTTCTGCTACGCTTCTTTGCCTTGTTTGTACTGTCCTTAGTAGAACTTGCCTCTAGTTCAATAATTTCTGATTCTATTTTTGTTATGTCTTGGATTTCATGATTACTTTCACTACTGTCCTTTGTAATCTCTGTATCTTTATAACATTCTTTGTCTTTATTGTGATGGAATTTATTTTTCAATTTGTTTTGGTACCTCTTGACAGTACTGATGTCTTTTTCCCAGGTCCAGCCCTGTTGCAACTCCATGTAACTGTCAAATTCTAACTTCTTTCGAACCTCATCGTTCTTTTCTAGCTGTGCAAACACAGATGCATCAGATGGTAAAAAAATGTTAACCCACACTTTGGTTAGCATATCAAACAATATCAAAATGGTGATTGCCACAAACATTGTTGCCCACAAGGTCGCATCAGTACCGAAATGCTCATATAGTCCACTTTTAACATCATATATCATGACATTGTCAGAGTATATGGCAGGCAAAACACAACTCCACAGCAGCCAGCCACCACATGAAAGAATGGTGGATGCAAACTCAATAGGAGAACGATTTCTCATCTCTATGAACTGTAACTTGATATTTATGAAGAATATAACAACAGTGAAGTTGATGAATCCTAATGCATAAATACCATTATCCTTTAGTGCTCTGGACCCCCAAACAAAAACAGATGTAAATGTTATAAAGCAGGCATTAGCTGCAGCGGAAATAATCCAGTGCAAAAAGATCTTGATGTTAAATCCTTGAGATAACCTACCAAATGTGTACAACTCAGGAATTGCCAACAAGGTGGATGCCTTTAAGTCCTTGTGGAACATCCCCACACACAAAACAGGCAATGACGTGAAGAGAGTGTTGAACATACTCAATGACCAAGGCTCGTACAAGGAAGTTCCCGAAAACATTGTCCATCTCTGGTAAATCATCTGACCCAAATAGAACATCGTTTCCTTGTAGAAGGTGGCCAAAACAAACAAGCAAGTTCTGCTATAGTTGTATCTCCCATGAACCAAAAGAAGCTTTAGCAAAAACCTGAACTGACCTATTGAGTAATCTGATGATCTTGAAGCCTGTAAACCTTCCTTTCCTGCTATACCAACACCAATATCCGCACTTTGAATCATCGCAATGTCATTGGCACCATCACCTATGGCTAAGGTAACTGCATCAGTGTCCTTTTGCTTCACTGTTTTCACCATGTCAGCCTTTTGGGAAGGAGATGCCCTACAAACTATAACAGAGTCACACTTCATGCACAAGTCAAAAAATATGGATCTCTCTAGACTTTGTAAGTACTTGAGCGTTTGTCCATCAACAACAACCACACAATGAGCAATCGTCTCATTGAGAATCTCATTGTAGGCAGTGAGCATCTTTGCACTTATGTCAACATCGTCTTTGTCCAAAACAATAACTGAAGAGTACTCGTAGATCAAGTTACATGAGTACCCAATGTTGATTGCAGTTTCTCTTTTGTCACCAGTCAACATCCACATCTTGATTCCTGCTCTCTTAAACTTCTCTATGGCTTCGGGAACACCCCCTTGAAGCTTGTCCTCAATTGCAGTGGCAGCCAGCAACTTCAAGTCTATTTCAATCTCGCCACCAACGGCATCAATGTTTTCCTTTCTGTTTTCCAAACTGGTTTTGGCCTTTTGATACTTCTCATACCAAGCAGAGTAAGTATCCTTGTCTAAGATTTTGTATGCATACAACAATGTTCTTAGCCCCTCGGTCGAAAAGTCTTCAATGGATTCCAAAACACGTTCAAGAACATACTCATCATTCATGGTCAAGCTGTTGTCACCAATGTATGTTTCCATCTCCCTCTTGAATTCATTGTCCCTAGGATTCAACAGGGAATTTCTTTTGGACTTTCTGTCTTCTTCCAAAACATCGGACAGCATTCTGGGGTTGTATTTTGCCATTTGATTTCTATGATGCTCTATTTTGCTTTCAAGCGCTATGTTCTTAACAGCTTGAGTGTTCTTCTCAATCTGTTCAACCAAGGCATCAATGTTGTTGGGTATATCCCCTGTGGCTTGTTCCAGAATGACACCTGACTTTCTTCCATCCATGGAAACTCTAGATATACTGTTTCTCATTTGCTTGAGTGACAAACTTGCTCTTGATGCAACATCAGGAGGTTGTGGAACACTAAGATTTGATGATCTACCGTTGGTACTATCAATTTTAGCCAATGCCAAGGATTTTCTGTGTATACCAGAAAGTTTTCCCGAATTGAACAATGACACTGAATCTCTGGCCTGAGCACTTAGAGACTTTCTTTGCTCTAGTAACGTTTCATTTTGTAAATGCTTTCTATCCTCAGTATTTGTCTTGCTCTCAGATATTTTGCTGGATGTCAACTGTTGATTTTCCAACCTTTCTAGAATTACATTGTCAGCACCTTTACATATTAACAAGATTTCCTCATCAAGATCATTTTCTTTCTTTACAATAACAGACATTCTCTTTCTATCAGAGTTGAAATCAATAACTTCCAAGACTTTGAACTTTGTAACCAGTGAAGGTCTATCAAAGCCATTAGGATATGTTTTAATCTGGATCTCATCAGTGGACTTATCTATCATCACATAACCCATATCTCTAGCTGCTATAATCAACGCCAATTCATCAGGAGATGCTGCCTGATACTCAATGTTATCGTTATCGTTTGATTTCCGACCTAGTTTCTTTGGTAAACATGTATGACACAAGGACAAGCAAAGCAAAAAAAAATTGACCTTCTTGGCAAACACAGTATCAGGATACTCTTGAATGTATTTTATCAATGCAGATGTTGACTTTATTTCAGGTTGCTTGATCATGTTTGAATCGCTGCTACCTGTCTTGTTTAGATTTGGAGAATCCGATATGTTGGAGAATCTGACAATACTTGTATCGATTATGCTTTCATCTAACTCCAATTGTGGCTTTGAATCACTGTTTTCATCTTCTTCATTTATTTTATGCATGCCAGAATATCTGTTTTCTATGAATGATGCAATACTAGGTCTTCCTGAATATGTGGTTGATCCGGTGTTTTTGAAGTCTATGGAGGTTCTACCTTCTGTGCTTATTTTCTTGGAATCATTGGACGTGGACGACAATGAAGGATCATTTGGAAGTAGTCTCTCAACAAATGAATAATCCGCATTCACTTGATCAACTTTATCTGGATTGATACAATGTTTCCAGTTGGTTCCTAAAATGCTAAACTTCTTGAATATCATTATGTTATCCGTAAGTGTACCTGTTTTGTCACTGAATATGTAGCTGACTTGACCCAGCTCTTCAAGGATGGTAGCGGTTCTTGATTCCATGGATATGTTTGCAGGCTTGTAATACATGTCGATATCCCATTCCATTAATTTGGACTGCATCAACTTGATTAGTTCCATGGTCACATACAAGGACAACGGGATTAAAGTGTTATACATGATGATGAACC
>ERZ794949.515-NODE-515-length-12008-cov-163.952230_pt1 | contig 12008 bp, 8 predicted proteins | sample MGYA00511363_ERZ794949 | MGnify/ENA primary metagenome ERZ794949 (study PRJEB30137, sample SAMN04331402) | food metagenome | isolation source: T1 must sample point D1 replicate B | place: Australia: South Australia ...
TGGAGCTAGTACTTGAAGAGGTAGGAATAGAAATACTATAGGTTGAGCTTGAGCTGGAAGTACTAGCTGTTGAACTAGAACTGGAGGTACTAGTTGTTGAGCTTGAAGTAAAAGTGCTGGAAGTACTAGACGTAGAAGCAATGCTTGTAGAAATTGCTGACTTAGGGACAGAACTGGTAGATGAGCTTGGAACTACAAGTGTAGATGAAGACAAGGTTGATGATTCTGAGGTAGATTCTGATGTAGTAGTAGCACTAGTACTTGATGATAAGCTTATTGAAGAATATGAACTAGTAGACTCAGAAACACTGGAAGTAGAGGACTCGGTTGTTGAACTGGAAGCACTAATCGTAGAGTTCGAAACAGCACTGGTATATGAACTTGACATAGTTGATGATTCGCTAGAGCTTTGAGAAGAAACACCGTATGTGGATACTTCACTTGAGCTTGAAGAAGTAGGCAAAGTATCCGAACTGTATGTGAAAGAGCTAGGAGTATATGTCGAAGTAAAAGATAGACTGCTTGAAGGGGTATAATCATTACTTGAAGACCAACTACTGGATGAAGATATTTCATAACTAGAAGTGGTTGGGCTGCTGGTAACTGGTGAGTAAGTATAGCTTATTGAAGACGAGCTCGATCCATCATAGTCAGAATAGGTCTCACTGCTTGTTGATAAGCTTTGGTAATCTGAGGTCAAATGTTGATAATTTTGACTAGAAGTGGAAGAACTTGGAGCAGAGTATTCATAGCTATAAGTACTTGTAGAGCTATCATAATCTAAGCTTGTAGTACTCAAAGTGTAGTCTGAAGACGAGTATTCGTAACTGATAGTTGAACTATATGTATCTGAAGAATAGTCATAACTGGTAGTTGAACTATCTGAAGAAAAATAGTCATAACTGGTAGTTGAGCTTAATGGATCTGATGAGTAATCAAAACTATTAAGAGTACTGACTGTAGGAGAATAATCGACAGATGAAATGGAAACTTGACTATTTGGAACGCTTGTAGATAAACTTACAGTATTCGATGTATAATCAGCTGATGAAGTTTGATCATTTGGGCCTATGTACACATAACGACAAAAGTTGTCAGTACATACAAATTCAAATTCTTCATTACCAATAACAGTGGAGTAGAGTACTGTTTCGGAAAGATTCTGAGAACTTGTTAATTTGTTTAAAAAGGCAAACACCAAGAGTGTTTTCAAACAAATAAAGTTTGGGGATACCATGTTTTGTGTATGGATTGTTGTTGTTTCTGTGAATAATCTATTTGTTTAATGGGAAAAAAGCAATAAAATGGAGTGAACTTTCTTCTCTTGTTGTAGTTATATTCGTAGTTTTACTTCTTAGAAGTTTGTTGTTGTTTTTTTTGGGGTATATTAAAATGATTGACTAGGGTAAGATTTGTGTTGTTAATTATGATCCTGATTGATTAGCTGTTTAAGAGCAATGAATCAATAATAATAAGTTGGAGAAAACGAGTAATTGAAGACTGTTATGTTCTTCTTGATGGTTTTCCTGTTTTGTTGATTGAAAGTGAAGAAAAAAAACAAGATAGCTATAAGTTAAACTTCGAAATAAAGACCAAAATGTTATGATACTTGTTTATTACTGTTGATTACTAGTGTTTTATCGATATGAATCAGATTAGTTTCGATGTAATGGCACCAATAATAGTGAAGTATATGATATTTTGAGTATTCAAAGATGAAAAATAGAGTATAATTGCTTATTTCTTGTATCAATAAGATGTTTAAAAGACAAAAAGAATTAACTAGAATAAAGGTAGTGCTCTATCTAATTTATGTGAATTCGCTTTAAACTTCGATTATGGTTATTAAAGAACAAGTTTTTGTTGATCAAAGGTGGCTATTTCGTTCAAATTTCGGCAGTAAATAGATCAATTACAGTCCTAAAAGAAGCACAATGTGTTATAGTTATAAGTGGTGATTTTTGGGTTACTACAGCTTACTTTATATTAACAAGTTTAAAAACGACCATTTTAAAAAAATATATATTACAAGCAGTTTAAGCCTCGAATTGAAATCAAGAGCAACAAGAGAAAATAGGTGTGAGGGAAAAAAAAAAGAAAGAAAAAAAAGTGAGAAAAAAAACCCTCTTGATTGGACGGAGAAAAAATTGGATACAATATGAAGGAAATCTTGACCCACATAATAATATGCAAGGTTCAATATGTAACATTTGCATGCATATTTGGTTGAGACACACTGATGCAGATAAACTTTGGAGGACAAATGTTTGAAAACAATAATTATGCAGCCCTGCACACTGCACAAATTTGGAGGATACAGCAACGACAGGCAATCTACGGCATCCTCACTTGTGGGATATTTTTTTGCTGTTTATTGTTTTTCATGTTGGTATGTACTAGACCATTTGACCAAATAATATTACTATTGTTTTATTTTGTTTCTGATGTTGGCTTGCACGAGACCATTTCATCGAGTATTATTTTTATTGTTTTTTTTGTTTCATATATACACATGCGTTTTTTTTAGCGGGACAAAAATACTAGTACTTGTTACATGTGAACTATTTTTAACTATATATAAAATATTTTACCTCCATGTTGTGCCATATTTTTTTCCTGATCATATCATTTCCTATTTGGGAAATATAATTTATACCAGGTCATCCAGAGATGTTATTAGCGTATCGGCATTAAGTTCTAAAGCTTCCTTCCAAAACTTACTCAAATGTCTGCTACCGCTGTCACAAGCAATAAATACTATATTCTTATTACTGTCTTTTAAGCCAAATTCACGGACATAGTCTACTACACTGCAGGCATTAATACAACTTGAAGAACCTAAGAATAAACCATCGTTATTGCTTAGCCATCTGGCCATCTGTAAGGCATTTTTGTCTTTGATTCTATAAGCGTAATCGATGTATTTTTCGTTAACTCCGAAGTTTTTAGTTATTCTATTCAATCCTACTCCTTCGACCAAGGTATCGACTTGATGTCTTCTTCTTGATCCCTCTTTTTCTAAATGATCATACATAACACCATGTCTGATTCTGTTGAAGAACCCAGATCCTTGTGGGTCTGCCACACAGACATCTAGATTATACAGTTTTTGGGATTTTTTTAAGTATCTGGCTACACCACCAATAGTTCCACCTGTACCTATTCCAGATATAAAGCAATCTATTTGGCCATTCATTTGTTTGTAGATTTCTGGACCTGTTGTTTCAAAATGAACCTTCCAATTTAGTTCATTTTCAAATTGGTCTACAAAAATCCCTTTTCTATCGTCAGTTGGGTCGTTGTTTATAGCATTGCAGCTGGTGATACAACTGTTTACATATTGTTCAGGATCTACTATAGAAGCTGGTTTTACCTTCTTGATGTGTGCGCCAAAACTTTCTAACAATTTCAGTTTTTCCAAAGATGTATCATCTGGTAAGGTGATAAAACTTTGAAGTCCCAAAGCATTACATATCAATGCTATACTGATCCCAGTAGATCCAGAGGTTCCTTCAAACACCAAGTCTCTACGCTCTTTATGTGGTACTAACATTCCCTTGTCTATAGCGTTTTGAATTACTTTCAAAGCAACTCTGTCTTTAGCACTGCCACCCGGGTTTTGTAATTCCAGCTTTGCATACACATTACAGCCAGTGTATTCGGACAGTGATGCTACTCTAACCAAAGGGGTGTTACCAATGAGCTCTGTGATATTATCAATTTTCTTAGGTGTTTTGTCAACATTGGATTCTTTTTTGTGTTTATACTGTTGATATGCGTATATGACAGTTGCTAAAGAAGCAAAAGCAACACAGCTGTCTCTTATAGATGTTCTATTAATGTCAAACATTGCAAAGAAGGCGTTTATGGTATCATTAAGTGCCTCTAATTGGACTTGAAATACAAGATGAGAATAAGAGAAATCGTCTTCGACAAATCAACAAATTAGCTCATATATTTTTTTTTTGCCAGCGCATCACGTGATATTCCAACCCCAAAAGGAGTTTATTGACTGTTCTAATATACCATATATGTCACCAAAATCCCTTAAAAGCAGCACTAATATCCGAAAACCATTCCACCAAGCATTCAAATAAAAAGCTGTGTTGTATGTATATTCAAATAATTGATAAACGTGCAAATTCAATAGCAGTGGTAAAATGTTGAGCACGTTTTATAGTATGCTGTTTCCCATCAGTTTATTAGGCGGAGTTAACCACAACGGAGCAATATTGAGCCGGGCACGGTAGCAAAAGAAGTCACCGGAATAAGAACTCCGTATGAATAATTTTAAAATTCAGTTTTAATCAAATAACAATTTCATTATATATATTACTATAAAAAATAATCATACTTAAACTGGGTTTTTTTCATATTCTTTCATTAATTCATTATTCTCTGTTGTCCATAACTTGTTTGACAGGTTCAGAGTCTCTGTATAAGCCATGTTCTTGGATATATCTTATAACACTATTTGGCAACAAATACTGAACACTCATGCCTCTTCTTATAAACAACCTGATTTTCGTAGAGGAAATATCATTATAAATCAATTGCTTGATAACCAGAATATTTTTTCGATGTTCATACATGATATCATGACTTAACAAAAATGATCTAACATCACTACCGGTTCTTTCAACAATCAAACAACCGTAATTACCCAATATATGGTGTAAATCTTCATCTTGCCAGACATTAGGTTCACCCATGGATTCAATTAAATCACCACCAGCTAGCAACATAATTTTCACACCAACTTTTTCTCCTGTTACAGTTTGTATACCTCCTCTTTTAACATTGACTTCATCATTGAAATGGTCTAGTACCTTAGATGTTCTTGTGTATTCAGATTGCAAAGATTCCCAAGCATCAACCATAAGCCAATTGGATGTTCTTTCACAAGCCAGCTCACACATTCTTACTCTATGTGTGGATTTGGCCAAACCATTCTTCTTATAGTAATCGGAAACAGGAGAAAAATAACCTCCAACAACTTCGTATCTTGTTTGTTCATTGATGGAATCCATGGCCATTTCAAACATTCTTAAATGCAAATATGTGATAGGAGAAAAGGAACCACAAGCAACAATCACCAACGGTATTTTGTTCGAACTTTCCAACTTCTTTTTTAATCTATGTGTAGGAAAAGCATAATCTTTCTTGTCCTTGGCTTGTCTGATAATCCCATGTGGAACTTCTTCCAAATCTGCTATTTGCTCCTTTTTTATGTATGAACTGTTCACAATAACGTCATTTTCGTCGTTTATGTCTTGAATCACTATTCTTTCTAAAATTACATTATTCGATTGCGGTATCTTTTCTGCTGGTGAAAGTGTCCCGTCCAAGGAGTACTTTAAAGCTCTTGATGGATCCATATTGCCTTTGGAAATGTAGGATTTTGCTTTAATATTGTTGTTTTATATGGTAATCTCAATCCCAAAACAACCTTTAAACTAAGGATATTTATATAAAAGTCAATCTTATCTCGAATCAACGAAAGCACAGCCGTCAAACAACCATAAATATCGAATCATTTAAAAAATGGCCATATTTCGAACGTTAAGAAAAAATACATAGTAAAGAAATTGGAAAAAAAAAAAATTTTCATCTCAGCTATAATCAGCTTATGATTGTAACGATTTCTCTCCGATTATTAGTAAAAACAGTGTTGATTGCTTGTGAAGGCAGAATATATGCTTAAAGGAAGAAAATGTGTGTTTAGTAAGAGTCATTTAGTCGATACACGTTTCCCTTTTTGGTGGCAGTACATTGGGCCAGCGTTTTTTATACCATCGGTTTTAAAGCCTCAGGGAAGGAGGGGAAAGTAATACTTTGGTGGGTATATCTGAGTTAAACACGCTGTTGCTTTGGACGGTGTTTACAGAGCATGGAGCATGTCAGTGTCAACGGCCTGCCGGTTTATATGGTTAAATATATGAAAATGTGCTCAAAAAGTGCCTGATTTTCAGCAGCTTTCAAGTTTTTTCTTGTTTCTGGCTTCGTATACTTCCTTGCTACTTATTATTCTCTCCTTTATCAACCTCGGAGTTAAGTATCCAAAGACTCTATCGATTACACAGTCATCATTGGTGATTTTTATAAGTTTAAGGGAATTTTGGTTGGTTGGGTTTATGATTACTCCATCAACAGCTGAGCAGCATACCAACGAAAACAGTCTTTCTCTAAAGTTATTGACGCACTTCTCATTACCAATGTTTAATGCTACAATTAGCTTTTTTTTACTGCTTTCTTTGATCTTAACTAAAGTTTCAATGTCGCCTGCATTCATCATATCAAAAGATCTATTGGGATTGTTATAATAAATAGTATTGTCTGTATTGTACTCAATACACTCTCCTTTTACCAATATATTGTCAAAGGTCTTGTCAAACACAGAACAATAAATTTTGTCAGCATTCTCATCAAGGCACAACTTTTCTAATAATTTTAACTCATTTTTATCATTGACAAAATCCATATATTCTTCATAATCGTTTCTATTTTCGTAGCTTTTCGACAAGATTCTTTGAATTATTTCAGTGGTCGATACCCCTTCAGTTCGTTTTACAATCAAAAATCTATTTTCTTTTCTAACATTATAATAACAGTCTTTTCCATCAGCATCTGAAACCAAATCATCTCCATGAAGAACATATTCGCAAAGTGAATCGTTAACTCCATGGTCCAGTTCTGTCACATATGGAACATCTTTCACCACACCCTTGGAAGTCACCCATCTTATGTGGGACACGTGATAGCAACGTTCCAAAAGTGTCATTACTGGCAAAGATCCTTTGTTCTTTTCAATTTCTTGATCGGAGTGCAAACCTACCCATATTCCATTCTTAGGCATACCATTAGCAACTAGTGCCAAATTAGCCTTTAATGTCTCAGCCGTAAAAAATTCGTAATTGCCAAGTTTTATAAAGTCTGTTTGTACTTCCTTATGTTGGGAATATGGAAACCGTGTAAATTTGACTGTATTTGCTGTCATACGTGATTGTAGAATGGCGTTAGCATGCCCAAAATGCATGAAATCAAAACAACCATCAAGCCAAGATCTTTGGTAATGTTCGCTACTCATAATTATATGTAAATAGCTCAGGTTCTAGTGGTCAAAAGCAACAAAATATTTCATCTGAAAATTTCAAAATTTTAAAACCGTATTGAATATTTTTCATGAAAAATTCAAATCTTCTACGCTTAAGAAGGGGGTTTTCAGCAAATTTCAACTATAGGTTGTCACGGCTGAGTTCATTTATTTTTTTAAAAAAAAAAGTTCTATAATGTATAACAATCATATGTATTATCAATATCACTTGAGGGCTCTTTGGTATCCTTCAATGTTGGAGGGTTTGACAGATTGAATTTCCAAATCGTGTGTTTCTTGCTTGATGTTTTTTTGCAATTCTTTACACATAGCATTGTATATCATTGCACAATTTCTTGTTGAACAGCCATTCATCCATGTAAAAAACGTCCCTAAAATAGGTGGAAAGGCTATTAACAGGTCAAATGCGATGTTGGCATACATCTTAGCAATTTTGTCTTCGGACAACATTCCAGGTCTCTTTTCTCTGCATCGTTTAATCAACTTTGAATGAATGTAATACATAAACAATGGTCCAATCACTGGAATAAGTACCACTAAAGGACATGATCCTATGGACAAACACCCGGCTGACATGTAAAACCCACAAATTGATAGAAAACACTGGTCATCTCTCCATGCCTTGTTCTGGCACTGTTTCCAAAACTTTTTGTCTTCTTTGCTGGGTTGTAGTTCATCTGGTAACTTTAATCTTTTGTTTGTTTCGGCGTCTCTGAAAGGATCTTTGCATTGGTATTTCTTATTGGCAAAAGCATTGAATTTATCCATAACATAGTTTTCCGCAGTCCCTTCAGCTTGCGATTCCACAAAAGACTTCAAATAATTCGACATTAAATCTAAAAAAAAAATAAAAAAGACTAATTGAAAGTTTGGTTCTTAATTATTCACAGTTATTGAGCCTCCTTTGCTAAAGCAGTAAAACTTTCAAGGTGTTTAATCCCAGCCCTAACTTTGATTAAACTGATCAATTTAAGGGAAATCGAGGGTTTATTTAGTTCGGATGAAAACACGGAAATCAAACTAAAGTCCGAAATATAACGATGCAAATTTAGTGAAAATACAGCATAAATAAAAAGATTAATACTGCTATCCTACCACCAAATTAATGATCCTTTTAAGTGCTATGATCCAGTTCCCTTCTTTTAGAAAGTTGGCTCTATCACTAGGATCTTCTTTACCTGTTGTTTTGAAATGAATACCGATATTTTGCACACCAATGGGCCATACAACTTTTCCTATACTCAAATCTAAATACGCCTGTAATGTCTTCTGTTTGTCATTGTTTTGAAGCTGTATCAAAACAGTGGCCAATGAGACTAAAAGTCCAGACTCAAGTGAGTGTTCATGTAGCTTCAGTAAAAGGCCCATCATGTCCACACGGATCTCATTTAATAACAGTGTACTTCGTTTATATATTTCAGCATGATCTACAACATTAATTTGGTGATCACTGTTTTGTTTCTTTTCCTCATCTGCCGTCATTTTTTCTATGATCAGATCAGACAGATCCAACAATAAAATCTTGTGAAGAAAAGTCAGTATCTTTCTCGATAGGGCCTTTTCATCTTTAAATAAATCAGCTGTGTTGTTCAGTTTCCACTCTTCTTCTGCTTCTAGTAACCTCATTTCCTCAGTCATGTCCTCATCCAGTTGTTTTTGTTCCTCTTCGGTCAGCTGATATTCTTTTTCGTTATGCTCTCGGGCCTTAGTTAGTGCTAATTGTTTTTCTTTCTGTAGCTTTTCTTCATTCTGTTTTTTTCTCAAAGCAATCCTCTTTTGCATAACAGCATTTATATTAGTGCTCTCCATATCAACAACAAGTGCTCTTAGGGTTGTATACAACTATGGTTAATATGATTACTTTAGTTAATTCTTCGTTGCTGGTTTTTGTTCGGGTTGAATCACATGTTGGCGTTGTCACGTGCACGCTTATCTCCGATAATATTTTTATTTGCTTATGTCCTAATGTGTGTGTGTGTTTTTTCACTAGAATTTTTGCTGCTTAACTAATAATTTATAAACAAGCTCTGACTGTTGTTTTAATCCATTATACAATATACATAACTCCAAACAACGTGATTAATACTCAAAGACGGCACATTTCTATATACATATTTAAAAATGAGTGATTTCAATAAGCCTAGAAACGATGATTATGAAGAAGAAAATATCGATGACCAAATTTTAAAGGACGAAGATGATATTATTGATGGTAACGATATTGAAAACAACGAAGACAAAATATATGAAGAATCCTTGGATTTAGACATGACAAATATTGAAAAGAAAGTATGGCTAGTGAGATTGCCTTTATTTTTGGCTCAGAAATGGAGAGATGATGACAACTTAAAAGGTCAAGATTTAGGCAAAATTAGAATTAACAAGAAAACTCAAAAAATACAAATGATATTGAATGAAGATGTTGAGGGTTTGGAAGATATGCCACATTCATATGAAATAGATTTAACACAGAAATATGTTGAGAACGAATATATCTTCACTGAACAGAATTTGAAGAAGTACGAGCAAAGGGCACAGCAATTAGAGCAAAATCCTGAGCTACAGAAACAATTATACATCTTGAAGAAAGAAAAGCAAGAAGAGTTTGAGAAGAGAAAAAAGAAGCTACAACAGCAATACAAAAAAAATAGAAAGAAACAATTTAAGCAAAGAATTTTTATTGAAAAAGACGGTAGAGATAGATACATTCCATATGTGAAAACAATTCCTAAAAAAACAGCCATTGTTGGTACTGTGGCACATGAATGTCAAGTAGTTCCTTCCATCAAGGATCCAAATTACAACAAAATTATTGAGCAAAGAAAGCAAATGATCAAATTCCAACACAAAAGATCAATCACCGTATTGGATGAAGGTGTGGGTAAGACTCTGGGTAGAGCTGCTGGTTTGTCATTGCTTGGAGATAATTCTAATTTCTTAAAGGTATCTAAAGATAACAAATCAAAGGATAAGAAGGAGCCTACAAGAAATATAAGAATGCCAAAGAAGGAGTTATTGAATTTATTGTTTAAATTGTTTGATGAATACAATTATTGGTCATTAAAGGGTTTGAAAGAAAGAACTAAACAACCAGAAGTATACCTAAAAGAATGTTTAGATCACGTAGCTTTATTGATTAAAAAAGGTCCATATGCATTGAAATATACATTAAGATCAGAATATAAGAAATTACAACAAAATGAAAGAATACAGAAGTTAGGTGCCATCACCAACGATAACCCTCCATCAGGTGGGAATGCTGTACAACAAGGATCTTTGGGTACTACAACAATTCTGGGATCAAATAGTAATGCAGATGAGCAATTAATTAACAATAATCAAATCAAAACGGCTGACGACATTGAAAGAGAAAATCTGTTAAGAAAGCAAAAGCTTCAAAGAATGCAAGAATCCGGTAATTACAGAAGTAATAATCCTGATGATTTCTTTGATGAAGACGTTGAAATGGAGGATGTTGAGTAGATTAAGGATTTATTCTTTATCGCCGGAGTTAAGATGTTTCACATAGGTCAGATGCTTAAATCCGACGAAAATGGCTGGTTTTTTTTTTATTTATATATTATCAGTTTTTTTTTTTGTTACATTTTTTTTTGTATAAGAAACATGAATTTAAAAAACAGCATTTTTTTTTCAAAAACAACGCTATAGAACTAGGAATATATTAGTCGTAATTAGCAGAAAATCAGAAAGAAACGTGCTGAAAACACAAGCTTCTAAAGCTTCTGTGGTCTTTGATGCTACAAGAACAAACAGAGTACTAGTACACATATTGCCAAATTGCCTACATGTCACACAATCAATATATCTCACTTTACTGACCAATTTGGCCTTTGGCAAAAATATCCTATTTGGGAAATACACATGATTTTTTGTGTTTGTTTTTTGTATTTTCACCTTCCCCTATTTGTCTGTCTAAATTCTGTTTTTTCTCTTTTTTTCTGTTTAACTCTTTTTTTTAGACTGAAATATTTCACTCGCTTTTACACGTCTAAGCCTGCTGCGCGTATACCGCTACAGCACACTGGTTGGGCGAAAAAAAAAAAACTGGCATAGGTGAACTTTTACTCTATTACTAGTATTGGCTTTCTTAGCAGTGCTTAAACGCATTAATATTGAAATTTCAGTACGAATTAGTATAGAATAAAGCCTAAAACCATCCACAAATTAACTTATAAAAATGGCTCAAAAAATCGAATTAAAGGAATTCTTAGAATTAGTCAAGAAGGAACACGCTGCCAAGGCTTTGATCACCATCAAGACCAACAAGAAGATTAACGCCAGAGGTAAGACCTTCAAGCAAACCAAGTTCAAATTAAGATCTTCCAAGCACAAATACACCGCTATTGTTGACTCCGCCAACAGAGCCAAGCAAGTTAAGGATATCTTAGCCGACAAGAACATCAAGGAAATCAAATAAAGTATTTAAATTGGAAAGAAAACATAACCAGTAATTTTATATACAGAATTTAACCTACTTAAGAACAAAAAAAAATAAATAAACAAAATATGATTAGTGGTGAAATGTTAGTAGATGAATGAATTGAATTGATAACAGTCTGATTGAGTATTTGGGTTGATGACACATGTAAGAGAATTATGGATTATGAAAGAAAGTGGCACATGATGAGTGCCAATCTAAAACTACTACTTGTGAGTATTAGTTGACCTAATAACGAGCAGTTTCTATAGTAGTTTTAAAGTAATGGTTAATCAATCACTGGGCATTGTTTGGAAATTGATATATTGCTGCAACAGCACAAGGATAATCAATGCAGCAGTCAGATAATAACTCATAAGAAACATAGAAATAAGGAACTACAATGATATTTCATTTCAATACCGAGTCCATGAAGGCTTGTCATTCGAATTCAAA
>ERZ794949.516-NODE-516-length-11995-cov-143.403266_pt1 | contig 11995 bp, 8 predicted proteins | sample MGYA00511363_ERZ794949 | MGnify/ENA primary metagenome ERZ794949 (study PRJEB30137, sample SAMN04331402) | food metagenome | isolation source: T1 must sample point D1 replicate B | place: Australia: South Australia ...
TTTCAGAAAATTTAAACCCGCTTTCATAGCTTAGTTGGTAGAGCGTCGCACTAGTAATGCGGAGGTCATCAGTTCAACTCTGGTTGAAAGCATAAATTTTCGTTTATTTTTTTTTTTTAATATTACTGAACTATTTGTAAACCTATATATTTTTATAATACTCTTGAATGTAATTAATTTCTTGTAATTGATTTTTAACTGTTGTGGAAAGCGTTTTCTTTTCAGTTTTAAAATTTGAAGTTATAAGTTGTATAAATGAATCAATATCTTTTGAACTGTTGATGTTTCTTCCTATGTAATTCAATATCAATATTTTACAAATAGATAAATAGAAAACGATATGCCTGACTTGAGTATTTGTCTCAGTATCCTGATGATAAATATTTTGTAAAGGAAATAATTCATTAAAGTTTTGTTGAATGTTGCTAAACCTTAAACTGCATACCATGATTACACAACAAAAAAAACATTTTTTTTGTCTCAAATTCCATATGTTTGAAGAGCAGCCGATATCAACTAGAGTTTTTATGCATTTTTTCAATTGTGCTATGTGGATTGATTCGCCAAAAAGTCTGGAGTATAGGTTCATAACAGTTATCAAGAAATAGTTGAATAACTCTTCATCCCCATGAGTTTCTGCCATCTTATGAAACTTCTTTAGTATTAATGATAAATTTTTTATCAAAATTTTTTTAATAGCATCATTTCTGTCAGATGAAGTATGATTTAGTAACACATTTATTGAAAATAAAATTAATTTTAAATCTTTTGAATTACTAGTTAAAACCAACTCTTCTCCAAAGCCAGAAATATCAACTTGATTTAAGCCTTTAAAGTTTCTTGCTTCAAAACACATGATAACTTTGATATAAGCCAAATTTATGTTGCCCAATTTATAGTCTTTAGCCAAATCTATAACCAAGAAGTTTTTGTCTTTTTTGTTAAAATCTAAAATTTCAAATAAAAAAATCTCTAGTTTTTTATTTCTTTGACTATCGTTTAAGAATCTTGCTTTGTCTAATTGTCGATCATAAAAGTTTTCTAACAATTTAGATACCTCAAATTTTGTATTTAAATTAAAATCAAGAAATGAAAATAGTATTTGCTTTTTATTAATTTTAAAAGAAATTGGTCTTTGCAAACTTTCAGATAATTGAGTGGGTTTGATTATCTTCAAACCTGTTTCTTTGGTGCCTGGTAACCTTTCTTTGACTGCAGATATGGCATTGCTTTTAACTAAAGAATTATTGCTAAGATTTTTGCTATAGACTATACAACTTTTGTATTTTAATGTCATATAAAAATCTAAGATTTTCTGTTTCAACCTATTGGGAACCTTCTTTATAAAGAAATAAAAAATGATCAAAGAAATAAATAAAGTCAAAACAAATCTCAGTGTTTGGTAAAAACACACAAAGCTTAATGCATTACTTAAATTTTCTTTTATTTTAGAATAATAAAGAAGATATTCTATGTTACTATTTTGATCAACTACATTGGGTATCAGGAAAAAATTGTTTTCATCAGTAATACAATAGTGGTGAGGTTGTGAGTACTCAGAAAAGTGGGAGGATAATGTAGTGGGTTTTGAGTAGTCACTTATTGATTGTAAATAAAATTCTCCTTTTCTTCTTGTCATTATAGAAGCATAAAACTTATATAACTGACCTTTCATGATATGTATGAAATCATTGAAAATAGAACAAAGTTGGAACATATCGACTTCAATATTGTTAGATATTTATTATATTTAGTTTGTAGCTCTTCGATGTTCTTCTTTTTCAATAATCAAACCCCATTAGGTGGTATTGACTTCATTAAGCTATTTTTTTTTTTTTTTGTCTTCTTAACAACCATTGAGGTAGAACAAATACAAAAATGAATTATAGCTATATATACTTTATAGACTTAATTTCCTATTTAGGAAAATTGAATTGATTAAACCTATATAATTCAAGAAAAAAACATAATTTTATATAAGCAATTAATTCTGAATTATATTATGGATGTATGATACAACGTCATAGACATCATCAGGAGTACACAAAATATACTTTTCTAATTGGAGTAACAATTTGCTATTTTTTTCTATAATACCAAACTTGTTGTTTTGGTCGTTTTTATTGGCTGCAAAACATTCCTTATGAATTCTTTCATTAATCAGTTCAAACTTGGAATTTTTTGAAGAAGTATCACTTGATTTCTTGATGTTTTTATTAACATCTATTATACGGGTCTTAATTTCGTATAGCAAAGCAGGTACATCATGACCACGATTAATAACACGCAAATCTAACTTTATGCTGATTCCTTCATAAGATTCATCATCATTAATCGTGTAAAACCCTAACTCAAACTCAGTAAGACTATGAACATATAATTTGAAGTCATTATTATTGGTTTTTGGACCATTCTCTTTATAAAAATGCTTAATTTGCTCAATAACTGAAAACAACTGGCTAGTATTTTGGTAGTATTCAAAGAGAACTTTTTGATTAATTGGATTTTTGCCAGTGAAATCCAAAAATTTATCTAAAACTCTTTGGGGGTTATTATGGCTTAATTCAAACTTAAGTTCAGTTAAAGAATCAATATTTTCTAAACCTATCCTGCAGTCGTATTCCAAAGAATTAGAATTCTTTTGATATTTCGGTAAATAATTAAACAAAATTTCGTTTACATTAACTTTTATTATGTTGAAATTTTTGGATGAGAATATAGCAGTTAGTCTTGTAATTGTTGATGTTAGCACAATCAAATGCTGTAAATCATTTTTGTATTTGGAAATTACATGTTTCATTGCCATCAAAGAGGTTGAAGATTCATCATCATTCTCAGTAGGTGTAATATCGGATAAAGCTTTTTCATCTGTTTTCATATAAAAGGCCTTTTGACCTAAAAAGTTTATGTGAAGATCTTCAGGGTTGCAACTTGTCAAAGATGACGTTTCAAATGAGTCGTCAAAGCTCCCGTATAGTCTTATATCATTAGAAGAGTCTATTACCAAAAACAAAACAGGTTTTATTATATTTGAGTGTTTATTATCGGTCATGAAGTCCTCTGCTTTGATACAGAATATTGACAAACTACCAATGTCAATGTTTTGTTCTTTCAAATTATCATGAATGTAATGTGGTAAGAATTTCAATCCAGATGTGCTTGTAGATATCTGTTTGGCATCTAACTTTAGTTGAGTAAATATATCCAGTATACTGTGACTTATAATCTTTGTTAATATGGAATTTTGCAATTTGAATATTTTCTTATATGTGATATCTTTCATGGATATGTGATTCACTTGCACAGCGTTGTCAAACATCAAAAATTCAGACAAATGCTTTATTTGCCAATGAACATTCTCTCTAATCAACTTGGCTATTTGAACGTAAACTATAATATCATTAGTGGAATTTATTCTTGTTGAAACAATAAGATACCAATGAAGCGGCCAGCTTTTCATTCTAATAAAACTTCTTTTAGCTTTTAAAGTTGAATCTAGCTCTGTAATCATTATTTGAGAATCATTGAAAACACACCAGCCTGTTTTCAAAAACATGTTTTGAAGAACAATCAAAGAATTCTTTATTTTAAAGCTTTGAATAGTAGACAAAACTTCATTAGTGTGTAAATGTTGTTGGTTGATGGAATTCGTTTGAGCTATTAGCAAATTATTGGAGTTCAAGCAATGATCTGTATCAAAAAATTGATATTTACCTGTTTTTCTATCAACATCAATTTCCAAAACAGATGTTTTAGTAGGAGTTATTGGCACTTCAAACGTTAAGTTATGTTCAGATCCATTGAAAACAGACTTTCCGTTAATAAATAAAGTATGTTTTATCAATTTTATGTGGTTATTTATTATTTCTGTGATATAATCAACTATATTCTCAAACAAATCTTCAAAGTACTCTGTTTTTATGTTCAAATGACTTTTTATGTTATCAGGTATTTGTAAGTTCCACTTCATAGCTAGTTTTAGCTTATTATCAGCTTCAAAATCTTCCTTTATGTTTACAACTATAGAATGATCTTGTTTAGGCGAGACAAGCTTTGAAGATGCCCAGTAGTTAATCGTAATAGATGATTCATCATAAACTATCTTTAAGGGACTTTCAAATTGTCCTTTACTTTGGTTATAATTGACCAGGATTTGTTTGCACAAAAATATTCTTAAAAATAAGATCTTTCTTGATAAAAGTTCTTCAACTTCATATAAACATTTAGATTTATCTGCTGATAAAATGGTATTCAGCTGTTGATACAATATTTTATTGGTTTGATGTTTTGATAAATCTAAAGAAGGGGATGACAATAAGAACCTAATGTCAACTAAATGGAATGGAGATGAATCATTGGTAACAGAAAGTATAATTTCATACTCACCTTCAATTTCAACAACCCACTTACCATCCTTGATTGTTTTAGTTCCAGCTCGAAAACTCTGAGGTACATCAGCCAAAGCAACTTTAACAGATAAATACACATCCAGGTCCTCCAACTTCTGTATTATAAGGTGATTGGGTATTAGGTTTTGCTTTTGACCATACGTATGTTTTATTATGTTCAATTTTTTTACTACATCAACATCTTGCTCCAATTGAGGAATTCCCAAAGTAAAAACTTCTAATGATGTTTCTAAGTCAGGCTTAGGGAGTTTAGCATTTATAGTCGAATTAATAACTATATTTTTCAAATTCCATATAACTTGACCAACATTCATATTTTTCACTCTTAAATAGTTCAAAAGATCTATAAGTAAATGAAAATTGTTATTCTTAATAGTTTTAACCCATTTTACCAAAACATATAATCTTAGAAATTGATTTCTCAAATAAACAACGAGTTTAAGCATATTTTGTCTTTGATTAGGCTGTTCTAACTTGAAAAATTCCTTGATCTCTGTCATTGTGTAAATACACAAATTCCTGATAACAACTGACAGTTGAATTTGATTGACTTCAACATGTGGTATTTCAGGTTGAGTCTCAGTACTCACAGCTTTTTCAACAGTAGCCATTATATCTAGAAGCAAAAGAAAATTTTAAAAAAAAAAAAAGGTAAGAAAAGTATAAAGTTTGTGAATGATTTTTCACCGTTTTTTTTTGTGTTTGTTTGTTCTTTTGGTATCAAATCTTAATCAAGCCTTATGGGTCTTGTTCTTTTCGTATATTAACGTCTTATTAGAATATATGGTTTGTTTTGGGTTTATTATTATGCCTTACAACTATTCCCATGTATAGTTGTTTCATGAAAAAAAAAAAATTTGTTAGAGAAGCATTTAGCGTGGGAGAAAACATGCCCCAAATAGGCACTTGTTATAGGTACCGCTACCAAGCAAAATGGTGCGTAAATCCGACCGGATTTACGCAGGAACAAAAAACAGATTTCCCTAATGTAAGGTTGTTAACAGATCAAATAGAAGTGTAAGGACCACACTTGACCGAACAGACACACATATATATAGATAATGGAAATCACTAGTATAACCAGTAGTCCTATTTTGACGAAGAGACACTCAATTGATTCACAATCAAAACCTACAAGCTCATTAACTCCGGAAAACCTGACATCTTCTATACCCCCTAGCCCTTTAAAATTCAAAGATTCAGTTAGTCAATATAACACTGAGATTGAGCCCATTAGTGAAATAGCAAATGATCAAAAAAAATCTGAAAATTTTTCAAATTATTTGAATAACATGTTGTTAAACATAACTGGAAATAGCAGTGTGATTCAAGAAGACTTGGAAAAGCTGGATAATGATGAATCAACGCAAATTTCAAATACAAAAAACAGATCAATATCATCTGCTTCTTCGTTCTCAGCAGCAGGAAAGACTATAAAAGATTTGTTTTTGAAAGATGCAGATGAATTTTCGAACGAAAACAGAGAAGAAAATGCTATTGCAAAGACAAATGAACTCCTAAACAGAAAGAAGATTGTATCTTACTCCAGCTTTAACAATATCAGATATGCAGAGCCTGAATTAAATGAGAAATTTCACACCACTTTCAAAAACGTTCCTGAAGATGAAAGTTTATTAAGTGAAGTTTTCAATGTCACCTTAGCAAAAGAAAAGCCTAAACAAAAGTCTAATCATTTTACTACATCAGCATTATCCATAGGGTCTGCTTTAACTGCTAATGCGGGCTACAATGGGGCACCTGATGAACTGACCGGGATTGATGATAAAATATCGCTTGGTCATGACAAAGATAATAACATGTTTTGGTTTGAAGAAACCTCATCTAGCCAAGACAAAGCAGGAACCAATAATGGTGAATTGTTTATTTCCGAAAAGTACATTGCTTTCCAGTCTTACAAGAATATTTTGAATCTTTGGTCAAAGAACATATTGATTTATATTCATGATATTGAAAGTATAAACAATGGGGGTACTATTTTGATAAACAAGCACAGAGCTAATAAAGATCTGAGCAAAATGAAGGCCACAATTATCAATAATAGTAAAGGAAACGAAAACGGAATAACAATCACAACAGTATATGAAAAAACATATGCCTTTTACAACATTCCTGAATTGAGATTAGTCAAAAGAACTATTCAAACTATTTGGGATATTCAGGTTGAAGGCATGTCTTATTTGTCAGACAAGGAAATAACACCGCCTTTGGAGCATTTGATGGCATTTAAATCTCTTGACACAAAGCCTAGTTCAAACGGAGAACTATCAAGAGTTCACTCTTCATCAAGCATGAACACTGAGAGCAGATACTTTAAAAATTCATCTTTGATTGCAAGACCTGGCTTGTCTCCTAATATGTCAATTTCCAAATTGAACAAATTGAGTATGAGTAATGACAATTTGATGAATAAATTGTCTAAAACCTCTTCAAATATTTCTCAAACTGAGGAAACCGATATTGAAGATGAAATAATGTCTATTGATGACATAGAATCTTCTTCTTCAAATAACAATATTGATGATATGGACGAAATAGATTTGAGCGATGGTGATACAGGTGGAAATTCTTCATCACAGGATCAAAAGAGTATAACCACTATGGTTGCAAATCAGAAAACCTTAGATGATGAAAGTGCCATTGTTGATAAAGATTATGATGATGACTCTTTTGATTCAGACGAAGAATATTACAATTCTGCTTTGAGATTGTCTCCAGAAGAATATAACAAGATCATTACTGTTTATGATTTCAAGGAAAATTCTAAATTTAATTACACAGGCCCACTATACCATGAAGATACTGAGTTTTTAGAAAGTCCGGAAATTGATCAAAATGAAGAGATTATGGCTGAATTAACTGTTGATTGTGCTCCTGGGCAATTATTTGAAATCATGTATAGTGAGCAGTTCAATGACTTCTTGATCGAGTTTTTGGAAAATCAAAGCTCGTCTAAATTTGTTCCGTTAAATTTTGGAAAATTTGATAAAATGAACCAAGACAGTCAAAGATATAGAGAATACCAATATGAAAAGAAACTTAATTATCCAATTGGACCCTCTGCTACTACATGCTTTGCAAAGGAGACTTTGATTACGAGCAATCCAGAAGAATTTTATAAAATAATAAATACCACCACTACACCATCTGTTCCGAGTGGTAATGCCTTCAATGTGAAAACATGTTATCAAATAAGATGGAATGACAACGGAAAATCATTTTTGAAAATATCATTTTGGATTGAATGGGTCAAGAGTTCATGGATCAAAGGTATGATAGAGAAATCTGTCACTAGTGGGCAAAAAGATGCTACTAAGGTATTCTGTGACATCTTACTGAAATATTGTGAGGAAAACATTGGTGAAAAGCAAATGCCTAAAGGTAAAGCTATGAGATCATTGGTATTCAACCATAGACTTTCAGTCACCTCTAAAAAGAGAATATTGTCTGGTAATGTAAGTAAATCTAGGCAAGGCAGTTTCATTGATGAAAAAAATGACGAATCAGCACAATTAAGATCTCCATTGTTCAAACCACAATCACCAAGGAAATCTCCACAACCTTTAAAAAGAAACAAACTTGATGATGTATCTGAATTCAGCTTGGATGGAAGCAATCCTTTTATTACAGCTCTTAAATTAGAAACTGAGGTTATGAATGATAAGATTGGTAGACTAGAAAAACAAATTTTTTATCAAAATATTATCGTCACTGCAGTCATGACAATCTTTTTAATATTATTGTTAAATTATAAAATCACTTTCAAAAGCTCTTCAGATAATTTAACACAGCATTTAAAAAATCTGATCAACAGTGGTTATGAAAATCGTGATGTGGCAAAAGAACTAACAGATGTTGAGATAACAGAGCAGTTGTTGACTGCTATAGATAAGCTAATAATAAAAAGAATCAATAAATAAATGTATATTTTGTTTTCCGTTAATTTTTTATATATACATAAAGCTAAAGACAATTCCTCGACTTATTACCTTTCCATTCTATAATTTTGGTAAAGTGTATTTGATACAGTTCTCATCGTTTCTAATAGTATTGCTATTATTTTTGGTGTTGTAGTCTAATAAACTCAGGTTATCTGATGAAGCATGAGGAGTAAGAACCGGTAATGAGTACCCAGAAGAAGAACGCGTGCTTAAAGAAGATACCAGATCTTCAACACCGTATTTGATTTTTTTCTGTTGTGAGTCATGTTGCTGTATTTGAGTTTTTCTTTTTATGCTTTGTATGAATTGATCTTTTTCAATTTGATGTTGTCTAGACAATTGAATGTTACTGTTAAATTCATCAGAGGTATGATGCAAGTTGTACTTTAAAACAGCTTCTTTTCTGAAGTCAGTTTCCTCTTTTACAAGTTTTTTCAAATCTTGGATTTTTTTGGCTTCTAAATCATTCAATAATTCATGATGCTTATTTCTTTCCAGGTCTTCGTACTTTCGCTTCAACTGTTCTTTTAACCATTCCACATTCTCTATTATTAGTGGAACCTCATCTTTTATTCTATGTATTAGCTGTTTTCTTATCATCATCAATTGGACTGAATTTTCATTGACCAAAAACTCCGAATGCGAAGTTAATTTATTGTTGACCAAATCCAAATATCTCATCTGCAAGATATAGCACCACTCCATAGCATTATCAGTTATCACATTGTCTTTTAAACTATCATCAAATTTGAGTTTTAATTTCCATTTTTGGTAATCAAAAATTGCAAATGTTTTATTCAAAAGTTGGTCACACAACTTGAAGTAGAAATTCAACGATAATTGTTCATTGTATTGATAGTTTATTGATTCAGAATTAAGTTGCTGTAATGATTTGAATTGTAAAGACATGTTGAACGGTTTGAACCTATTTTTTTCACCGTAAAAGTGTGATTGATCTTTTTGATTTTTTAGTAGCAATTATATATATTATGGCGTTAACAAAGTGTACTTTTTTGATCAGTTTTATCAACAAATTTTAAACATATCAAATCTTAATAGTCATTCCAATTTTTATAATACGATGCTCATTAGTATATAGTGAGAAAAAGCACAAAGCATAAATATAGGCGAAAAGAAGTGCCGTGCGGTATACATTTTTCTCTACATAAAATACAGAGGAAAAAAAGGAAAAAAAAAAAAAAGCAATTCATATGAGTTGTTAAGTCCGAGAAATCATTATAGTCTGGATAAAGTGATTAAATAAGGTATTTAATCTATACTAAGCTATATAAGAATGAATGATTTTAACATTATTTTTGAAGAATTGATATGTCTAGTTATAAAAGTAGAAAGAGCAAAAAAAAAGAAATCTATTGATTGGTGTTTTCAACAGCTTGCTCTTTGCTTTGTTGTTCTTCAAAGGCTTTTTCTTCTTCTTTTTGTTTTTCAGCCATATTTAACTTATCTAAATAAGACATCTTATCCATTTCTTTGGCGTTAACTAACTGGCTATCTAACAATGTTTTTAAATCTTTTTCTAGCACTTGTTTTTCAGGTCCAACAACTGTTTGGAAGTTCTGTACTCTGGCTATAAACTTTTCCATATCCAAACCAACAGCAGCGTTGGCTGTTTCTTGTGTATATGGAACGTCTTTCAATTCTTTAACTCTTCTTTTATGTACTTTACCTTTCAAGTGTGTTTTCAAAGCAGATGCAGTTTCACAATATTTGTCACAATGTATACAGTAGAATTGACCCAAACCAGCTTTTGTTTCATCTAATGGTTGGTTGGTTAATTTCCAAATTTTATCGGCAGAAGAAAGATCGTTGTATATTAGATCAAGATCTTTTGTTCTTCTTTTGGTTTTATATCTCATAATACTGTATTTACCCATTTTTGTTAATTTATGGTGTTGTTGTTTTTTTTGTTTGTTTAAATTCTTGGTTCTTAGTAGAGTATCTTTATTGTATAATAAACTAATTATATTGACTGTTGTTAATGTATCATATTAATTATTTTAAATTTCATTTATTTTTTTTTTTTTTACCTAGGACAGTTTTTGTGATGTATTTCCTTATTAGGAAAATTTGAATTACCATTTCATATTTCTTTTTATTGTCCATAAACATAATCAAGAAGGTAAAAATTGTAACATATTTTTTTTTTTAACAAATATAATATTATTTTATTATCTTTTGTGCGGATTTAATAATTCTTGTCTATTTTTTTGTATAGAGAGAAAAAAAGTATTATTTGATAATTCTAAGTAAGTGTGAAAACTTACAATTTCCTAAAATAGTAATTTTTAAATTACTCAAAAAAAAAAAAACATATACATATTTACCTAAAAAGGTATGAGCAAAAAAAAAACTTAAACAATGAAAGGATTCGGATTTTAGAAACTCATGAAAAAAACACACACAAATGAAGTAAAAATTATAATCATGAATTAGGTAATTTGCCAATAAAAAATAATAAATTATTAGTATTATTTTTTTTCCACTTTTTTTTGGTCAAAATTAGTTTTTTAAATTATAACAATATTAGTATATATAGATTATAATGATTATTGATTTTAAAAGAGAAAAGAGTAAAAAAACCAATCACTACATTTATTAAATTATTTCAAAATGGCCAGAAGACCAGCTAGATGTTACAGATACCAAAAGAACAAACCATACCCAAAGTCTAGATACAACAGAGCCGTTCCAGACTCTAAGATCAGAATTTACGATTTAGGTAAGAAGAAAGCTACTGTTGATGAATTCCCATTATGTGTTCACTTAGTCTCTAACGAATTAGAACAATTATCTTCTGAAGCTTTAGAAGCTGCCCGTATTTGTGCTAACAAGTACATCACCAAGACCGTTGGTAGAGATGCTTTCCATTTAAGAGTTAGAGTCCATCCATTCCACGTTTTAAGAATCAACAAGATGTTGTCTTGTGCCGGTGCCGATAGATTGCAACAAGGTATGAGAGGTGCTTGGGGTAAGCCTCACGGTTTAGCCGCCAGAGTTGACATTGGTCAAATTATCTTCTCTGTTAGATGTAAGGATGTTAACAAGCCTGTTGTCATTGAAGGTTTAAGAAGAGCTAGATACAAATTCCCAGGTCAACAAAAGATTATCTTATCTAAGAAGTGGGGTTTCACCAACTTAGACAGACCAGAATACATCAAGAAGAGAGATGCTGGTGAAATCAAGGATGATGGTGCTTTTGTCAAGTTCTTGTCCAAGAAGGGTTCTTTAGAAAAGAACTACAACGAATTCCCAGAATACTTCCAAAACTTATCTGCTTAAACGCATTTTATTTAGTTCACTACTTTAAATAATAATTTATATAAACAGAAATAAAATAAGATGAAAAATAGCAATTGAAAATGAGGTCCAACTTTGTTTTTGATTGCAGTTCAAGCCAATAAAGAAGTATTTTTAGACTCTTTTTTTTGTTATAAACGCAGCCGTTAAACACTTATATAATAACATGTTTTTGATAACAACTCCAGCTAATAATCAGCTATATAATAACCCGTTTTTGATCACAACTCTAGCCAAGAATCAGCTATATAGTAACCCGTTTTTGATAACACCTCTAGCTAATAATCAGCTGTATAGTAACCCGTTTTT
>ERZ794949.518-NODE-518-length-11975-cov-3.502936_pt1 | contig 11975 bp, 5 predicted proteins | sample MGYA00511363_ERZ794949 | MGnify/ENA primary metagenome ERZ794949 (study PRJEB30137, sample SAMN04331402) | food metagenome | isolation source: T1 must sample point D1 replicate B | place: Australia: South Australia ...
ATAAATCATAATATTCAGTTTCTTTAACCATAATAGCAATGTGTATAATAACAAGTGTTTTTTTTAATACAATAAGTATAACAGTGGTCGCTTTTTGGGACTTTTAACCGCTTTTTATTGTTAATATCTTACATCCCATCAAAGATCACAAGCTGATTTAAAAATAGGAGTTGTTTTTCCCTTTTTTGCATTCGGAAGAAGTGTAATCTTCCTCACCGGTAAAAACAATTTATTCCAAAAAAAAGGAGAGCACAAACTGCTGAAAAAAAAAAATACGTGTGATGAATTTTGACATTAATTGAAATGGCTTTTCATACTCGCAACTACGATATGTCCGGAAGTAATCATAACAATACTTACAAAGCTATATACAAATATCATAGATCTAGTTACTGAACAGAAACTGCAGATCAGCAGGTGTTAGTCTATTGATCGATGCCTGATCCTGATTGATCACTGCATTGATCATGTTTGCCTTCTTCTCCTGCAACTCAATGATTTTAGACTCAATGCTGTCTTCTATACACATGTGGATTATCTTGACTGGTCTTTTTTGACCAATTCTTAATATTCTACCACCGGATTGAGCAGCCAATGACGGATTCCACCATGGATCTAGTAAAAACACAGTGGAGGCAGCAGTCAAGTTTATACCAACACCACCTGCCTTCAATGAAACTAAGAACACCTCAACATTCGCATTTTCCATGAAATACTTGATTGTTTGGTCTCTTTGCATTGGTGTCATGTTACCAGACAGCTTTGCTGTTTTGAAACCAGCCTTTTTCAATCTCCACTCAACCAGATCAAGCATGTTAGTGAACTGTGAAAATACAATTGACTTTTGGGAAGAATCTTCAGCCCTTTGCTTGTAAAGTTCTTCAACCAAGGCCTCAATTTTAGTTGATGATTTCCATGTTCCATCCAGTTTAATGTTGTTCACTATGCTCTTCTTTTTCTTGTATGAAATCATTTGATTCATCATTTCTTGTTCATTTTCTTCATCATCAGCTATTATGGAAGGTTGCTGTAAATCAATAGAAAGATCAATGTGACAGACTGGACAAGATGGCTGTGATTTGTCTAAACTACTCTCAATATACTCCTTGACACAGAGTCTACAAAATTTATGGTGACATCTAGATTCAATCGGATCCTCGGCCTTATCATCACATAATTGACAAACCAGGACATTTCCGTCATTCACTTTTCTTAACTTGTGCAATACCAAGTCAGGATGGTCAGCCAACTGTCTCATTCTCGTTAACAAGGTGAAAATATTAGCATAGTTGTTCAACACCACACCCTCTTCAACATATGTAGAAAAGGTTCTTTTGATATCGGAATACAAACTACTGTACAAGTCCTTTTCTTCAGGATTGAAAAAGTCCCTTCTGATAGTAACAATTTTCGGAGGTAGTCCCAAATCATCGGCTCTTTCTACTTGTGTTCTTCTTAGCATTATGTGCTTCAGCAATGCCTGCATGTTATCAAATGACTCCTTACCTTTGCCTTCAATTCCATACTTAAGAATGTTTTTCAACATGAAATGATTGAAGAAATTGGTGTGTTGCATGATGACATGCGTACACTTGTCACAGTGCATGTTATCGGAAAACTGCCAATGAGGTGAATTACAGTCACACTTAGTACAATAATAAGTTTGGAAAGGTTCTATACCCAAAAATCTAATCAATGAATACAATTCACCAATTCTGTTTTGAATGGCAGTACCAGTAAGGCACCATCTCTCATATGTATCCAATGCAGCAGCCGACTTGGATGTGTTACTGTTTCTATCCTTGATGTTGTGAGCTTCATCAAGAATGACTCTGTGCCATTTGAAATTATGGAGCAATGATTTTTCATAATATTTTCCTTTCTTTCTTTGCACACCATACTTTTCACGACGATAACAACTTTCCAAAACAGCATAGGTGGTCAAAACAACATCATATTTGTTGAATACAGTGTGCAATTCATCATTTGTGAGATTGTCTGCAATTTTGTTTCTTTGAGGTCCATAAAACAAAAACGTTCTCAAATGGTTGGCAGTGTGTTTTTCAATTTCATCTTTCCACTGCATTAGGGCGACAGTTGGTGCAACAACTAAAGTTGTCTTTCTCTCTTCATCTGTGATGCCAAAAGGATCCTCAACATCATCTTGGTCACTTATTATCAAAGCAATGGACTGAATTGTCTTACCCAACCCCATTTCATCTGCTAGTATACCACAGGTTCTGGATTTCATCCAATGAAGACCCTCTAATTGAAAGGGAAGCAATTCTGTGGGCATCAGTTTTGGCTGTGGTGCCTGGATAGGAGTTGGCTTTGGCTTGTTGTTTAGATCATCAAAAATATGGATCAGTTCTGGATGGTGCTCAAACAGCTTTGTAGTTGTTCTCAAATGATAGTCAATCTGTTTTCTCGGCTTCTTAGGTTTTTTAGTCTTTTGTTCATCATCATATTCTTCCATTTCTTTCTTTGCAGCCCCTTTCCTTCTAGTCTTTTTAGCAGCTGCTTTCTTTGCTGGCTTTTTCTTTTTGTCTTCTTCTAAAAATCCACCTCCTAAGTTTTCAACGTCACTTGATACTTCCTGTATCTTATCATCATCCTTTTTGACCAGTTCTGACAATACAATAAAGTCATCATCTTCGTCTTCGCTTAAAATTTTGAGATCTTCTTTCGTAATAACAAAGTCATCCTCATCGGATTCTTCTTTGGCCTTTTTCTTGGAATTTAATCTGGCGCTTTGACGTGTAACTCTCTTTTTGGATGGTGGTTCCAGTTCTGTAATTTCATCATCGCTTGAAGATAAAACAGTGTATGATACAACTTTTTTGGCAGCTGCTCTGGTTGGTCTGTTTCTTGCAGCTGGCATGGTGATCGCTTAATTAACAATTGGGGGGTTTCTTTGTTATTCAGGAAAGTGGTGGTTCAGTGTTTAACAAATAAGTTTTTTTATTTGACAGATAATATACTTAATTACAAGTTTTTTACCTATATCTAGTGTGAGATGTTCGTCACCAACAAGTGTCAAATAGTAGACAAATTAACGTAATATATAGCATACGATTACACGTTAAAAAATTACAGACTTTTGGCGGGAGAGAAAAAAATAAAGGTGAGCACGATGCTCAGCCATCAATTACATCATCATACCAAAACGCTTACGTTTAATGAACGGCAAGTGTCAGTATACAAAGCTGGAACTGGTCTAAGAGTGACATTTACTGTTAGTTAGGAATGCGGTTGATCATTCTGTTAGTACTAGATGAATATAACTACACATCTGTATGTGAAAATAAAGTAACGATGCCATAACGGTGTTTATATCTGAATTAATTTTTTTTGTGCGTTTTTCAGTGACAATTACATTCGTGTTTTATTTCACTCTGGATTTTTTTAGAAACCCAATTTGTTTAATATTGTTGCGATGACTAGAGTTTTATACATCTCTTAGAAAGGATAACTTTAGAATATAGCGTATCCCAAGCCAAACTTTCTTTCTACAAAATAGTAAATGGATTACACACAATACAAACAGTCCCAGTTTACCAATGAAGCCGATTTTATACAGGAGCAAATCAATAATACTTCCAAAGTGTTTCTAAATCAACTGTATCAGCAAGTGGGTTCTTACATGCCTGTATTGCTCCCTATTGTCAGATATATTACCCAGAATCTTATGAACTTTAGAATTTTAACCAGTATCTTGATCATATACTTTAATTTGAAGAAAATACGAACTCTTTGGAAGCTATATCTAATATTTCACATCATTATTATTTCCATATATGCATACAACAGAACTGTTGTCAAGCTAGTCAATGAGGATATACCTCTTCTCTATGCTTACATGAACAAACATGGTGCCATAGAAAAAACTCTAAAAAACTTTTATTACAATTACTTTTTAAGAGCATTGTCACTGGAACATAGGGAGATGGTGGATGGTTTCATTTCACAGTATTTTAAACCTGGGTTACAAATTATACTGTACCCATTAAAATCCTTTATTATAAAAACCTTACAGGATATTGAAGGCTTTTTACACTCATTATAGTGCAAAGTTCAAATACGATAAGTTTTCCCTTAACATATGCATAAACCTATATATTTTTAACTAAATAAAATTTTTCTAGCTTAAAATTTTTTTTATATTTAAATACATATATTAATATATAAAAATTACTTAGCACTTTCCTCATGGGTAATCATGTCTCAGTACTCTGTAAGAATCCAACCTTAACTAAGAAAGCAATGTAAATATCAATTTGTTCTGGAGTGGCACCCATCTTCAAGGATGAAAGTTCATAACCAGACCATTCAGCATCTTTCTTCAAAATAGTAACAGCATTGGCATCATCCAACTCTGGTGCTCTAGTGTTCTCAGGTAGTCCATCTAAGCACATAGCCAACAATGGATACAAGGCATTATCTTCACCCTTAACAACAACACTTTCCTCTAATATATTCTTCCATTGATCATAGGACTCGACCTTGACATCATACTTGAATTTACTTAACTCATTCAAGTAAGCCTTGAATTGAATTCTTGGGTGGGCAGTGACATGAACTACCTTGTATGCATCAGCAAATGGATGAATGGAAGAAGCAACACAAACTCTAGCAACATGATCAACTGGGACCATGTTGACATCATTTGAAATGTCTGGAATGGACTTTAGTTGAACACATCCCTTCAAGAATCTCAACAAGAAGTCATCAGTGTTTGAAGAACCATTCCAGGAAGCACCAGTTACATAACCAGGTCTAATGATGCTACCCCTTAATCCTCTCAATCCGGCTTGTCTGATGATGTATTCAGCAGCCCATTTGGATTGACCATAACCACCAGTTAGGCCAGTCTTTGAACCGTCAAGATTGTCTTCTTCTGAAATGGATCCAGACAAGTTGAAGAAGTGTTCGGTATCAACAGTGGATGTAGAAGAGACAAAGTTGAAGTATTTAGGCTTACCAGTGGAACACAAATTCAAAACATTGACAGAAGAAATGACATTGGCGTCTCTCAACTTGGAGTATGGGTAAACCCAATGAACCAGGGCACCGTTATGAATGATGGTGTCAATTTCGTTGGCTAATGAATTCCACTTGTCGTCATCTAAACCAAATAGTGGCTTTGATAAGTCACCTAAAACGATTTTAATTTTGGATGAAAATTCATCTGACCAAATACCGTAAGTAATACCGGCCTTCTTAATTCTTTCTAAACCAGAAGCCTCGTCATTGGCTCTTACATGAGCATAAATGGTGATGTCAACATCTTTTCTGATCAAAAGGTCCCTTAAAATGTAAGATCCCAAGAACCCGGTAACACCAGTTACAAAGGCATTGATTTTGGCACCTTTAACAAATGGCTCAGCAGGAGCAGCATAAGCAGTGGCAAGCAATTCATTACTCAATTTGACAGCATCACCAGCATAATCAGCAACGGCATTGTCAGAAGATTTTTCAGAACCAAAAACAGCTTGAGAAAAGGCAGAAATGGATGGGTGCTTGAAGATAGTACCCAATGGAACATCAATACCAAAGTCTTTTCTCAATTGGAAAATCATCTTAGTAGCCAAAATGGAGTGGCCACCCAAGTCAAAGAAAGTGTCTGATGGACAAACATCGACTGGCTTGTTAGGTAAAATTGAAGTCCATAAGTTCAAAACCTTTAGTTCATCAGCAGTGAACTGAGATTCATCAATGTCAACACTGGTGTTTTGGGACACTAGATCTAATTGCTTAGAAGTTGGATATTGTAGCTTTGGCTTATCAACTTTACCATTTGGATTCAATGGTAATTTAGGTAAGACAATAACAATTGATGGAATAGCATAACTGGCCAATTTCTTCTTTAAAAATTCCTTTAGGGACTTTTCCAACTTATAGTATTCGATCATACCTTTGACATGGACATCTTCGATATTGGAACCTTCCTTCAAAGGAGTATAAAACTTCTTAAGTTCTTCTGCTTGATCATATCTTGGAACCATGAATGTGATTAAAGTTGGTTCGCCACTCAAGTTCTTTCTGACCAAAGTGATGTTTTCTCTGACAATAGGGAACTGAGAGATGTTGGTGTCGATTTCACCTAATTCAATTCTGAAACCTCTAATCTTAACTTGGTCATCGGCTCTACCACAACATTCAGTGTTACCGTCAGGTAAATAACGACCTAAATCACCTGTTCTGTACATTCTATCTCTAACACCTAACCAGTCATCAGCTTGGTAATCGATGCTGGCCCAGTGATTTTCTTTTACGAACCAATTGTTCAAAAACTTTTCCTTGTTAGCTTCAGGCAAGCCTCTATAACATTCTGCTAACCCACCAGCTCTGACGTAAATTTCACCTACTTCACCAATACCACACATCTGAGTTCTATCATTTCTGTTGACAACCAATAGCTGAACATTGAACATACCTTTACCAGCAGGCATGACGTTTTTGGCCTTTTCCAAAAAGGCATCACCACCAGTGTTTTTAGAAGGAATCTCAAAGAAAGAGACAGCTCTTTGAGTTTCAGTGGTTCCATACATGTTAACAATATTAACATTTTCAGCCAAGGATTGCAATCTTAAACAATCTCTTTTGGTTAAAATGTCACCGACAAAGAAGGCATGATGTAAAGAAGGGATTTTGGAGGTGGCACCGGCAGCCAACAATTGACCAGTTGCAGGGGTTAAATGTGTGACAGAGGCACCATACTTGGCCATCCATTCAGCCAATCTACCAGGAGTACCAATATCATCAGCAGTAGGAACCAACAATTGGGCACCCAAGAAGACAGGAGTGAACATGTCTCTTTGAATAGGATCATGAGCAATACCTGAAAGCATGGTGAATTTGTCATCTTGAGACAAGTTGAATTGCTTGGACATCCAGTCGAAGTAGTAAGCTAAAGAGAAATGACGACCTAAAACACCCTTTGGTAAACCTTCAGAACCGGATGTGAAGGCAAGTGTTGGATTTGAGTCTGGACCAACAACAACACCGCTTGGTGTGTCCATTTTTTCTTCAAAGGAGGATAATGTATCTGGGGATGAAGTTAAGTGGTGATTGGAGGCAACTGCAATCTGATCGATTCTGGTTTTCAAGGATAAGTTTTCTTTGATGTAATCCTCAACAAAATCATCAAGTATACCAGCAGACTTGATGACAATCAAACCTTTTGGATCAGCAACTTGTAAGTAAACAGTTTGTCTTTGAGGTGGATAAGCTGGATCAATGACAGAAAATGTGGCACCGGCTTTCAAAACACCAAACACAGAAATCATCAAGTCAACACCTCTACTACTATAAATCATGACAACATCACCTTTCTTGATGCCATCAGCAATTAACTTGTGAGCAATAATGTTACTGGCTCTGTTGATATCCTGATAGGTGAAAACTCTGCTTTCCCCATCAGATACTGGAGTTTCAACAACCAAAGTTCTATAAGGATGTTTAGTAGCGTTCTCTTGGAAAATATCATGGATTGCACCTCTGAAGTTGGTCCAACCCAAGTTCTGTGTAGGATTTGGAATACAGCTCTCAGAGAAGTCAGTTAATAAAGATAAATGTGTTATGACTGTCTTTGGTTCTACTAAACTGATGAATTTATAAATTTGTTCAGACAAGGATACAATTCTTGAGTTTAAGAATAATTCACCATTATAAGCAATAGTTAAGTAATCTTGTTTAATATCAAAATTCAAACAAACATCAATAGGGGAATGTTTAAACTTAGTCAAACTTATTGGCTCGGAGTTTGTAGAGAATGCTATTCTAAATAGTTGTGGAGCATTTTCTAAGTCATTTTCCTTTTGTAAATGTTCTGATATTTCATCAAATCCGGAGAAGTAGTCCATTTTGTTTGATTTCAATTCTTGAATCTTTTCTGATACAACAGAACACAAATGTTCAAATGTCCATTCAGGAGCAATGTTGAATCTCAAAACACCTTGAATTTCAGATCCTTCATCAAGGTCTAGATAAATTAAAATGTCATCATCACCAGATAGTCTATAAATTAAAGTGGCCCAAATAGCAAGTAAAGCAATGGTCACTTGGTTGAAATCATCATTGTATTTGATTTTCAATTCTGGGATGTGGTTTAGCAATTGTTTGATAACTACTTTATCTGATCTGATAAAATCATTTGGCAAAACAGATAGAGTAGGGTTATCTAAATGTTGAATATATTTGTTGAAAGTAGTTGCTTCAGCGAACATTTTATGTATAATAGTTATATTATATTTTCTGGTTCTTTTTGCCCTTCTTTTATCTATTTTGAATTATCAGACAGTATACCGTTGTTTAGTTAAAATATGTTGAAATAGTCTCTATGAACTTGAACAAGTATTGCTTATATATGATAGCTACCTGAACAATTATTTTTTCTGAAACAAATATTAATATTCAAAAATTATCACTCTGATTGTCTTTGGGAACATGACTCAGACAGTAGCAAATTTTTTGTTCTTGAAATAACCCCAAGCTATTTTTTGAAAATAATTTAAGGCCAGTTCATGGATTTCGGCAAAAATGTGCGTATGTGTGATTCTTTCAACAAGGAAAAAAAATAACGTCGGAATTTTATACACTTAATTCAACTATAGCGTAAAAATTCGCTAACAAAAAAAAATAAAGGCACACAGTTAAGCGATAAACATACATAGTTTGGATACGAATATGAACAGAGACATATTTTCAGATAACAAATTTGCCTCAGACACTTTTGCAGCAGAAACTTTTGATCTTGAACTAAATTAGTCACCTTTGTTATGCCCTTCAATATCCAAGAGTATCCACAATATTTGGAAATGACAATGTGGTTTATATCCGGTAGCTGCCTTTACTCAACTATGTGTGTAATCTTTTATAAGAAGAGAAAGAGCGATTAATTAATGTTTATATTGAATCATTAGGAGTTAAACATTATGTAAGAATGATACTTATAAAATTGTATATAAAGTGTATAAGAGTGAGGGGGTTTGGACCTTTTCTATTAGTTAGACTGAAATCAGAGGATTTTTTTGAAGAGTTTTAAGCACTTGATTCAAAGCAATCATGATTATGTTACCAAATGTCAACATCACATCTTGTCAGGGTTTACTCAGCATTGATTAAAGTTTTGAAATACGCTATTAAGCATGTTACCCGCTTCATGACAGTATATTTCCTAAAAAGTCACGCTAGTTTTTTTTTTCTCAACTGAAATGTTAATATTTGGTTTTTTGACTTTTTACAGAGAAAAAAAATTTTTTTTAATATTATAAACTTGCTTTGTTTTCTTGCTCTCATTCAATTATATTGATAGTTTTCTATTGACTTCCCCTTTGATTTCAAAAGCAACTGGCTCCTAAGAATAACCAAATAACATAATCATACAATGTCTTCTTCTCAAAGGAAACTTTATCAGGAAATTGACAAGTTCTTGAAGAAAGTACGTGAGGGTATTCAAGATTTTGATCAAATTAATCAGATTTTTGAACAAACAGACCCTACCAATCATACTTATAGAGAAAAGCTTGAGTTAGATATCAACAAACAAATCAAAAAACTCCAGAAACAAAGAGAACAGATAAAAACATGGCTGTCAAAGGAGGATGTCAAGGATAGAGTGGATCTGCTTTCGGAAGCTAGAAAAAACATTGAGTATAGAATGGAAATAGCCAAGAGTGTTGAAAAAATGGTCAAACTCAAAAAGTTCAGTACACAGGCTTTGGCTAACCCAGACATGGCCATTCATCCCAAAGACTTGAAGAAGTACAAGCTTGTGGAGTTTTTACAAGAGTGTATTGATGAATTGAACAAACAAAAGGAAATGCTTGAAGGAGAAATTGAACAAGGACATGATGACATGCACACTGAACATTTATTGGAAAGACACATTTTCAATATCGTCAACTTAGAAAATGTTTTAAAACTAGTCAACACTGATGGGTTGGATGTTGCTGATGTTGAAGAAATCAAAGACGATATTCAATACTACCTGGACAACAATATGGATGACCCTGACTTTGTTGAATATGAAACCATGTATGAGGATCTAGGCTGTGAGGTACAAGTTAACGAATTAGGAGAAGTAGAAGGAGGTGCAAATGTTTCTATTGGAGCCATAACAAAAGAGTCATCAATGAGTGTAGAAGGAACTCCTAAGAAGTCATCCAGCACCAAAAAGGAAAGCTCAGCAAAGATCCAAACAGAAACACTTAATTCATTATCTTCACAGGTAGCAGAAGTATCAATAAAGAATGTCGAGACTGTTTTACCCCCAATAAAGCAAGGAAATAACGATCAAGGCAGATCTTCAAGGATTGCTTCCAACAATGAAGGTCAAAGTCACGCTAAAGAATCAACAAATACTCTTAGTGAAGCTATTGAAAGATCCTCTTCAAAAAAAGCCATTGATGCTGATATTGATGAAAAAATCTTCAAAGTATCTGACTCTGGAACAAAGTTCATACTTGGAAACGAAACAGGAGAATCTGAGTATGATGAAATACTTAAGAAAATTAACGAAGATAAAGAAGCCATCAAGGAAAATCCAGAGTTGTTTGCCAAGAATGATGATTTGAGCTTGGGTATCCAGCAGCTATTGGACAAAAGACTACAAACGAAATTTGACTACACAATGGATGAGGACTTGATAGAGAAGCTATTATTTTCTCTCTTGAATACCCCAGACTGTTTGGATTCAGACTTTAAAAGAGTTGGAGATAAAGATCCTCTGTCGAGACAGCATCCAATTTCTATTTTCTTTTCACAAGTTTCACATCAGTTCGCTGACAACATTTTTGTTTCCAACTTGAACCCAGAAACACTCCCTATCATAGTTGAACCAGAAAACGTCAAACATGGGATGCTGAAACTGGGACCTAACACATTTTTGGACGATGCTGAAGATATGTCAGAGAACTGGTACAGAAACTTGAATCAAATGGATACATACAGTTCATTGGCTATTTGTAAAATTAGTACAAAGTTCTCTCTGGAAACATTGTTTTTTATATTTTATCACTACCAAGATAGATTTGAACAGTTTGTTAGTGCTAGGGAACTCCATTTAAGAGGTTGGAAATTTGAAGTGAATGAATCCAGATGGTACTTCAAGAAATCTAGTGGTACCAGTGATAAAACAAAGGAAAGTTGGGAATATTTCGACTTTGAAGATGATTGGAAAATTAAGACAAATTCTACGTTTGATTGTGAAACTGCCATCTTTGAAGATCTTAACTTTACCACTGCCCTGTAATGAATAAAGAATTCTATATACTTCTCAAAATATATACACAATATTTAACAAAAACAAAAGAATATAATTTAAAAAAAAACGTTAACTTACATATATATTGATCATTGATTGTTCATGGTAAAATTAAAAAACTGTTTATTCATAAAGGGAAAACCATTTACAAAGCTTTGTTTAACATAGACTTAACTTCTCTACCTTCGTAGAAGTCAACAACGGTCTTGGCCTTTTGAGCAATACCTTCTGGAGTGAAGCCGAAGTACTTGTAGACTTCTGGACCTTTACCGGAGGCACCGAATCTGTTGATACCGAAGGATTCATGGGCATACTTGTTCCAACCGAAAGTGGATAAGACTTCAACAGACAAAACTGGAGCACCGTCTGGGAAGACTTGTAACTTGTATTCCTTGGATTGCTTGTCAAAGGTGTTGAAGTCTGGTAAAGAAACAATTCTGGCTGGAATACCAGCTTCGGCCAAGTTCTTAACAGCATCAACAACAATACCAACTTCAGAACCAGTGGAAACAATGGTGATCTTGGCATCCTTGTTTTCACTTAAAACGTAACCACCCTTGGCGGCCTTTTCAACAGAGGAACCTTCTAATTGAGGTAAGTTTTGTCTGGACAAGGCAATGATAGATGGGGTGTGCTTGCTTTCCAAGGCAATCTTGTAAGCAGCAGCAACTTCATTACCATCAGCTGGTCTCCAGACGTTGATGTTTGG
>ERZ794949.519-NODE-519-length-11951-cov-141.481254_pt1 | contig 11951 bp, 4 predicted proteins | sample MGYA00511363_ERZ794949 | MGnify/ENA primary metagenome ERZ794949 (study PRJEB30137, sample SAMN04331402) | food metagenome | isolation source: T1 must sample point D1 replicate B | place: Australia: South Australia ...
ATGGTTTTATACATGATTTATATCCGATAACGTTACTTTAAATATGCTATTATTATTTTTTTTTTCCCACGCTCCCAAAATAATATTTATGAGAGATGTTTTTATCGTTCACGAAAGTCGATTTAAAGAAAACATAAATGTGCATATCACCGATAACAATCAACTGAGAAAATGGTAAAGATATACTCATTTTGGATATTCGATAAACACTGTAATTGTATTTATGCTGTAGAGTTTGATACTGATAAAAAGGAAATACAGAGGCTAACAACAAATAAAAGTCATATGCACGAGAAAGCCAAGTTGATGTATGGACTGATCTTTTCCATGTCTAGATTAACAACCACATATTACCACAAAAGTATAGATCATAATGACGACGATGATTTATTCCCACTTACATCGGATTTCAAAAAGATATCAACAGGTTCATATTCAATACATACTTTAAAAACAAATACAGGCTTGATATTTTCATTGGTTACGGATATAAATGAACAAGATAGAATGGAGACTGAACTGCAATACATATACAAAGAAATTTATTTGAAAAACATAACGCTAAATCCGTTTGAGTATAATGATTATGCCCTGAATGAAAATGAAACTAGAGGCGAAGGGTTTAGACATATAGAAAATACAAATTTTGATAAAGATATTTATGCATTTATTGAACCTTTATTGTGATTGCAGAATTAAATGAAATAAATAAAGATTTATATATTACTTTAATGTTTTGAAAAAGAAGTCAGCATGTTTAGATAATTTGTTTTTTATGTGGCAATTGTTTTTGTAACAAGCATCGAATTGTTTCATCAACTTTGTTAACTTTACATCTGTTGTATCGATAAAGAATTTATCATTTTGAATACCCTCATTGACATACTCAATTAAGACCATGTATGCGTGTGTATAAACATGTTGCAATCTCATTAAAAAGAAGTTGGAAGGGTATACCTTCAAAATATCCGAGCATCTGTATGTCATAGTAACATTGTTCAAGGAAAATTCAAATACTTTGACTATCAAGTCTTCAAATCTTTTAGTGTTGGTTAATCCGAATTTAACCAGTTTTAAAATCATCTCAAAGCAAACAGATAACCTGGCCAGATAACAGTGTGGAATAATTTTCAATAGATCATCAGACATTTCATCTAGTTCTACAATACAATCCTTACTGTACTTAATTATTTCGTATATCTTGCTCATGGTTTGATCGTCTATGGAGTTGAAAAACTCTTCAGTTTTTTTGTAGTCATGTTTCACTTCAGCATAACTTAGGAGTAATGCTTCTGTGACACTTTCCAGAATTTGAGCCTTCATTGAGTGCAAGCACAATCTCAGTCTTTTGTTATCAGTTGGTATTAAATAAACGTAAGCATTAATAGAACTGACTTGAGAATCAATGGTCTCAAAGTAATTCATATTTTTCAGTTCTTCAAAAGTTTTGCCTTTGAACTTTTGATTTGAGTCCATTATATCCATAAACAAATGGGTCATTGTGGCCAAAATGTGTAGGTTTTGATGGTAAATGGATGTTGAGTTTCTTAAAGCTTCTGAGTAACTATGTATAGTACTATCCCTTACAGGAATTTTAGAAACTTGAGCAATCAATTGATCCGCTGAAGATCCATTCATCATGTCATCTAGATGAAAAGCTGATATTTCTAAAATAACGGACATACAAGGAAGCTCTAAGTACTTACTTTCAGTTAACAACATGTTCACTAAAGGATCTATCCTTTTAGCATTCCCGGGTTTAGAATCAATATCATTCGATTTTTTATATTTGAACAAGTTCATATCTGTATCCAAAGATAAATCAACATTTCCTTCAACAAACTCTTGAATCGGAAGTTTGAATTCTATAATAAAGTTCAAATAGTCTTTGAAAATATCCATCAAGTCAGCATATTCATTCCATTTGACCAAATGACCCATGTTATCCCATACGATTAATATATTGATACACATGAACATTTCAATGGTTCTTAATTTTTTCTTTGCGGCATAGTAAAACAACATTTGCAACACAGCATTATTAACCATAAAACTTTTAACATTAATTTTTTTATCATCATCTGGCTGTGTTTTGTCAACTAAAAAACTCGCTGAAACAATGGTATAGAATAATTTGGGATGATTTTTTTTGAAAGTCTTCCAATCCATTTGAAACAGAATATCAAACAATGATCTCATTTGGGGCAAGTTCAATAATTCCGTTTTAAACAAAGCAAAGCACTTTGAACAATCTTCTTCAGTCAATAATCCCTTTTTTATCAAGTCAAAGTTCTCCATGTCCATATCCTCATCAGTCAAAATTTCATTGACTTCTTTAAAGTTTTTCTTTTGAGGAACGTTTAAACATCTGTTCAATTGAATTTTTAAATTTTCAGTAACTGTTTTTGAAATTGTCATGAACTCTTTCAAATGATAATCTTTCAAGTCTGTTTTTGTTTCGCGTTCATAGTCAAGAAGCTTGTGTTGTTGTTTTTTCATTTCTGCAACATACTTGAATGTACTTGTTTCTAAAGGTGTGGTACCTTCGTTTTTGATATTAATAGGCAAGACGCTTAGGGGTTGAACGTTAAACGAGGAATCTGTAGGTTCAGTACTGGCTTGGCGAGTGGGAGAAATTAATTTATTTTGCTTTTTAGGTTTACGACCTCTACCGATTCTGCTATGATCGTAAACACATATCTTATCGGACTTGTAACATCTCTTACAAGGGTAATTAATGCCCTTTTTGACACTAGTTTTATTAATGCTTTTGTTGAAAGGATCCGAAATATTATTTGGAACACCCATGATTTGAACCATGTGCTTAATGTGTTCATCTGGCAACATGGCAATTTCTTCATCACTAAGCTGCACACATCTAACCTTTGATTTGTGACATCTTGTACACGCAATAAAGATTCTGTTTGGCTTTTTGTATTTAACAGTAGCAGCGCTTTCATCCTTGAAATCCTCATCCTCAAATGTTTTTTTCTTTACTGCGTTAATATTTGGGATTAAAAGCGTAGGCTTTGAAGCTTCAGGCTGCATATTCGGAACAACTGTAGTAAATACAGATCCGCCTTGCTGATCAAGGCTAGATCTTTTGAAGTTGTTAGAATTGAATGTGTGTTGCGGAAACATGCTATTGTTCATAAAAGATTGCTGTTGATACATTGGTGGGACCTGGCTGTTCATTCCTTGTTGGTATTGTCCCATCTTTTGATTAAAACCTCCGTTGCTGTTCATACCATTCATGGTTAGCATTTGCTTCATATTAAGATCTTTGCTGAAATTCAAAGCAGGCATCTTGTTGCCCATCATATGTTCCAGGTTGTTATAATTGTTCACATTGGATTGCTGAGTGTAGTTCATGCTCTTCATGTCTGAAGAATATTGGGGTAAAAAAGACTGATTTAATCTTGGTGCGTAACCCATAGGATATTTATCAAACGGCCTGGTAGAGTCGTTGCTGGGATATTGTTGTTTATTGTAATTTGAGTTATAGTCCATTTTTTTTAAAAAAAAAAAAAAACTTTTTATTTAGCTTGTGTTGATCTTCTCCTGTTTCTTTAAAAAAAGAGGAATGTGATATTTATGTCGGCAACCTGAAGTCTTTGGCCACCTTTTACGAAAATATCTTTTCTATAGATCCAAACTTTTAAACCATTGATCCATTATATAAAACGAACAAAATCTAGAACTTACCAAAAAAAACAGGCAGCAAGTTATTTAAAAAAAAAAAAAAAAAGAAGGCTGAACAACGTCAAAAGAGGGGCTCTTTATGTCTCAGATCTTTTTAAAATTCTTAAAGAAAAAAAAAATTATTAAAAGAAAAAAATACAAGGATTATATATGAATTCTAAGAAGAAAAAAAGAAAAAGTTGTTAAAAAAACGAGTTTATTTTAATAGTGACATTTTCCTAATTAGGAAATTTTTGGTAGTGATTTATTTATATACATGAGTTTTTTGGGAGTTGTAAAAATCAAATCGACATTTGAGCGTTCGTCTTTTTAAAAAATTGCGCCTACAGATTTTTTTGTTAACCGCACAGCTTGATGAGTCCGATTTTAACTAAAAACAAGTCGGCAAAATAATTACTGCTGTAATTTTTTTTTTAATAATCCATTAGTAATTGGTGAATTAATGTATTACTTTGGTAGTATAAAGGTTAAAAAGAAAAAAAAAACATACACATGGGTGTATTTCATTTCAAGTATAACTTTGATTTTTAATATTAACGTTTCAGTACTAGTTGCTTGTTCTTTTAGTACAGAGATTAGGGTAAAAATAGTTATCAAGGCGATATGTTTATTAACCAGGATCGAACCTATTTTTAAACCGATTTTCTTAGTTTTGCTTAAGGAAAAAAAAAAAAAGAAAGGCAAAATATCGTTTACCCCCCTAAATATGTTATTTATTTCTGCCGTTTACCCATTTGACCTTCTTTTTTCCCCCCTGTCATAACCGCTCAAAATTGGTCTCTTATCTTTGAAAAAAACAAAATAACATACTACTTCTCCTCATTGAAAACAAGGATTCACCCTCTTTAACGTACGTAACAACTCTATTTTGATTTTTGTGTAATATATAATGTGGAAATTTTTTAAATTTATTTAAGGGGTAATTTATGATTTAATACAAGTTACAGAACCCTCTTTTAACACTTGTAAGTCATTTGGAGAGATGGCACTGGCAGGGGGTTTGGTCTCAGCAGCAGGTTTGGCTCTGTTATGAACCATATGACTTTGGACTAAATGACCAGCAGCTAAAGCAGAGCATAATGATAGTTCACCTGCTAAAACAGCAGAAGCTACAATCTTTGCCAATTGTCTACTATTGGTACCTGGTTCAGTTGGATGAGGTCCTCTAACACCTAGTAAGTCCAACATAGAACCTTGAGGACCCAAAATGGTACCACCACCAATAGTACCTACTTCTATACTTGGCATGGATACAGATATTCTTAAGTCACCTTCCAAAGTTTCCTTCATCAAGGTTATACAGTTACTACTTTCAACGTTTTGAGCTGGATCTTGACCTAAAGCCAAGAATACTGCAGTGACTAAGTTGGAAGCATGTGCATTGAATCCACCGACAGAACCAGCCATGGCTGAACCAATCAAGTTCTTACTGATGTTCAATTCAACCAAGGCCTTGACCTCACTCTTCAATACCTTAGAAACAACATCCTTTGGAATGGTAGCTTCAGCAACAACAGACTTACCTCTACCTTCAATCCAATTGATAGCACCAGGTTTTTTATCCATACAGTAGTTACCGGAAACAGAAACAACTTCCATATCATTCCAACCAAATTCTTCAACCATTTGCTTCAATGCATATTCAACACCTTTAGAAATCATATTCATACCCATGGCATCACCAGTAGTAGTTCTGAATCTCAAGAATAACAAATCACCTGCTAAAGCTGTTTGAACATTTTGTAGTCTAGCAAATCTAGAAGTGGAGTTGAAGGCCTTTTTGATTTTATTTTGACCTTCTTCGGAATCAATCCATATCTTACACATACCTGATCTCTTCAAAGAACCAAATCTTACACATGGACCTCTGGTCATACCATCCTTGGTTAAGACTGTAGTAACACCACCACCTGCATTGATGGCTTTGCACCCTCTCATGGCAGAAGCAACTAAACAACCTTCAGTGGTAGCCATTGGAATGTGGTATGGAACATCATCTATAATCATTGGACCAATAACACCAACCGGTAAAGGCATAAAACCAATAACATTTTCACAACAAGCTCCAAATACTCTATCATAGTCGTAATATCTGTATGGTAAACTTTCAGTTTCCAATAATGGAGCAGAGGCTAACTTAGCCAAGGCCTTTCTTCTAACAACAACAGCTCTTGTAGTATCTTTTAATTGTTTTTCTAAAGCATATAATGGCAAATGCTTGTTGACAACTAAAGAAACAACTTCTCTGTTATTCAAACTAGTAACATCACCTTCTTTGTAAACTTTCAAAGCTTCTTCAACAGATCTAACAGGCTCACTTTCGTCATCTTCCAAGGATAGGTTTTTGGATAATTGAGAATCGTAAACTGGAACATTAATTGGGGTCTTAATTTGTGGAACAGGTTCATTTTTCTTGGATTTCTTATTCAAGAACTTCTTAACAGTCATTGATGTATGGATTCTAGCATTGTTTAATAAATAGACGTTAATAGAACAACTAAATAAGAAACAAATTAAAACAAACTTACTTAAGTACTTGTCTCTAATAGCCAAACTGATGTAGTTGTAGGTCAACAAAGCATAATCTTCGACATGGAAAATCAACTTTGGTTGTTCGTAATATTGCTTGGCAACTAAAACAGCAATACAGTCAAAGTCAACATGGAGGTCCTTTAGTAACAAGGATTTAACATAAGCATCATTTTCTAGTTTTGGATATAAACTGTTGAAAGTTTCATAAGTCCATCTATAACCAAAGTTGTAAAAGTGTAAGAAAACAAATGCCAATAAAACAGACAGCTTGAAGAAGGTAATGATTGTATGAGAGGTGAAAATAGAAGCATTTTCAACAATTTCACTTTGTCCGGATATGATTTCAGCAGTTTCTTCCAAAACACCATCTTCTTCTAATACTTGCTCCATAGCAGTAGATCTGTTGATCATTCTTATTTCTAACTTCAAGGATAAAATAGAACAGAAGAATGTTGAGGTTATAATAAGATCTAAAATTAAAATCAAACAAACCAAATAACTAAAGTTTTGTAAAATTTCAATAAATGAAGTTAAAGCAGCACAAGCAACAAAGGTTGCTAAGCAGATGGCATAGTCTTGAATTAATCTACCACCTTCTTGAAGCATGGCATGGTAAACCATGACACTTGGAACATTGGTTTTGTTACCAAATTTAGTTTTGGAGTATTCCTTTAAAGTAAATTCAGCTAATTTGACTTTATGTTTAAAGCCGATAATGATAACAATAAAAGGTAAACCTTCAATCAAACTTAACAAAGTAACTGGTTTTTCTAAAACATGAACGGAGAAGTATAATGCTAAGAATAAAGCACAGCCTGATGAAACCAAGGAGAACAAACCAATCCAAATTTTAGAGCCACCTGTGTTTCTCATGTCATAAAATAATTTTACAAAAGTGTAGAACATACCCAAGTAAGCAGAACTAATAACAAATATATCAGTTGGATCAGATGTTTGCAATTTGGCAACGAAGGTTTCCTTCAAAAATCTGGCAAACTGTATGAATTGCAATAACTTGTTTCTTTGTGGTCTTAATTGATAAACAGTGTCGTTTATTGAAACAGTATATGGTATGTCAAATTGAGATTGAACAATGAATCTAGAGTTGGAAGTGCTTCCAAATGCGATTTCATCAATTTCTTCAATAGGACAGGTTAAAGGAACATCACTTTTGAATTCCAGTTCAGTGACGTAAATTTTAGGTAGATTTGAGTGGACTTCAACATTGCTGCTTGATTGACCACTGGTCAAACTCAATGGTTGCAATGAATCAGTTGATGAGTTGTATAAATATTGTTTAGATTGGATTTGATTCAGATTCATAGCATGGAAAACAGAACCTGTATCCAAAGACCATCCATTTTTGAAGTATTCTATAACTCTTACATAGGCAAATGCAGTCAATAGTAATGTGGATAAAATTATTTGAAAGGGATGTTTGGCAGCAAACCTAGAGAACTCAGCTAAAGGTTTACCCACAACATTACTTTTTTTAAACAGTAATGGCATAATTGTGTATATTTCGCTGACTTGGTGTTAATATCAAAAATTCTAAATGATCAGAATATATTATTATATTGAAATCAAAGTTATATCTCTCTTTTTTTTCTAATATCTCCAATATGATGATTGTAAGTATTTTATAATAGCCTAAACCTTTTAAATTTTTTTTCTTAAAAATAGTTTCTTTAAAAAAAAAAAAATAAAAAGCAAATATTATTCAGCAATGTCAATAAACTAGTTTGTAATTTAGTTTTAACAAAAAAAAAAAAGTCAATAAGTAAGTACTAATGATATTTTGGGGTTTATTTCATTCTCTTTCTTAATGTGAAACTTTTTTGTTAAACTATAATCGCGATGTAAACACAACCATGAAAATTTTTTTTTTTTTTCCAACACCAATATAGCTCTTCACCTAATACACGATTTTTTTTTTTTGCTCTTATTTGATGAAATTACTGACAAATAATTGCTTACACGCCTTAGGGAAAGGGGAAAAAAAAAGTAGAGCAGCTGATTTATCGTATTTCGTGTATAAGCTTTGGTTGACAAAAAAAAAAAAACATGTGACATGGTTGTAAACCACTGATGGTCACATGACCAAATCCACTTATTACTATATTTTATAAACGAGGAGCTGAAGAAAATATGGTTATCTTTTGGATGAGATATCGGATTTAAAAGGCTGTGATAATCAAGATTCATACATTAACACATTGGGGATGAAATAGAAAAATAGATAAATAAGTTCAATGATTTGTTATAAATAAATTCAAAAAAAAAAAATTTGTTAGTAAAATATCTTGGTTTAATTGGGGGACAAAACAACAAAAAAGGTATTCTGACAGATGACGTGGGCTCTACAGGTTGACACTTGTTTATACATACCTGAAGTTTTGGGTAAGGTCATCTTACTATATAGTCTATAAATCAAGTAAACACAACAGTTATATTGTACTGATAAGCTTTTTTACCTGGCGAAAAAAAGAAAACAACAAAAAAAACAACTTTGTATTGGTTTCAGTATACCTTATTTCATTTTTCACAGAATTTTTAATATAATCACTACTCATATAAATAGCTTTTCACTGGCTTAAAACATGTGAATCCAAAAATGAAAAAGAAGGAAACCAGCATATCTTTTATTAAACGGAATTGTCGGATATGAATAGCCATAACAGCGATAAAAAAAAAAAATTACTTTAAATAATTATACAATTCTGAAAAGGGAAATGATTAAAAAATTAGCCGCCTTTTCAAACATGAGATGCATCTATAACAAAAAACAAAACAGGCTGGAACCAGTAATTATGTTCATATATAAAATTTGAATAAGATTTTTTTTTAAAAAAAAAAAGGCAAAATTACTTCATAGAAACTAACTTAACATCAAAGATCAAATCGGAGTTAGCTGGAATACCTGGTAAGGCAGTTTTACCATAGGCATAAGCGGCAGGAATGATGATTCTTCTTTCACCACCAACGGCCATACCGGCAACACCGATATCCCAACCCTTGATAACATCACCTTTACCTAAGTTGAAGACGAATGGCTTACCTTTGACGTTCTTATCAAATACCTTCTTTTCGTTTTTCTTTAATTTACCGATATATCTCATACCAACTTTATCACCTTTTTTACATTGCTTACCTTTACCAACGGTTCTATCTTCAATAACAATACCACCTTCTAATTGCTTAGCTTTTGGCTTTTGTGGGGCTACTGGAGCAACTTCCTTCTTTTTTTGTTCTTTTTTAGAAGCAGATGGACCTTCAACTAATTCTTCCTTGAAGGCAACCTTCTTGGCATCTTCTTTCTTTTGCTTTTTAGAAGTTTTGACTGGCTTTTCTTCAGCTTCTTCAGGTAGTTCTTCAACAGTAGCTCTCTTTCTCTTGGAAGAGGCTTCATTTATCAATTCACTGATTTTACCTTCAATGTCGGAGGCATCTTCAATATCTTCTAAAGCCTTTTGGATGTAAGCTTCATCTTCAGAATCTAATTCATCTTCTTCGTAGTCTAATTCATCAACTTCATCATCTTCAGATCCATATTCATCGCTGTATTCATCTTCAGAAATATCTTCGTCATCTTCTTCATTTTCACTGAAGTCATATGGGTGAGTAACGTAGTTACCTAAAATGTCAACTCTATAAGAACCGGTAGCAACAAAGGCAATGTCTTCGTCTGGAGATATGATTAAATCAACGGCTTGTTGAGTCTTACCTTCTGGGGATAAAGTGGCAATGACGAATTCTTCAATGATTTCATCTTCATCAGCTTCTTCACTATCTTCCTTTTCTTCTTCATCAGAATCTTCAACTTCAGAGTTTTCTTCTTCTTCAACAATTCTTCTCTTTAACATGATTAAAGTGGTTGGAGTATCCTTACCATCCAAAGATTCTGGATGAACAGCAACAGATGTAATTTTAACTGTGGCTGATGGATAACTGTCTATAGCGCTGGTGACTTCACCAGGAATAACATTAATACCGTAAACGGCTAAAGGAACCATTTCACTCATTTCTACTTATATATGATTATTTTTTTTGGGGATCTTCTTTATGCTATATTGTATCTGATGAACAAATGATTACTATTATTACATCCTCGAAACCAAAGAAAAATATTAAAAATTTAATAAAGGCCAAAGGGAGAGTGAACGTGCTTAAAGACCTGTCCTAATTCAGTAATTTTTTTCTTTCTTTTTTTTTCTTTTCTTTTTTAGGTATTTTTTCGGAAAACAGGCTGAAAATCGTTGTGAAGCAAAAACGAAAAAAAAAAAAGAAAAAAACAAAATGAGTCGCACGTGACAAGAAAACTGTGAACCAAGGCTTAGGTTCATTTGAGCCATTATCAATTCAATATGGGAAAGTATTAACTTTAATCAATAAAAGATCACGAAGAACAACAAAATATAATATAATTTTTTTTTTTTTTGATTCTATTGTGGGTTTCTAAAACAAAATATGTATATACTCACTATTTTATATATTTATTATAGTTAAAAATTGAAATTGGTATTATTTTTTTTTCATATTATTTTATTTAGAACTTCAATTGGTGAGGCTTGTCACCGGACTTTAAGGCAAAAGAAGAGGCTAAGTATTGCTTTAAGAATTGGGTCTTCTTAATTTCAGCTAATAAAGCAGCATCAACGGTCTTTTGGTCAGCAACTCTTTCAGCCTTGACTTCCTTCTTGGAGGTTTGTTCATCGAAGAAAGTGGCTTCAGCCTTTTGTTCTCTGGTAACCTTTTCTCTGGCAAAGTAGGCCTTGTTGAACTTTTCAACGTTAACGGAAGAAACATCAATCTTGGTGGAAGTAGCAATAACGTAAGCAGCATTGACTCTTCTTAATGGAACACCGTTGACCTTGAATGGACCGGAGACTAATAAGGTGTTATCTTCTAAGTGTTTTAAGTAGACAACTCTCTTACCTCTGAATCTACCAGCTAATAAGATTAAGACAGTACCTGGAACTAAGGAAGCTCTTAGTTTTTGTGGTCTGGAAGTCTTTCTAGTTTTCTTGGCTTGCTTGACATCTTCGGCAGGGTACCACTTTGGGGCCTATTTATGAATATTATTTGTATCAAAGTATTTACTTTTAAACTTGTGTTTAAGAACAGTAAAAATAAGTTTGTATTTGTTAGTAATTCGTTAAGCTTGTTTGTGTTTTGATAATGGTAAATCAACTATTACCGGTGGATTAAATAATTTAAAGATGATATTCTTAGAATCTCGTTTCACTGAATAGATTAGAACATTTGGCTGCGTAAATTCCACATGAATGACGTATTCAATATCTTGGCTAAGTACTGCTTTTCTTTTTCCTTATAAACTGTATCCTATAAATGATTACTTCAATATTTTTTCAATTAGTTCATTCAAATCTGTATTTCATTTATATTCTTTTTTTTCTTTTATTTTTCGTTTCATTAATGTTTCACCGTGTAGTAAAGTACTTTAATTGATTAAGTGTGTTTCTTGTATGCTGTTTTTTTTTGGTTTGGTTCTAATTTTATTAAAAAAATCTAGTTTACTTGTTTTCAATTCACTAAGTGTTTGTATTCCTATATTGCCTTGATTATTTGGAAAAGTGTTATTCTCATTTATTTTAAACCATTAATAACTTTCATTGACAGTAAATCTTCTTATTCCATTTGAGTTAATGTATAAACATTAAACAGCATTTTCATTTTACTTTTACCTGAATGATCAT
>ERZ794949.520-NODE-520-length-11943-cov-2.666386_pt1 | contig 11943 bp, 12 predicted proteins | sample MGYA00511363_ERZ794949 | MGnify/ENA primary metagenome ERZ794949 (study PRJEB30137, sample SAMN04331402) | food metagenome | isolation source: T1 must sample point D1 replicate B | place: Australia: South Australia ...
CAACCGCCGCCATGGCCTCGCCTCCGTTGGCCTCCCCGCTCAAGCAGGTCAACACCCAGGGCAGAGCCCCGCCCTCGAAACTCGAGCACTCGTGGCACCAGCTCTCGCACAACCCGCTCCTCTTCACCCAGGGCGACCCGACCCCGGCACCGCGCCGCTGGTTCGCCGACTTCTTCTGCCTCAAGCCCTCGCTCGGTCTCGAGCAGCTCGCCCTCGACCGCCTCTCGCCCGCCGACCTCGCGGGACCGTACCAGGTGCGCCCTCCTACCCCCTCCCCCTCCTCGCACGCGCGCAACCCCGGACGTTCCTGACGCTCGCGTGGCCCCTCCCGCATCTCGTCGCGTGCAGCACAACATCTCGCTCCTCTTCTCGAGCGCCGTCGCCGTCCTCAAGTCGGCCCCGCCTGCCGATGTCACCCGCTCCAACGCCGTCGAGGTGCGTCTCCTTTCGCCCGCTCGCCTCCCTCGCAACTGCATGCTGCAGTTCGGCTGACTCTGGCCCTCCCTCGTCGCAGACCTTGATCCCCTTCTGCCGCAACGTGCTCGGGCGCGAGTACCTCGACCAGAGCGAGGACGTCCTCTCGGTCCTCGGCGGCAGCGTCGAGCGTCGCGACCAGGTCTTCACCGTGCGTCGAGCTCCCTGTCAGGGCGGCGTGCGCAGCCGTACATCGCTGACTGTGTCCTCTCCCTGCAGGACCTCGTCTCGGCGATCGACCTGACCCTCCAGGACCCTCAAGTCCCTCGTGCGTCCTCGCTCTCGGACCTCCTCCCGCTCAGCTCGACCTTGACGCCCTTCTTCGCCTCGCAGTCGCCGTCCGCCACCGCACCCTCCAGCTCGCCCTCGTCGTCGTCGCGTCGGTCAACCAGGGCGCGCTCGGCGCCTTCTTCCTCCGCCGCGACCTCTTCTCGACCCTCGTCTCGTTCATCGCCGACAGCGAGACGCAGCACTTTACGTTCGAGGCGACCCTCCTCCTCGGCCTTCTCGCCAACTACCACAAGACCGAGTCGCGCAACCCTTACGGCGTCCGCATCGAGGACTTTGTCGAGGAGCGAGTCATGGAGGTGCGTCGTCGCCGCCTCTCGCTCTCGCACGCACCCCTCCCGCTCGGCCGCTGACTCTCACTCACTCGCAGCGCATCATCGACGTCGCCTCTACCGTGTGCCTGCGCGCGCGCGACGCCTACGTCGCCCTCGCCGACGACACGCCCGCCTCGTTCGCCGCGTCGTTGTCGTCGCTCGTCTGGTCGACCTTGCGCCTCGGCGGCGGCCTCTTCAGCGGCGGCCTCGCGCTGCCGCCGCCTCCGCCTCCCCCTGGCGCGGCGTCGAGCAGCAAGGGCAAGGAGAAGGCGGTCGAGGGCGACGAGGACGGCGAGCAGGTCGACAAGCCCGTGCCGAGCTTGGCGATCAACGGCAGCGAGCTCGAGCTCTCGCCCGCGCAGGCCCAGTCGGCGTTCCCCGACGATCCGAGCACGCCCACCGCGGCGACGTCCAACGGCGAGCCGTCCACCCCTGTCGCCTCGCCTCCCCTTTCCCCTCGAGCCGCCCTCGCCCGCACCGCCTCGTCCTCGTCCTCGGCACCCTCGACCCCGACTCGCTCAGCGGCACCATCACCTCGGCCTGCCGATGCATCTCCGTTCGCCGCCCTCCCGCCCGAGCCGCTCGTGCTCCTCGTGCCCTTCTTCGAGCTCCTCAACTCGAACAAGACGTTCTGCACGCTCGTGTTTGCCTCTCGCGCCGACTCGGGTGCGTCCTCATCTCTCTCTCCCCCTTCACATGATGGCAGCAAGTGCTGACGGTGAGCCGATGCGCGCAGACACGCCGCCCCTCTCCGAGACGCTCATCTCGCTCACCTCGTACGTCGCCTGCCACGCGCCAGGCTCGGCCCGCGCACGGCTCTACGCGCGCCTGTGCCTCGTCGTGTGCATGATCCTGGTCGAGGAGGGTGAGGGCAAGTTGAGCGGCAAGAGCAAGGTCGACGGCGGCGTCAGGCTGTGCAGGCAGGTGCGTGCGCGTCCTCCTCTTCCTCCTCGACCGGCATCTTGGCGGCAGTCCTGATTCTCCCTCGCTCGCAGCGCAACCCGATACTTCCGCCGCGAGACGACGCTCGCGCAGTGCCCCTCTCGGCCATGATCGACTCGGTCGTCGTCTTCCTGAGGCACAACCTCCGCAAGCGGCTCGACGTCGAGACGTACGCGTGCGTCCACCTCTTCCTGCCCCTCTTCCCGCCTTGATCCATCTAACGCGCAGCATGCGCCCACAGGATCGCGCTCAGGCTGCTGCAGCGCATCTTCCAGCAGCTCAAGGCGGAGAAGGTCCGGCTCGGTGCGTCCTCTCTTTCCTCCTCTCGCACAACCTGTGCGAGCTCGAGCTGACTCGTACGCGCTCCCTGCAGCGCGCGACTGGGTCATCGTCTGGCGCGCCATGCTGTCGCTTGCGAGCTTCGTCGTGTCGCACAGCATCGAGCTGCGAAGCGCGAGCGAGCACCTCGACACGCTCATCTCTCAGGTGCGCTCCCTCTCTCTCGCCTCTCGACCGTCCATCACATGCATCATGAGCTGACGCTGTGCCTTCGTTGCAGCTCTTCGTCACCCTCTCGTACGCAACCTACTGGGCCGCCCAGCTCCTGCCCTCCCCCGCCGCCCAAGCCGAGCTCTTCTACGAGATCCTCCACGCCGATGCGACCCTCTCGGCCCTCTCCGACCTCCTCGGCATCTCTTCCATCGCGTCGCCCGTCATCGGCGGCGCCAGCTCGGCCACAACGACCCCGACGAGCGTCTCCTTCCCGCCTGCGCTCAACCGCCGCGAGACGCCCACCCGCGCCTCCTTCCTCGCCTCGCTCCAGGTCTCGCCCTCGCGCCCGAGCCTGTTGCGCTCGCCCTCGTCGTCGACGACCGCAACGACGCGCAGCGGCTCGGGCGCCGGCTTCGTCGCGACCGAGTGCATCTCGAACCTGCGCTCGATCATCACGTTCTTCTCGGGGCCGATCGACGAGTTGCGCAAGGCCAAGGCAGCGAGGGACGACGAGCTCGCGCCGGACGACATCCTGCGGGTCATCCGGCGGCACCTCGGCGGCGTCGAGCTCATCGAGAGCGCGGCCATGGGCGACTTGCCGCGGTACGGCGCGGCGGCGGCGGCGGTGGGGCTCGAGGGAGGAGTGAGAGGAGCATCGGGCAGCTACGTTGAGGCCATGGTCGAGGTGGCGTGCCGCGACACGCTCGAGCTCATGAAGGGCGAGCGGCCGGCGGCATGACGAGGAAGGACGGGCGCTTGAGTACTGCAGCCCGTTACTTAGCAATGCACTACCTCTACCTGCCTTCCACAACGTCGTTCTGCACCGCTGCTCGATCAGGACAGAGCGCTCGTGCTGCATGCTCGTCGATGAGAAGGTCGGCGGCTCGACCTTCTCAAACCGAACGTCGCTGGCTTGCTCTCTGTGCTCGCGCGCGCGCTCCTTCCTCGTGCGAGTATCCCAAGCTCTCTCGACGTACTCTCAAGCGTGCCGAGGCAGGACTGCTCCGCATAATGCTGGATTGGCAAACGCTCAAGTTGGGAAGGCCGACAAGGAAGAAGGGGTGCGTGCACACGAGGAGCAACGAGTGAAGAAGAGGGAGCGGGCGGGGAAGATGAGGGAGAAGCCAGGGACCGTGCTGCAGGGGCGGGACGGCGCCGCCGTTCATGCGGATCTGCAGGGAGGGAGAGTCAAGACGAGGCTTGACTGGCTAAGACGAGCGAGAGCGAGAAGGAACGCACCGGTGCACGGGCCAGAACGGGCTTGTCGCCTGTCCATCGTCCTGCTGCGTCGAGATGCTGTATCGAGAGGCAGGTCGGCGCTGGTCGAAGAGCCGACTCGACTTGGCGAGCGAGTGCCACGGAAAGTTGGACGGCGGGCCGGCGGGACCGGTCCAGTGCGGCTGTCGAGGAGGAGGAGGCGGCAAGAGGAAGTCGTGCATGAGGGCGATCGAGGGCTGCGAGCAGGGAGACGACGTGAGCTGCGGTCGCTCGAGGTCCGTGCGCGCCGGAAGAGAGAGAGGCGACGCACGAGGTCGGCCGGCGTGGTGATCTTGCCCGTCTGCAAGCGCTGTTCAAGCTGGAGGAGCCGGCGCCTGAACTCGGAGCGCTGCTGAGAGCGCGCCGTCGACCAGACCGCAGCGAGCGCCGCCACAGCGCTCGTCCGCCACTGGCGCATCGCGCCGCGGTTGTGGAGGATGTACTCGCCCGACGAGTTCGTCGACTTGACCGAGTCGAGCAGCCGCACGAGCGTCTCTCTGTCGTTGGTCGGCGTGGCGTCGGTTCCGGCGTCGTCGAGGCCGACGAGAGCGAGGAACTCGCCGCCCTGCACAGCCAAGTCAGCTCGTTTCGGGCAAGCCGGTTAGCTCGAGGGAAGAAGGGAGCTCACGTAGTGGACCGTAGGGACGTGAGCGCTCTGCACGAGGTACGAGGAAGGTCAACGACTGCGAGGCCGGGCGAGAATGAGAGGAACGGCGAGCGAGGGCCTGAGCGCACCGAGGACGACGCCTCCTGCACGCCTGGATGCACCTCGAGCCATGTCCGCATCGTCTCGACGCTAGGCTGCAGTAGTCGCAGATAGGAGGGCGTCAGCACGCGCCGAGAGGCCGGCGAAAGGTCGAGAAAGGCGAGCGCACCAGGTGCTCGTCCATGCCGTAGCTCGCGCGCGTGTGCTCGGCCTCGAGCTGCGCCGCGAGGGCCCGCATCTCGCGCCCGAAATGCTCGCGCTGAGCTTGAGGAGCCGCGGCCCAGCTCGTCTCGAGAGCACGAGCCCGCGCTGTGAGCCACTCGCCTCGGGTTCGATGGCTGCCGGAGAACACGGTGGAGCCGTCGTTCCTCGTCCGGGGCAGGACGGTGAGAACGTTCCTCACCTCGACGTAGGCGAGCGGATCCATGACGAGAAGCGAGAGCAGGACGAGCGCTAAGAAAGCGAGAGCGCGAGCTCCAAGGTCGGCAGTCGGGAAACGACAGGACGTTCCGCGGACGCGGCTGTGAGCAACGGACAGGGGCACGGTCCGGCGGCGAGCTCGATCGAGCTGTCGAGCAGCTCCTGAGAGGCGACTGCGATCGAGTGCTCGGCCGAAGCAAGCGGCGAGCCGAGGAAGCGGAAGCGAGAGAGAGAGAGGGCCCGAGCGCTCGCTGCGAGCACATAGTTCAGCCTCGCCGCCGTTCGACTCGAGCAGAGGGACAAGAGGGAGAATATGACTGCTGGGTATCAATGTGCGGATAGAGAGCTACTGCAGCTCTGGCGGGCGGATGTCGCGGTTGACGGTCGCCTCGATCACCTCCCAGCCCGGCTCGTCGCCCCACGACGCCTGCAGCTTGTCGAACGCGTCCCACCACCTGCAGGAGAGGATGAGGGTCAGCATCGAGCAGGCACAAGAGGGGGAGAGGTACAGGGGAGGGCAAGAGGGAGAGAGCGAGCGTACCAGGCGTGCACCTCGGCGTCGGGGTCGCTCTCTGGCAGCTGGTAGTACCACGGCTTCTTGAGGATGAAGTGGACGTTCTTGACGTCCTCGTCGCGCCACATGGGCGAGTGGCAGTAGCGCAGCGTCTTGAGGGCGTTGTAGCGGTAGCTCAAGGGGAGCCACCGGTCCTCGAAGAAGTCGGCGAGGAGGTCCTGGTCGGGGAACGAGTAGGTCGGGACGCGAGGGTCGGTGTGGAGGAACGAGAGCATGGCCGAGAAGGTGTCGAGGGAGGGGCGGAGGACGACGAGGCCCGAGTTGAGCCGGGTGTGGGTCGGTTTGGTGAACGAGGTGTGCGGGAGCGGGGTGGTGCGGACGGCCGACGTGTGGCCGCAGTTCTCGGGCACCCTGCGGCGTCAGAGCGAGTTAGTAGACGCACGAGGTGGATGTGTGAGAGCTGGAGAGGCAGAGCCGAGGACGGACCAGTCGTCCGGGTAGTGCGCGAGCTTGCGCGGGTTGCACGTGCACGCGTGCGCCGCCGAGATCCAGCCCTCCTCGAGCGGCATCTCGAGCAGCTCGTCCATGTTGCGCACGCACAGCATGTCGCTGTCGAGGAGGACGAGGCGCTGCGGGCGAGGGAGCGCACGAGCGCGTCAGCTTCGCCCCGAGGGTCCTGCGCGTCGTCCTCGACCGGGTTGGGCAGGGGACGCACCTCGTACTCGGCCATCTCGAAGACGCGCAGCTTGGTCCAGGTGTCGGCGAAGCGGCGATCGTGCTCGTTGAGCTCCTTGCGCTGCTCCTTGGGCGGCTCGAGGTAGTCGATGTCGCGCACGGCGATGCCTCGTCGCCTGAGGATGTCGCGCGCGTCCTGGGGGAGCTCCTTGGTGGCGAAGACGACGAACGGGTACTTGGTGCCGTGCTGGACGAGCGAGTGCTGCAGGACGAGAGCGCCCTGGAGGTAGCTCGTCTTGGTGAGGAGCGTCGCCCACGCGCGCGTGCCTGCGGCCGGTGCGGATGCTGCGCTGTCGGCTGAGGGCATGCTGGGCCCTGCGTGCGGCTCGGGGTAGTGTGGGAACAGGGAGAGGGGGAGGAAGCAGCGGCGGGAGCATCGAGCATCGCCGACCGGCGATCAATCCCACTCGGCCTCCGTCTCATCGCCGTACGTGCGGGGCGCAGACGGTCTCGAAGCAGCTCGTTTAAACTGCAAGCTGACCCGGCGAATCGGCCGGATGTCGCCGCCCTCGTCACTAGCTTTTCGGGCGAGGAAGGCATGCGCGGACCTCGCGCGTGCGACAGCCGCAAGGAAGGCTCGCACGCGGACGCCCACACCTGAGCTCGAGAGAGGGGCGAGGTCAAGCTGTCGCCAAGCGCGTGGGAGAGGGTCGAGCCATTGAGCGATAGAGCGAAAAGGGTGGGCGGGCGCGGCTCTGAAAGAGGAGCTCCCTCGCGGTGTCCGACGCACCGCTTGCTCTCACACGCTCCCTCTCCTCGGCGACGGACGACCGCCTCGTTCTCGCACCTTATCCAGCCATGCGGGACCCAGGCTGGTCCTCCCTCGCTTGCACTCCACCACCACCACCACGACCAGCACCCGCACCAGCGCATCGACAAGGCGGCGCCACCCAAGCCGCCGACCCACCTCCTCCAGCCTCGCTCCTCTCCCACACGCCGGGCAAGGGCAAGGCTCGCGCGATAGACCCAGCCACGCCTCTCGACCCCGACAGCGAGCGTCGCGCGCGCCGCAGGGCCCGCCCACGCCCGTCTCGCGCCCCCTCCAGCATGGACGACGTCAACCCGAGTCGTCTGACCTCTGCGAGCGAGCGGCCACGCTCCGTCTCGCGCCGGTACCGCCTGCCGTCGCGGCCGCCAGCCCAGGAGGGCTTCGACGCGTGCTGCTGCTGCGACGGCGAGGCCGAGGGCGACCTGTTCGAGGGCGGCGACAGCTCGGCCGCCGAGCGGCAGAGCGCGGGCGGGCCGACGCCCAAGGTCGACGGTGTTGGCGCAAAGGGCGAGTGGCGCAGGGACAGCGGGAGCAGCGAGGGCGGCGAGAGCTCGCTCGGGTCGAGCACGCACTCGTTCGCGCCGAGCCTCTCGCCGTCGTCGAGCCGGACCCGCCTGTTCGACTCGGACGACGAGGACTACGACGAGTCGCCGAGGTGGTTCTCGCCCGTCACGCCGTCGTCGTTCACGTCGTCGCTGCAGCGCAAGACGTCGATCAGCAAGGCGGCGACGTCGGACCCGCTCCTGTCGCCCTCGTCGTCCGGCTCGCAGGCGGCGCCGACCTTCTCGGGCGGCAAGGGCTCGCCGCGACACGGCCGTTGGGTGCCAGCGCCGTCCGAGCCAACGTCGCTCGAGTGCACGAGCGCGCCCGAGCTGCCCGACGTCGTGCAGGCGACGGTCGCGCCCTCCCCGCCGGCGTCTCCCCCTCGCTCCGCCACCTCGCCCTCGTCGCGCCCGTCCCTCCTTACCAAGTCCCTCCGTTCGCTCTCGCGCCTCCCCAACCTCACCCTCCCCGACCTCCTCCCGCGCCTCCCGACGCCCGACACGTACCTCTCGTCGGTTCGACCCGCCCCATCAGCGCCCGCGCCCGAACTCGCGACCCTCCCGCCGGGCTGGGGACCCGCCGAGCGCCGCCGCGTCCTCGCCGCCGAGCCCTCGCATGCCGCCGACGAGGCGCGCGGGTTCGTCCTGTCGCTGTCGCTGCGCCGGGCGTCGTCGTCGTCGCGCAAAGGGTTCCCGCCGGCCGCGCCGACTGCGGCTCTCGCCATCGTCGACGAGGTCGAGGCTGCGGCGGTCGCTCCGCTCGGCATATCGATGCGCGGCATGAGCCTGTCGGCGGCGCAGGCGGCGGCAGCTGGGGCGCAGGCGCACGACGCCAGCCCCTCGCCAACGGACGACATCCCGCCGCTCGTGCCGGCCGTCGCGCCCGTCGCACCGTCGCCTTTGTCGCCCATGCCTGTCGGCGTCGAGGACGCAGCGGGCGAGCCGGCGCCGCCGCCCGTTGCACCTGCGCCGCCGGCGACGCGCTACATCTCGAACCCGCGGCACCTCCTCCAGCTCGCGATCGAGTTCGAGATGATGCGGCACGCCAAGATCCGCGGCCCGCTGCGGCAGCGGGCCGTCATCGTGCGGCAGGCGACGAGCCCGCCGAGGTACGGCTCGGGCGGGCGGGCGCACGAGAGGAGTCGGCTGTGCGAGGAGGTCGAGTGCTGAGGGTCGGTTTATCGCGGGTCGGTTTGCGAGTTCCCCTTGTTGTCGTGCTAGACCCTCTCCTGCAAGATCCTTCTTCTTCCTAGAACGTCAGCTCGTCGTGAGAGTCGCCGAAAATGTGGATCCTGCCTTGCCTCGCCCGGCGGACCGGCGCCGCGAGGAGGAGGAGGTTGCTCTCGCTCCCGCCCTCTCCACCAACCCGCACAAGACTACCGCCCAGCATGATGATGGCAGGTGCGCACTCAGCTCACTGCCTATCTGGGCCAGCCCACACGCCGTGCTGACCTCGTCCTCGTCCTCTCCCCTCCCCGCTCCCTCCTCCCCACCGCGTCACATCTCCGCTCGCTCAACAACGACCCGCCCTGCGCGCAGCTGCGAAAGCCGGTGCCGCCCTGCTCAAGGACGGCAACTTCGGCGAGAAGCCCCGCTCGAGCGTGTCGGCCTTGATCGACATCCTCTGCCTCGACAAGTACGACGAGGACGACCTCGACGGCATCGCAGAGCTCGTCGAGAGCATCAACCTGCAGCCCATGACCGGGTGCGTCGTCTTCCCCTCTCTCTATCTGCTGCTCGGCAGAGTCGTCCATCGCCGAGCGCAGTTCGCTGACCTGGCTCGCCTCCTCGATGTGGGGGACTTGCTCGTCTGCTCGCAGCCCGACTGAAGCATCGCGCGCCATCCGCAAGAAGGTGCGTCGTCTCTCACAGACGGAAGGAGCGAGGGTAATAGGCAGCGCTGACCCGCCCTCCCCAACTCCCTCGTCCGTGCAGCTCAAGTACAGCAACATCCACGGGCAGCTCCGCTCGCTCACCATCCTCAAGGCCCTCGTCGAGAACTGCGGCCCTCGTTTCCAGAGTGCGTCCACTCCTGTGCGTCTACTCTGAATAGGATCTTGGCTGACAAGAGCTCCACCCTGCGCGCGCAGCCACTTTCGCCAACGAGCGCCTCCTCGAGCGCATCAAGGTCCTCGCCGGCGATCCCAACACCGAGCCGCGGGTCAAGAAGAAGGTCATGAACGTCCTCGGCAGCTGGTACATCCAGTTCAAGGACGACCCCAAGATGCAGCTCGTCGCCGGTCTGTACAAGAGCTGCGGAGGCGGCAAGCAGGTGCGTCCTCGCTCGCCTCGCTTTCCTCGACAGCAGATGGACGACTTGTCAGAGACGGGGCTCACGTTCATTGTGCGCCCGCAGGCATCTCGCACCGCGGCGACCGAGGCGTACGAGGCGCAGCAGGCGCGGTACGAGCGCGAGTCGGCCGCCCGCGCCGAGCGCAAGGCCGCCGAGGTCCGTGCGCGCGAGGCCGAGAAGGAGCGCATCGCCAAGGCCAAGGCCGACAAGGAGCGCATGAAGCAGCAGGCGCGCTCGGGCACGCAGACGAGGACGAGGAGGCCGCCTTTCAACTTTGAGCAGGTGCGTCGCGCGACTTCCTCCTTGCTCGCAGCGCTCTCGCTAATCAGGAATGCTGACGACAACGTTCTTCTCGCAGGAGAAGCCCAAGATCTTGGCCTCTGTCGGGCAGGGCACGCAGGCGGCGCAGAGGTGCGTCTCCTCCCTCTTCCTCCTTCTCGAGCTCGCCCGCCAGGCGCACATGCTCATGCGCTCGTAGCGTCCCTCCTACAGGCTCGTCAACGCCCTGCAGCACGTCAACCGCGAGAAGGAGTCGGTCACGACCAACGCGCGCGTCCAAGAGTGCCTCGAGAAGGCCAAGGCCGACCGCAAGGTGCTCATCCGCTACATCCAGCTCATCGACCAGGACGCCGACGGCGACTTCCTCGGCACGCTCATTGCCACCAACGAGCAGGTGCGTCCCGGACCCGCCTGACTCGCCCACCCTTCATCTCGATCGAGCTGACGGTCCTCCTCGTCCCGCAGATCGTCAACGCCGTGCAGATGTACGACCGCATGTCCAAGCCCGCCGAGCTCGACTCGGACGACGAGGCGATCGAGGAGGCCAAGCGCATGGCCAAGCAGCAGGGCCTCTCGGTCCCGCCCTCGGCGACGCCGCACGACGCCGGCGCGCGCGACGACGCCGACACGCAGAGCATCCGCTCGCGCCTGTCGGCGTTCGACATGCAGGACCGCGAGGTCGAAAAGCTCCAGTCGCGCCAGAGGAGGCGGCTCGAGCGGCACTTGAGCAGCAGGGGTCCGCAGGGAGGCGTGCACCCGGACCTGCAGGATCTCGCGTTCGGCCCGACAGGAGGGTGCGTCTCTCTCCCTCCCTCTCTCCCCTTGCCGTCCTCCTGCTCATCGTGCACTGGCTGACCCGCTCGTCGCCCTCCTCGCTCGCTCGCCCGCCCGCAGCTCGGCCCTCCCTCCTCCGATCCAGCCTCGCTCGGCCGAGGACACGTACCGCCACGGCTCGCTGTCCGACTACTCGGACTACTCGTCCGACGACGACTACTCGTCGGACGCGTCGCGCGGGCCGTCGCAGCACAGCGCGGCGGGGAGCTACGCGGCGCAGGTGCGCGAGGAGCGCGGCAAAGATCCGCTCGCGCAGCAGGAGCACGAGCCCGAGGAGGACCCGTTCGCGGACCCGTTCGCCGACGGCAACGGCGCGAGCGAGTACGAGGTCATGACGCCTGGCATCGCCGACAGGAGGATGGAGTGGAGGGAGGTCTGAGCGCAGAGCGGGTCGTCGTCGTGCCGGTAGCTCCTCTCGTTCTCTTGCCTCGTCTCTCTTCCGTTCGTACATACCGCCGCCGCGCATAGCTGTAATCTAATGCTCGAGACCAGCTCCTCTTTACGTCCTGCGAGCGCTGGTCTTGTGCGACGGCGAGCTAGAGCAAGCGCTTCAGGAGCAGGAGAGGGAGCGACCGCAGCGACGGCGAGAGACGGACCTGCATCGACGAGGAAAGAGACAGATTGACAACAAGTACTAGAGCTACAAGGAAAGAGCTGCTCTGCAACGCAGGCCTCACCGCCGACCCTCGAGAACCTCCTCGTTCGCCGGACCCTCGCCGGCGCTTTGACCTCCTCCCTCTCCCTCGCTCGCTCGCTCCTCCACCTCCACCTCCAGCTCGCCCTCCTCCTCCACCTCTCCTAGCGCCACACCCGCCGTCTCCTTCCCCTTGGCAGCGAGCGGGCTTTCCGACCCCGCTCGGACCTCCCCCTCTTCCTCGTCCTCGGCCCGTCCCCAGCGCGGCCGGCTCGCGCTCGCCGCGCCAGCATGGTCGTCCGGGCGCGGCGTGCGCATGTCGGCCTCGTCGTCTGCGGCTGCGGCGAGCGCTGCGGCGCTCGGCTCGGGCGTGACCGGGCGGGTCGAGGACGAGGTCGAGGGGAAGGAGGGGACGCTCGGCAGCGGCGGGCTCGGCGGGAGCGGGAGAGG
>ERZ794949.521-NODE-521-length-11925-cov-164.760152_pt1 | contig 11925 bp, 8 predicted proteins | sample MGYA00511363_ERZ794949 | MGnify/ENA primary metagenome ERZ794949 (study PRJEB30137, sample SAMN04331402) | food metagenome | isolation source: T1 must sample point D1 replicate B | place: Australia: South Australia ...
TGACTGAGGGACTTACAAAAACATAGGATATAGGGGGGTTTTCATATATATATATATATAAAGAAGGAATTAAAACCAGAATTGTTAACATAACATACATTAAAGTAACAGTTAACCTGAAGTAGTTTATATAAAGCTACATTTTGCACCAAGAAGTAAGAAATATAAAAGACTGATTTAATTTGACGATTAATGGATTCAAGCAAAGATTCGTTATCTGGATCGAAAATAACAAACACATCAGATTTACGTTCGTACTACAATCCCCTTACATTTAATGCTGATTACGATGTTCGTTATATTCCCAAAGAAGGTATAATTGATAAAAATGGGCTGCCTTTGGTAAGCAAGCTTAAAAGTCTGACTAATTTAGTCAAACAACAAGAAAACAAAAGATTATCGCCTAATACTAATGACCTAAATTGGTGGATAAAGTTTAAAAATGAAAATTCAGATTCGCAACTAAATGAGGAAATAAGAAGTTTAGGTACTAGTGGATCTTTAAATATTATGAACGGAAAGTACTACGAAGGCATGAGGAGACCTTATTTGAGTGATTTTTTTGATTTAAAAAAGCTATCAAGATTGATAAATGCCTTTGGAATAAAGTTTATAAAAGTATATGTCAAACACTTGCTGATACAACCATTTGTAATATCAAAAACATTCTTGCAAATTCATGACTTTGAAAATGATGATGGAAACAGTGATGGTGTAGAGATACATATTGATCCAGATGTAAATAACAATATCATAGTGACCCCACCGGAAGCTGATCAACCTGTATATTTCAAAGAAAGAAATAATGCTGAAGAAGCTGAACAAATAAATACTGACTCTGCAGAATTGCATAGATCAGAAGAGCCTGAGACAGGATCAACTGTGTTTGTGGAAGGAGGCACCTATTACCATAAAGTATACAAGATACATCCAACAAGCTCCAATACAACGAATGTTATCAAATCTATTTACAAGGTTGAAGGTATATTTGGAGTTGTGAGAAGCAACAATACCACATTCATTTACAACTTCTTTAATGGTACACTTGAAGCCTGGATTAATGGGTTTTTATCTCCATTTTTGAACATACCTGATCCTAATTATGTTGATGTTGCCTTATCCAATAATATTGTATCGTCAATAATTTTGGCCTTATCATCTACTATAATCACAGGTTTAATTTTACTACCATTAGAGTTAGTCAATATGAAGTTTATAATCACTAAATTGAGACATATTCACTTCCATAGAAGCATGAAAGTTCATATCAAAAACTTGAATTTCAAAGACTTTTTCATGAATTTACTGATAAATCCAAAAAACCTCAAATTGCTTATATTCCAAGCATTGAACAGATTGAACACTGCCATCTACCACAAATCCTTGCTACAAACCGTGCTTTTGAGAAATGTATTTGAAATAGATAAGTTTAATGATTATAAAAGATATGAAACCGGTAATTTTATCATCAAATTTATTCAATTACTTGTTAAGGTGCCTTTGGATAATTTATACAAGAGAGAACAAGTCAACTACTTGGTTGATGTTCACAGATCCGAAGAACACTGTCCTTTGCCTATAAGAAATAAAAACGATTTGGTTATAGTCCCATACAGGGAAATACCATTAGTAAGTTACTTCACCGATTATGAAAACTTCAAAGGTCTTTGGAAAGGTTACAAAATGGAATTGCTTGGTGTCGGTTGTGGTTATTTGGAACGTCTGCTAGATACAGATAGGGAATTGACTATTGAAGAAAAGTTTTAGTGGATAAATAAGATATATACTTTATTACTGCTGCTTTCCAGATTTGAATCAAATACTAATGATATCTGATTGGAACATGCCAGCCGTTCAAAGAATTATATATATTACCAACCATTTGTTTGGCGTTATTTATCATAGCTTTTAGATCGGATATAAGCATAGATCACTATTCAAATTTTTGTATTTTCTTCCCCCTTTTAACTTTCAGCATTTGGCACGTTACTCAACACACTGATTAAAGCATAGTTGTTTGAAGGAACAACCAGAAATATAGGCTCATATAAAGCTACAAAAGAAACATAATATAGAAATTACAACTAGATGGATGATCCTTTCAATGCAGTCTTCAAAGATTTGAAAGATCAAATCTTTGATTATGTCAACAACAACTTCCAGAGCTCCACATATACGAATGACAACAATAACATTATAGAAAAAGATATCGAAGAGACGTTTGAGGATTTGGAAAACAGCTTGCATTCTGTTACGAATATAGAAGAGAAGAAAGAAAGAGGGGAAAAGCTGAAAGTGCTACGAAAGAAGTACTATGATTTCAAAAATACAAAGATGGGGAACAATATAGAGTCCATTATGGAAACACGTGACGACTTACATAACGAAGTAAACGACCAAAACATGAAATTCAATGAATTGGAACACTCAATGATGGAGGAACAAGATGAACAGTTGGATAACATAGCAAAGACAATGCAAACTCTGAATAAACAGGCAAATATGATGACCATGGAGTTAGAGGATCACATGGGGCTGATGGGTGATTTGGAAAATGATATGGACATAGCTGGTGACAAGATTGGCGAGTCGTCCAATAGATTAGACTGGATCTACAAAACCAACAAACTTGTTGGCTACAATGATTGCTTTATATCCTTGCTGATCGTTGTGTTGATTATAATGCTCGTTTTGTTGATAGCTATATAGTGATATATGCATATGCTACCAGGTGGTTTTGTTAATAGCCACACAACAATTGGTGTGCACGCTACCAGGTGGTTTTGTTACTAGCTGTATATTGATTGATATATACGCTACCAGGCGGTTTTGTCAATAGCCACACAATAATTGTTATACACGCTACCAGGCGGTCTTCTTAATAGCTATATATTGATTGATATGTACGCTACCAGGCGGTTTTGTCAATAGCCACACAATAATTGTTATACACGCTACCAAGCCGTTTTGTTTCTTTTTTTTTTCTCATAATTCTTCCTCAGTTTTTCTTCCCAGAAAGGAACTATATATTTCATTCATTTCACGATGATACTTCTACTATAAGACATACCAAAATAAACCCAAATAAACAGTAATAAAACCCATATATATATATAACATTAACATAACTATCAAAATGGGTAAACAAAGAAAAACTAGAAAATTCAGTGTCATGAAAAAGACAGTCGATCATAAAAAGGCTTTGAAAGAACAAGAACTGAAAAAGAAAAACCCAAACGATAAGTCTAACGATCCTGAATTAACTAAAAATATTCCACAAGTTTCTTCAGCTTTATTCTTTCAATATAACTCTGCTATCAAACCTCCATATCAAGTTTTGGTTGATACCAATTTTTTCAACTTTTCTATTCAAAAAAAAATCGACATTGTTAAGGGTATGATGGATTGCTTATATGCAAAGTGTATACCTATAGTCACTGATTGTGTTTTAGCAGAACTTGAGAAATTAGGCTCGAAATATAGAATTGCTTTGAAATTAGCCAAAGATCCAAGATTAAAAAAGTTAAAATGTACTCACAAAGGTACATATGCAGATGACTGCTTAGTAAACAGAGTTTTGCAACATAAATGTTTCATTGTAGCCACTAATGATGCTGCTTTGAAGGTCAGAATAAGAAAAATCCCTGGTGTTCCTTTGATGAGTGTTGGTGGTAAAAAGTATGTTATAGAAAAACTTCCGGATGTCTTTTAAAATAATAATCACGTGTATGTTGTTTTTGGACTCAGTATCTTACTGTATATATCAAATATGTAAATGTCTTCACCATATACCACTGCTTAAAGCTTATTATAAGGTTGGCAAGCCATTTAGTGCCCAAGGTAAAGCTTAATATATGTACTTAGCTTGGTTCCAATATGGGGGTTATCTCCGAAAAAGCTCCTTGTTTTCATTTCACCTAACAAATATGGGCTGTGTTTTTTACCCACTGTCTTTCTGGATAACCAAATGGTATATTAAGAAGGCAGATAGTATAAAACCGATACAATGCAGTCTAACGATTACTTAACGAGCATTCCTAAATCAACAGGATCTTCAACTTTTAATATTGATTTAAACACGGGCGATCCGTCTTCGTTACTAGACGCTGCCTTTGCCAGCATACAAAACCTTCAAAATGAAGTCTTTATAATTATGTCAGACATAAGAGCTTTAGACACAGAAATTCTTCAGCTTCAGGCAAAAATGGAGGATGCAGACAGTACGCTGCAAAAACACTACTACAAGCAATATAATGAGAACAAAGAGGTGATTAAACCACATCCAAAGGAAGCAGAATTGGAAGACAAGATAGAACAATTTTTGGCAAAAATCAAATCATTGAATGAAAAGAAATTAGAGTTAAGCACTTCTCTCCATTACACCATAACTATTAAGCATAATGATTTAGAAGGCTCAATGAATAGTCTAGCAGCCCAAGGCCAACTATCGCCATTAGACTTTGTGCTGGCTGAGAATCGAGATGAAATTTTAAAGAACTTTTTCACTGAGAAATACAAAAACATCTTAAATAATAAATACGTTCAAGACGGAGAAATAATATCTGGAGATGACAACATATCTGAAAGTGATATGGATGATGAGTTTGAAAGTGAGAGAAGAAAGAAAACAACCAAGAAAGCCGATTTGAAGAAAAAAGAATCTTCTATTGGTGATAGCTATGTAAATAGTTTTGATCACCCTGTACACACAAGATCTAATGCAAAGCTATCAACGGAAATGGGCGAAGATGAAGATGATCAATTATATTGCTTCTGTCAAACTGTATCGTTCGGTGAAATGATTGCATGTGATAATAACAATTGTAAATATCAATGGTTCCATTACAATTGTGTAGGATTAAATGAACCTCCAAAAGGCTTGTGGTATTGCCCGGATTGTCGTAAAAATATGAACAAGTAATTAATAACAAATATATATACTTAATAATTACAATTTTATTATCCATGGGTCTAATATTGTTTCATTTTCAAGACATTCTATAGCAGATAACAATATATCTTGTTGAAGATCTTTTCCATGGCCTAAAACCTTGTAAATTTTAAATAAAAGCAACTGTAACTGGCCACTATATCTGCATTGAATACTCGTGTTTATAGCAGTTGATATTTTCAGACCTATAGCACTTAGTTTGTTCTTGTACTCAAGAGAAGAGTTCTTTTCATCTTTCAAGATTAATTCAGCATATCCTATCAACGCTATTAAGTTAGTAGCATCATAACCCAAAACATTTTCAAATTGAGAAATATCTGATGACACAAAGCCCTTCATACTTATAGCATTCAAGTTCTTGAAATCAACATCAACATCTGCAATTTCCTTTAAACATTTCAAAGCTTCTTCTTTTTGATTATTCTTTTGATACAACTTAGCTGCTTGTAACCATACCAATTGCAATACATATTCTTTAGTGTATCTAGGTTTTGCTTTGTTTTCTATGTAGTTATTACTTTCTATAAAAAGTTTTTCATACAATTGGAACAATGAAGGTAACAATTCAATGGAGTCTGAGACATCATGGATTTCAGCAATAATATCTATTTGAAGGAACTTAAAGATAATGTACAAATATCTATTTTCAAAAGTTAAGTTTTCAATATCTATAATATCTTCTTCGTCAATTTCTTCATCTTCATCAATGTTTAAAGGAGTTAAGATTGAGTTTACAATGGTTAAGGAATTCAACTTATCTTCTTTACTGGATTCTAAAATAGCTAATAGTAACCAACCAGGCAAATTGTCAGTGGGCTGTTTTTTCAATATTCTTTGCTTCAGCCATTGAGAACTCTTTTCATTTTGCTTTATTAAAGCCAAATTGTAAGCGTATTGATGCTCATAATTCAACAAAGCAGTTTCATCTTTAACTTTCAATTGGAATATATTTGTTAAGTAATAGTAGTAATCTTCTATATTTACATTAACATCTATTGTAGAGTGTAAGAACATCCAAGAAGACAACAAAATTTTGTTTGTAACATCAGGTAATTTCACCAATTCAAACTTGTTATTTTCTAAAATATTCATGGTTTCCTTTCTATTGATAACAGTCAAATCATAAGAATTGTAAATCAACTCAATGAAATGACTGACCTGCTTCTTATTTTTGTTAAAATTACAAACATTTAAGATAGACAGTAGATCATCGTATACATTGTTTAACTCTTTGTTCTTTTCAACAAAAACTATGAAGTTCTTAAAATATAGTTCAGCTTGTAATGTATCGCCCTTGATACTAAAGAATTTCGATGCTAAGCCTGCAGCATTACTACTTTGAAAGGTTTTGCTAACAATCTCAACAATGATTTTCTCCCATTTTGCAAAGTTTTCTTTTTGAAAATTGGTATAGTGGTCCATTACAATTTTCAAATGATTCGCAATCTTTAACTGATACTCGTTTTTGTTAATATCATCAGCATTAGGAAATTTCAAGTGTTCAACAATATTTTGCAATACCAAGAGTAATTCGTCATCAGTGATGTTATTGTTGATTATGTCAGTAAAAAACTTTAACAAGTCTGACTTGATGTTCTTCTGATTCAAATCATGTTCTTTAATGATTTTTATCAAATAATAGGTAGAAATACTGTTATCCAAACTTGGAATCTTGAAGTCATAATTATCTATCAACTGGTCTGTTAATTTTCCATAATAAATATTTTCAAGTATCAAAGAGTCTACAAATTCCAACTTGGCCACATTAGTGCAATCAATTACTTGCTTTATATTTGGGTTTTGTTTAATTGGTTGTTCATTTGATGATGTTAACACATTTATACCATTATAAATGTTGTTCAGAATATACCTGTCCAACTCACCATTTTCGTTCGAAGACAGTAATTTTTGGCATTCCTTATGGATAACCTTCAAGTTTTCTAGATTGATTTCATTGTAAATAGTATTAGAGTGAAATCTATGTAGCAGAAAAGTAGCCTTTCCTAAAGAGCTGTTGGAAATGTCATAATTGGAAACATAGGACCCGAAATTTTTGAATTTGAAAATATCATCTTCTTCCTGAATCGTAAAAGATGAGTTTACAGCGGCCATTTTCGTATATTAAACTTCTTTTGGTGTAAATCACAGCTGTTTCCTTGAACTCTGACGGTTGTTTTGGTGTTAATCGTAGCTGTTTCTTCAACCTTTAACCACTGTTTTCTTCGGTCCTAACGTTGTTTTTTTTTCGTTTTTTTAAATTCTGCCGTGTGCAAACAATTCGTCTAAAACGTGAACAAAATCCTTGAATTACCGATCGGAGTTAAACCCTCGTTTTCGATTCATTTCACAACTAGTTACTCACAAATAGCCATAGAAACACCGCAATAAGCTGTTCTAAGAACCTGACGTCCAATAACGTGCCACGACCACCATCGCAAAGCCATTTCTTGCTCAAATATCGTATTTCGTTACTTATCCAATTTTTCACTTTTTTTTTTTTTTCAGGGGGTTCATTGTTTGTATTATGATACGTAAAAAACATAGGAAATATAGTTGTTTTTGAATAAAGTTATTAGCAGAGCAGAATACACACAACCAGTTTATTTGAGCACAAATATAGATGTTTTTGCAAAGGAAATTGTTAAACAGTGCTAGATTGTACAGCACAAAACATCTAAATAACACTTATCAATGGTATTATAGACTAATTCAAAGTTCAAGCATCGATAAAACAAATGGGCAAATTAAATCTAATTCTCAAATAGAAGATCAAAACAAGTTGCCTTTTACGGCGTTTAGTTTGAGCGACTGTTTACTACTAGAGGCACAATATAAGCAAAGAAAAGATTTGATTAACGAAAGAAGTTTACTGAAACATCATTTCATGAAGAAAGATGTAAAGTACATTTCAAATGATTCGTTGAATACTGTATATTTGAAAACATTAGATTTGTTTCGATGCGATATAAGCAAAATGATGATGTTTCCTATTTATTGGGGTAGTAACAAAAACAAATCTACCCTTGAAGAGATATATGAAATCAGAAGAGGTAAGTGGATCGAAGCAACAACTACATCGCACGATAAAGTAATAAAGGTAGAGGAGGATAGAAACAAAGACAGAAAAATCAAAGTGAACCTTCTTAAGCAAAACCCTATGCCATCTTTTATTTCTGAACATATTGAAAATATCATAAAAAATGACCAATCTTATTTGACAAAGGAAAAGTTGATTTCTATACCTGATTTATCCAACAACTCAAATAAAATTATAGGAAAAGTCTTTATGCCAGATGAAAATACCATGTTTTTTATACCAAGAGAGCATTTAATGATATACGATAATTCTTTGACTTTGAAACTAGTAAAAGAAAATGTGTTTAAAGCTGGATTGAAAAAATTTGTAAAACAAGAGCCTATAAAAACCGAGTTGATTAAGCAACTTCAAGACGAAAAGAAGAAGGAAGAAAAGTTTAAAAAGATCCACTTATCTTTTTGCGTTCACGGTATTGGCCAAACATTAGGAAGCAAGTATGAATATGTGAATTTTCCAAAAACCATCAACACTTTTAGATCATCCATCCACAATATCATTGCCGATTTGAAAAAAGATAAAGACATGCATGATGATGTAAAGTTGCAAGTTTTACCTATCACTTGGAGAGACAAGTTGAATTTTGATCACCCAACCAATGACAATACGCTTCCTTCATTTTCTGAAATATGTCCTTCTGGAGCAACAACTATAAGATCTTTGATAGGCGATATAGGTTTGGACATTTTGTTATACGATGATGTTTATTACCAAAGGCAAATTATTGATGCGGTAATTACTGAACTCAATGAAAAGTATGAAATTTACAAAAAACATCATCCAAATATTGAAATCGAAATATCGCTCATAGGCCATTCATTAGGTTCTTTAATTTTATTTGATATTCTAAGTACTCAAGAATATTGTCACAAATTAAACTTCAAAGTCAATAACTTTTTTGGGGTAGGTTCTCCTGTGAGTATTTTCAAATTAATTCAAAGATACAACTTCAAAAAACTAGCTTGTGAAAATTATTACAATATTTTTCATGAATGTGACCCTATAGGTTATAGAATTGAGCCACTGGTTAATAGATCAGTTGCAAATGTTAAACCTGTTGTTATAGCTACATTATCGTCTCCAGACATAATCATTGATAAAGTTAAAAACATCAATCTGATAAATGACTACATTTTGGGATCGGACCTGCTTAAAAACAAATCGAGCATACCCAACTTGACGCTGGATGGAAAGTTGAATGAAAGTCACATAAAAAGTTTGCATGAACATAATTCCTTTGGAAGATTGGATTATGTAATTAAGTCAAAACTATTAGATTTGGACGTGATTAATGCATTAAGTTCTCATGTTTCATATTTTGAAAACTTGGATATGATAAATTTTATAATAAAGAAGCTATTAGCAAAAAACACTAAACTATCATTACAAGAGTCTATAAAATTAAATTTAAAGTAGTGTTTTTAATTATTTATTGTATATACATTAATCTGTTACTTCCCAACAGTATACCGTCCCATATTTCTTAGATTTGAGTTTAGGAACAAGTATATCTTTATCTTTGATTTTAAAATAATTATTCTGGAAATTGAACTTCGATAGAGGTCTTAAGTTGTCGACAATATCTTTATCACTCAAATTCAAGTTGTGTTTTTTTGAGAATCTTCTTAAAGCAATGCCTGCTCTCTTTGATTTGCCCAGATTCTTATACACGAGTTTGTCAACAGTGATGTTAAATCCATCCTCTTCAGTTTCATTTTCATCCAGAGTGTTGTTCTCTTTTGATTTCTCAATAATATTAGTCTCAAGTTTCGTTCCTTTGATAGGCTCTATATTATCTGGATGAAAAGAGTAAATATTGTTATGTATGTTTTGATTAGCCTTTTTTATTTCAAGAAACTTCTTGTACTCAGAAAAATACCTAGCTTTGTCAAACTTAAAATCTCGAGTAAATGGTTTCATCTTAGCATGGGCCACAATGTTCTCATCTTTATTGGCTTTTGCTTTGTTTAAAATTTGGAATAAACTATTGTCCAGGCTGTAAATGGGTTTAGATGTGTTATTGTCGAATAATTTCGACAAAGGAAGCTCATTTTGGATCATAGATAAAAGAAACCCGTTTTTTCGAATAAGATCACTATCTTCTTCATCCAGTTCCTCCAGTATTGAAAACTTATCAGTTTGATTTGTATTGGTATTTGTCAACGACTTTATGGGGATGGGATGGTTAGCATACTTGTTGAAAAACGAATGAAACAAAATATCATCTCTCAGTTTTTCGTTAGGTTTATTGAGATTCTTCAAAACTCGTTTAAACTTAAAAGGTTTCAACGACTTCTCTTTAGATCTTTCAAGTGCATTTATGGTGTATTTAAACATGGTATAGACGTATGGTTTTGATAGAATTCGATTATGAATATCACCCTTATATCCGACTCATGCTTTTATACTGAACATTTTTTTTCGCCTGTTTTCAATCATGGGGTTAAACTCCCCTTTAGGCCCCTTTAAAAAAACGAGAGTAGCGAAATTGAAATAATCGAATGAAAAACAACTCAACTTATAACCAATTTAAAGACCACAAACCGTATTTATGTCCGATCAAATCAATCAACTTCACCAATCTATGTCATTGATGAGCATAGATGACAATGAAAATAACAGAAACAACCTTTCCTTCACGAAACAAACGCAAGATTCAGTTGATAATTTCAAAGTGAACAGCAGTTTAAGAGAACTATCTAGAAACTCTTTGGAGTCACATTCTGTGGACTCACCACAATTCAAAGAAGTTGTAACTCCAAACAGAAACGACAGCAATTTTTCAGACGATGGGGACGAGCAGTTTGTTGAAAATGCGTACAACTATAAATCCCCACAAGAACAACAAAATCAAATCAACGACATTATGAACCATTTGGTGCCAGTGAATATAACATGGGATCAAGGAGGTAACTCTGTTTTTGTTACAGGTTCATTTACTGAGTGGAGAAAAATGATTGCTTTGAATCCAATAGACGGACATGGAAAATTTGCAATCTCTTTAAAACTTCCTGTTGGCAACCACAGATTCAGATTTATAGTTGATGGGGAACTAAGAATTAGTGATTCTTTACCTCAAGCTACTGACCAAATGGGTAATTTTGTTAATTTCTTGGAAGTTTTTAATCAATCATCCCAAGAAGTATTGCACCATAATAGTCCTCAAGTAAGCTCACCTGGTGAGAACTTCCATCCAGAACCAAAAAAACAAAACACCACCAGCATGAGAAACAAATTTGTTCCTAGCATGGTCAGTGTGGAGCAAGAAGAAGAAGAACGTAGAAGAATGGAAGAAGATCAAAGTCACATGTCCAAATCATCCAGAATTGCTCTTCAAATAGCACGTGACAACGATGCTGAACCTATCAACATGGGTAATGGTTACGAGCGTGTACCGGCAGCCAATAAAGGGCCTATATTACAAATCAAGTCTGAACTGGGTATACCAACAAGCGAGGAATCAAGTCCTGGTGCACAAAAAGTTAGCAAAAAATTAGAATACACCCATGAGATTCCTGCAGTATTCACAGATCCCCAAGTTATGGAGCAATATTACGTTACATTGGACCAGCAAAGAAACAATCAGCAATACATGGCTTGGTTAACTCCACCACAGTTACCACCACACTTAGAAAAGGTTATTTTAAACACACACACAAAGCACAATCATGACAATCACATAGAATCCCATGAAGACATGATGAAGGAAAAAGAAAAAGAAAACACCACTGGTGCTTTACCTATTCCAAACCATGTTGTTTTAAATCACTTGATTACTAGTAGTATCAAACACAATACTTTATGCGTGGCCTCAACTGTTAGATACAAGAAGAAATATGTAACTCAAGTATTGTATGCTCCTCTATAATATATATATATA
>ERZ794949.522-NODE-522-length-11917-cov-2.821531_pt1 | contig 11917 bp, 17 predicted proteins | sample MGYA00511363_ERZ794949 | MGnify/ENA primary metagenome ERZ794949 (study PRJEB30137, sample SAMN04331402) | food metagenome | isolation source: T1 must sample point D1 replicate B | place: Australia: South Australia ...
GCGAGAAGTCGGTCGCATGCTCGACGTGCCATGTGATCCTCGAGGAGGACATCTACGACAAGCTCGAGGAGCCGGACGACGACGAGAACGTGCGTCGCTGCGTCCTCCCCCTCTCGGCTCGGCCGCGAAGCTCTGCTCGGCCGGTCAAGTGAGTGCAAAGTGAGTGCGAGATGTCAGGCTGACTCGTACTCCCTGCAGGACATGCTCGACCTCGCTTTCGGGCTGACCGACACGTCGCGCCTCGGGTGCCAGGTCAAGGTGACCAAGGAGATGGACGGCACGACGATCACGCTGCCGAGCGCGACGAGGAACTTGCGGGTGGACGGTGCGTCTCCTCTTCCCTCGTCTCGCGCAGGTCCTCGCCCGAGCTGATGCTGCGCTGCGCGGAAACAGGGAGCAAGCCGACGCCGCATTGAGCAACCTCGTCTTCCTGCAACTCGCACGCATCTCTCCCCTCGCTCCTTCGTCTTGTGTCGGTCCGACCTCGTCAGCTCGTCGCACGAGAGCGACAGCGAGCAGAGAGCACCGTGAGAGGCGAGAGCGCAGGCCGCACGAGGTCTGACCCTCTCTTCGGAGCAGCGCTCGCGCGCGGACCTCCTCGCAGGCTCGTCTGCGCGAAAGCTAGCCGGGCTCGTCACCTTCTTGAGCAGAAGGTGTCGGGCTCTTTGCGCACGCGACTGGAAGAGCAGAAAGCGCCAAAGCTGCGCTCGGGTCAGCTGTGACCCGCCTTGTGCTTGACCTTGCTTGACTTTCGTAATCGTCGCCGGCTTGTCTCGCCTCGTCGCCCTTTCGGCGGCATCGACACGGCTGCTCGCCCTTGATCGGGCTGCAGATCGGTGCGCAGCATGCAGTGCATCCTTCGCTCACAGCCCAGCCCTTCGGCAGGTCCACCCACGCGGCGAGAGCGGCGGGCGGAGCAGCAGCTCGTCACCGGCTTTCTCGCTCTTCTCGCCCTCGTCGAGCGCTCTCCCTTAAGGAGCTGGAGCACTCGCACCCGGTCCCGGGTGCCCTTGCAGCGCTGCGCACGCTCGCTGCGCCTCGTCAGCCGCCCTCGCGCCTCGTGGCCGAGCTGCTCCTCCCCGCAACGTCAACCAGCCCGACCCGACTCCACTCGCGCGAGAAGGGGCGAGCCGGCGGTGCTACTTTTGGGCGGCGCACCGACCGAGATGGAGCACGGCTGCGGTGCCGAGCTGCGCGGGCGGGCGGGCGGGCGAGAGCCGGCGTGCACGAGCCCGAACCTGGCGGAGTGGAGCAGCGTCGTCGGTCGCCGTGGGCTTCGCGAGGACCTCTTTTGGTGCGTCCCTGCTCCTCTCGAAGCTCCTCTCACACGCCCACACGCTCACGGTACCCGCTCGCCTCGCCTCCAGCTCGTGCGACGCCGCCGTCGTTGATCCCGCCCGCGCAAGATGGGCATCCTCCGGCACCGCAAAGGCCACGGCGACAATGCCGACGTCGAGTCGAACGACACGGCCGTAGACTCGCCCACCGAGAAGGGTGCGTCCTCCTTTCTCGAGCTCTGCAGACGCACGCCTCGCTGCGTCGCCGTCTCGAGGATGCTCGCTGACCCGCGCTCTCGCCCTCTCCTGCAGGCCCCGACTTCAAGGGCGACGAGTACGAGAAGCTCATCCAGTTCGTCGACTACGAGGCTGAGCGCTCGAAGCGCGGCGGCGACGACGAGGATGAGGACGACGAGGTGCGCGAGAAGCGGCTCTGGTACGCGCCGTGGAAGAAGGTCGCCGTGCAGTCCGACAAGACTAAGAAGGTGCGTGTCTCGACCTATCGTGCGCCTCCTCGCGAGAGCACAAGCTGACTCGCGCCCACCCGCAGGTCCCCGAGGACTGGCTCCAGACCGACCTCGCGCGCGGTCTCGACGACGGCGAGGCGGACAAGCGCCGCAGCCAGTACGGCTTCAACGAGCTCGAGTCGTGCGTCTCGTTCCTCGTCTATGAAACGTTTCTGCATGAGGAGGAGCCGAGACGGCGTCGTCCCCTCGAGCAGGCGGCGGCACCTCGCGCTCACGGCTCGGCTGGCCCCTCGAGCTCGCCGCTGACTCTTGCGCACCCACTCTCGCTCTCGCACACACAGGCAGAAGGAGAACCAGCTGCTCAAGTTCATCGGCTTCTTCCGCGGGCCCATCCTCTACGTCGTGCGTCCTCTCTCCCTCGTTCGTTCGGCTCGTCCTCTTCCTCTTCGGTCACTGACCTTCTTGGCGCCGCTCCTCCTCCTCTATCACTCTCTTTATGCAGATGGAGATCGCTGTCATCCTGAGTGCCGGCTTGCGCGACTGGATCGATGTGCGTCCGCCCTCCCTCGCTCGCGCTCGAGCCTCTACCCTGCTCGGCCGGACGTGCTGACCCTCCTCCTCCGCCTTCCTGCAACAGTTCGGCGTCATCATCGGTATCCTCATGCTCAACGCTTTCGTCGGGTGGTATCAGGAGAAGCAGGCGGGCGACATCGTCGCGCAGCTCAAGGCCGGCATCGCCATGAAGGCGATCGTCATCCGCAACGGCCAGGAGCACGAGATCGAGGCGCGCGAGCTCGTCCCGGGCGACATCGTCGTCATGGAGGAGGGCTCGACGATTCCGGCCGACTGCCGGGTCCTGTGCGCGTACGAGGACAAGGACAAGGGCGACCTGCACGACCGCCTCGCCAAGATCATCAAGGCCAAGGCGCAGAAGAAGAAGTCGGCTCGGACGACTACAAGAAGCTGCGTGGGCCGTCTGTCTGCAGCGTCGACCAGTCGGCGCTCACGGGCGAGTCGCTCGCCGTCGACAAGTTCATCGGCGAGACGGCCTTCTACACGTGCGGCATCAAGCGCGGCAAGATCATCGGCGTCGTCGAGGCGTCGGCCAAGCAGTCGTTCGTCGGCAAGACTGCGAGCCTCGTCATGGGCTCGAACGACGAGGGCCACTTCAAGAAGGTCCTCAACGGCATCGGCACGGCGCTCCTCATCCTCGTCGTCGTCTTCATCTTTGCCATGCTCATCGGTGCGTCCCTCCTTGCGATCGTTCGAGCTCGAGCGCGACTGCGCGCCGTTGTGTGAGGTCCGAAGCTGACCCCGCACGCACCTCTTCCCCTGCAGGCGGCTTCTTCCGCAACATCGGCATCGCCAGCCCGAAGCAGAACAACCTCCTCGTCTACGCGCTCATCTTCCTCATCGTCGGCGTGCCCGTCGGTCTGCCTGTGCGTCGTCCTTCTTCTTTCGCAGGGCTGCCTCGTCGGCCTTCCCAAGTTGACCCACCTCCTCTACAGTGTGTCACGACGACGACCATGGTACGCTGCGACGATCCTTCTCTCTCAGCGTGTCCCACTCAGTGGGTCGCACCTGGCTGACCCTGTCCTTCTCGCGCGCAGGCTGTCGGCGCCGCCTACCTCGCCAAGCAGCAGGCGATCGTGCAGAAGCTCACGGCGATCGAGTCGCTCGCCGGCGTCGACATCCTGTGCTCCGACAAGACCGGTACGCTTACAGCAAACAAGCTCTCGCTCAACGAGCCGTTCGTCGCCGACGGCATCAAGCCCGACTGGTTCATGGCGGTCGCCGTCCTCGCCTCGTCCCATAACATCCGCTCGCTCGACCCGATCGACAAGGTCGTCGTCTGCGCGCTTAAGGACTACCCCGAGGCCAAGAAGATTCTGCGGGAGCGCCACTGGAAGACGCACCGCTTCACGCCGTTCGGTCCGTCCTTCCTCCTCCTCCTCCTTCTCCTCCTTCTTCTCCTCCTCCTCCTCCTCCTTCCTCCACCTCCTCTCGCCTCCTCCTCCTATCGCCTTCGACCCTTGCTCATACTGCACTGGTGAGGCTGATGCGCGCATGTCCCTCCTGCAGACCCGGTCTCGAAGCGCATCACGGCCGAGATCGAGGACGGCGACGGCAAGAAGTTCACGGCCGCCAAGGGCGCGCCCAACGCCATCCTGCGCCTCACCAAGTTCGACAAGGAGCTCGTTGCGCACTACCGGCACAAGGCGGCCGAGTTCGCCGCCCGCGGCTACCGCTCGCTCGGCGTCGCCATCAAGGAGGACGGCAAGGACTGGGAGCTGCTCGGCCTGCTCTGCATGTCGGACCCGCCTCGTCACGACACGCCTGCGACCGTACGCGAGGCTCAAGAGCTCGGCATCAGCATCAAGATGCTCACGGGCGACGCCGTCGCTGTGCGTCCTCTTCCCTCGCTCCTCTCCCTCCGACCTCGACCGTCGCCGAGACGCCGGCGCTCGAGCCTCGTGTCGTCGTTCGCGGTAGAGCTGACTCGAGTACTCTCACAGATTGCCAAGGAGACCTGCCGCCAGCTCTCGATGGGCGACCGCGTCTACGACTCGGAGCGTCTGCTCGGCGGCGGCATGTCGGGCAGCGAGATGAGGGACTTCCTCGAGGCTGCCGATGGGTTCGCCGAGGTCTTCCCCGAGCACAAGTGCGTCGAAGCTGCCCTTCTTCCATTGCTGTAGCGGCGTCGAGCGCGAGCTGTCCGAACTTCCGCTGACTCGGACTTTGCCCTCCTCGCTCGCGCGCAGGTACCAGGTTGTCGACCTTCTTCGTCAGCGACAGCACCTCGTCGCCATGACGGGCGACGGTGTCAATGACGCTCGTCAGTTCCTCTCTCTCCTCGTAGCCCGCCCCCGCCGTCGACTCGGCGCTGACCTTCCTCCTCTCGACCTTCCTCCTCTCGACTTTCCTCCTCGGCCTTCTTCCTCTCGCTCTTCCTCCTCTCAACGTCCCTCCTCTCGCCCTTCCTCCGCTCGCCCCTCATTCCCGGCCTCGCACCTCTCGCACGACCACGCTCGCCCGCAGCCGCTCTCAAGAAAGCCGACTGCGGCATCGCCGTCGAGGGCGCATCCGACGCCGCTCGTTCCGCCGCAGACATAGTCTTCCTCGACGAGGGTCTGAGCACGATCATTACGTCGATCAAGGTCGCCCGCGGCATCTTCCACCGGATGAAGGCCTGTGCGTCTTCACCTCGTTCGGCCTCCACTGTCACGAAGCGCCAACTTACCCTCCTCCCTCCTTGCAGACATCGTGTACCGCATTGCGCTCTGCCTGCACCTCGAGGTTTTCCTCCTCCTCGACATGCTCATCCAGAAGTGCGTCCTCTTCGACTTCTCGATGTCCCAGCACGACGAGCAGCACTGATGCTCAACCTCGCAGCGAGACGATCCGGGTCGACCTCATCGTGTTCCTCGCCATCTTTGCCGACGTCGCGACCATCGCCATCGCGTACGACAACGCGCAGTCGGCGACGAGGCCGACGCAGTGGCAGCTCGCGCGCGTGTGGTTCATGTCGACCGTCCTCGGCCTCCTCCTCGCGGCGGGCACCTGGATCTGCCGCGCGACGCTGTTCGTCGGCAACGACGGCAAGGGCGGCATGGTCCAGAACTACGGCTCGATCCAGGAGGTCCTCTTCCTCGAGGTCGCCCTCACCGAGTCGTGGCTCATCCTCATCACGCGCATCGACTTCGGCAAGGACGCCGGCAAGATCACGTGGCCGAGCTGGCAGCTCGTCGGTGCTGTCTTCGGCGTCGACATCCTCGCTACAGGTACGTCGTCTCGCTCGTGCTCATCGTCGAGGAGAAGGGCGACTTCTTCTCTCGACGCTCAGGCCTCCTCTCGACATCGCGGGCGCTATCGAGCCGTCGGTCAATACCTGCACCAGAACTTCTTCGCTGACATGCGCACGCTCTCCTGCGCGCAGTCTTCGCCGCTCTCGGCTGGATGAGCGGTCCCGCCGACCGTCACGGCGGCTGGGTCGACATCGTCTCGCTCTGCCGCATCTACGCCTACTCGGTCGGCGTCACGGTCGTCCTCGCCTTCGTCTACTACCTCATGAGCAAGATCCCGTGGATCGACAACCTCGGGCGGCAGAAGGTCGGGCAGAAGCACCCGGCCATGGAGAACTTCCTCACCGAGCTGCAGCGGTGCGTCCTCGCTCCTCTACTCTCTGGCCCCTCGCGCTCGCGCCGCTCGATGCTGACGCCGCTCGAACTCGACTCGCAGCCTCACGATCGTCCACGAGAAGAACGACGACGACCCGGACGCGCCGTCGACTTTCAAGATCACGCGCGGCGCGTCGGACGAGGCGTCGACCGAGGCCGGCTCGAGCGGCAAGGAGGCGGCCAAGCCCAACGCCAAGAGCGAGGGGGCCAAGGAGAGCAAGGAGAAGGGCAACGAGGCTGAGCAGAAGGGCGCGCAGGGCGGCGAGGGCAAGGGCGAGGGGCAGCGGCGCGCCGAGCCGAGCCGAGTCGACGAGGCCGAGCAGGGGCGTGAGAGGGAGAAGGCGAAGCAGGACGAGACGCATTGAGCGGATAAGGGTCTCCTCATCGGCTCTGCTGTCGCCGTCGAGCCGAGGAGGTCGGCCTTCTCAACTTGGCTCCCGCTCTGCCCCTTTTCCCACCCTCTCGTCGCGCCTCAAGAACACATAGATCCGCACCAGTACATAGTATAGCTCGTCAAATATTCCTGTTCATCTTCCAGCCGTGCAAGACGCTCTTCTACAGCTCGTCCTCGCTCTGTGCGAGATCGAGCCTTTCGGACGAGGGCGCTTGAGCACGCTTAATCGTCGTTGTTGCGCACAAAGCGGCTCGCTACATCTCAGAGCAGGCCCCTACGCTCCCTGCTGCGCTCTTTCGCCCGCCGTCGCAGCTCACGCCCCGCTCCACCCTGCGCTCGGGCCTCTCCATCCTCCTGCGCTCGCTCGCCCGCCGCCGCCCGAACCGTCGTGCAGCATCGCCGACGCAGGCCTGAACGGCCTGTGCGCCGCCGACTGGCCGTGCTGGCCCGTGAACGGCGTCGAGGTTGGTCGGTGCGGCGGCGGCGGGTGCGAGGTGTCGCCGACGGGGAGGAAGCGCGCAGGCGGCGGTGCGGCTAGTGCGGCTGCGCACGAGGGAGAGGAAGATGAAAGGGAGCGTCAGGTGCGCTCGCAGGGCCTCTAGAGGGGAGGAGTAGAGGGAGAGACGACGCACCGTGCGTCGTCTCGAACTGCGGTCGAGGCGTCCCGACGTGCTGCCTCGACGGCGTCGGCTGCTGCCTCGAGTAGGCTGTCGGCGGCATAAATCCGTCGCGGGGCTGCGAGGGCGGCTGCTGGTACTGGATCTGCGCGTCGTGCTGGCGGCGTCTTGGCGGCGGCGGCGGCGGCATGAGCTGCGCGTCGGTCGCGAGGCCTTGCTGCTGCTGCGTCTGCGGTCGGCGGTCGTCGAGCGTGTCGTGCTGCTCGTACTGCGGCTCGTAGTCGTAAAGCTGAGGCGCGGCAAAGCTGTCGTGAGGCGCTCGGTCGAGCGGCGCCGAGGCGGTCGGCGGTCGGGCGAGAGCGTGCGAGGCGGGTCGGGGCGTGTTGGCGGCGGTGCGGGCGGCGGTGGCTCGACTCGGGTCGTAGGCGAACTTGCTGCAGAAAGAGGGCGAGAATTCTTTCGTCAGTGCGGTGTCCTGCGGTTCGTCGAAGGCGAATGAGGAGGACGAGGCCGACGCACGCGATGCTGTCCCTGAGCGAGCCCTGCACGACACTCTCGTCGGCCTCGTCGACCATGGCCAAGCTGCTCGTCTTGGCCTGCTGCTGCAGCGCCGGCGTGAGCGACAGCCTCGCCGGCCCGAGCGTGAGGTGCGTCGGGTGCCCGCTCGAGCCCGAGCCGCTCGAGCGAGAAGACGGGCGTGGGCGGGTCGAGGCGTGCGTGGCGGGTCGTACCGGGAGAGCGATGCTGTGGCTGTAGGGATCAGGACGTGCGCTCGAGGGCGGGACGGCCGCCGACGAGGTGAGCGGGCGGGCGGACCGGTCGGGCGAGTCGATCCGTCTGCGCTTTCGCGACTCGGGCGGGTTGGTCGGCAAGCCCGCGAAGCGGTACTCGTGCTGGCCCTGGGGCTGGGTGAGCGATTGCTCCGGTCGATCGCCTTGCTGCGGCGCGAGTGTCGAGAGCTGTTCTCGCAGCGAAGCGTTGTCGGCATTGAGCTGGGCGACTTGTCTGCGGCGAGCGGTCCGACCGGCTCGTCAGTTCTGCGTCTTCTCGAAGCCGTCAACGCGAAGAAGAGGAAGCAGAACGCACTGCTTGAGAGCCTTGACCTTCTTGAGCTCGTTGCCGACCCGGGCGAGGACGTCCTTCTGCTGGGCGCACTTTGCCTTGAAGTAGTCGAGCTGCTCGGCGAGGTGGGTCGTCTGCCACCCTGCGGCGGTGCCGAGTTCCTGAGCGAGGTCGGGTAGCGGGCGGAAGCAGTCGAGGACGTCGGCGGTGGCTTGGTCGCGGGGGACGAGGCCGGGCGTGCCGCAGACGGGGCAGAGAGGTGGTGCGCCGGTGCCGTGTGCGCCTTGTGTCGCTGATGCGGTGCAGGGCGAGCACAGGATATGGCCGCAAGGGGCGAGCGACGAGAGCGAGTCGAGGTTGAGAGACGAGGGCGAGGCGGTGCTGGCCGAGAGCGGGGTGCGGCACGACGAGCACGCGAGGTGGGCGAGTGGGTCGGGTCCCTGCATCGAGCACAGCAGTGTGCGGCTGCTCAGCGAGAGCGGCAGTGGTGGCCAGAGGAGAGCGAGCTCGTCGTCGTCGCCGTTGCTCTCCCTCGTCCTCCTCATCAGCTCAAGCACCCGCCATGGCTCCACCCTCAGCCGCAGCTGCCAAGGTCTCGCGGTCAGATGCACTGCACGCCCACCTCGCCGCCATCCCCGAGTACTCGACCGCCCGCATCCAGTTCCTCTACTCGTCGCTCCCCTCGCGCAAGCACTCGAACCCGACCGGCTACTCGTCCGCTCTCGCGTGGTGGCGCAAGACCCTCGACACCCTCGTCCAGCACGGCCTCCTCGGCGACGACAAGCTCTCGCTCCGCGTCGACGACCACCTCCGCGAGCACCTCCGCTGGGACTCGGTCGGCCGCCCCTCGTCGCTCGGCGTCATCATTGTGCGCACCTCCTCCTCGCTGCTCCGCCCTGTACCGCCCCAAAGCTGACCCATACTTCCCTGCCGTCACGCAGGCCGAACTCGTCAAATCGTGCGACCTCGTCCCGCGCTCGACCTACCTCTCGTCGCCCGCTCCTCAAGCCTACGGCGTCGCGTCCCTCCTCGCTCGCCCCTTCTGGTGGGGCCTGTCCAAGGTCTGGGGCAGCTCGGACGCCGTCGAGCTTGGCGAGGGCGCAGACGAGAAGGAGTGGGCCAGGAGGAAGGGCGACTACGTGCTCCCGGACCTCGTCGAGGTGCGTCTCTTCACTGCAGCTCTCGCGCTCTGCGCCGTCGTTCGCGCCGTGCAGAGTGCGTACGGGCAGTCGAGGATCTGACACAACATCCTCGTCCGCAGAAAGCCGCCTCGACCCTCACCCCTCTCCTCCCCGACCTGCACCCGACCGCCCTCTCGCGCCTGTACACGCTCCGCACCTTCCGCGACAAGCTCGGCGCACGGTGCCTCGCCGGCGTCACCCTGTCCGAGGCCGACTGCGAGGTGCTCGCGACGTACCTCGCGAGGAAGGGCGAGTGCGCGTTCGACGGCGAGGTGCGTTCGGCTCTCTCGAGACTCGCTCGTGCGGCTGCATCTCGTGGCCGGCGGCTCATGCTTGCATTTGGCCGTGAACGCAGGTCATCAAGTTCGCCGCCCCGCACTCGACCTCGTCCGCGCCGCTCACCATCACCGACGCCGACCGCTCGACCCTCACCCTCTCGGCCTCGCTCGCCTCGCTCTCGCACTCGATCGACGCCCTCACGACCCTGATCGCGACCGAGAGAGATACGGCGGCGCAGCTCGTGCGCGACAAGAAGCCCGTCGCGCTCGCCAAGGCGCACCTCGCCAACCGCAGGCGAGCCGACAAACTCCTCGAGGAGAGGGTCGCGCAGAGGGCCAAGGTCGAGGAGGTCGTGTGGGCCATCGAGCGTGCCAAGGGCGATGAAGAGGTGCGTGCGAGCCTGCCCCTTCCTCCTGTTCTGCAGCGGCGGCGACCGCGTCGTCGAGGGTGCGCACGTGCGCATGGTCCTCAACGACGCTGCGCTCTCAGCCCAAGTCGACTGCAGATCTGACGCCTCCTTGCTCGTTGCACTCGCTCGCAGACGCTCTCGGCCCTCTCGCTCGGCGCATCGACCCTGCGCGCCGTCCTCTCGTCGCCAACGCTCCAGCTGTCCAACATCTCGGCGACGACGTCTGCGCTCGACGACGCCCTCATCGCCGCGTCCGAGGTGACCGAGGCCGTCGATGCCGTCTCGGCGGGCCAGCTCGGCGCCGAGGGCGAGGACGAGGTCGACGAGGAGCTGAGGGAGATGCAGGAGGCCGAGCGGGCGAATGACAAGGCGGACGAGGACAAGAGGGAGCAGGACAGGCTCGACGAGGCGAGGGCCAAGCTCGAGGCGGGCAAGGCGCCGCAGGACGAGCCGGCGAGTGCAGCGACGGCGCGCGACGAGGTCGAGCGCAAGAAGTGCGAGGGCGAGAAGGGCGAGGGCGAGAAGGTGGCTCTGCCAGCGTGAGCTCGTCAAGGCAGCTCCGCTCTGTGCTCTGTATAGCTCTGTAGACTCGTGTGTGTTGCTTTTGCGCTTATTCAGCTCTCCATGGTGCGAGGGCGACGAGAGCTAGCCTGGCGAAGCTCGAGCGGATCCGAGGAGCGAGCGCACGACCTCGAGCCGAGCGTCGCCTGCGCGATCGGCTGCGATGAGCCGCGCCTTGCTCGCGGCGGGAGAGGAGCGGACATGCAGCAGGACCGCCTCGATCTCGAGCAACGAGGGAGCGAGGAAGGCCGAGGAGGAGCGAGGACGACGACGAGACGAGCGGCGCGAGCAGCCGTCGACAGAGACAGGCACCGCGACGACGGCCAGTTCTGGGCGTAGCGGTGTACGATGCAGTCGACAGCAGCGTGGCTAGCAGTGCGAGGGCCAGGCGTGAGAGGTGCCGAGGCGGAGAGAAAAGGTGCGCTCGCCGGGCGCAGAGCTCGCCCTCGGCTCGTCGCCTCGTCGCCCTCCCCCTCCCTCTCTCTCGTCCCTCAACAGCCCACCATGCTTCGAGGTGCTCAGGTCAAGGTCCTCAACCGCGGCGCGCTCCGTGCCGCCCGCAAGAACGCGGCCGTCTTCAACGCCGCCCGCACCCTCGCGACCAAGGCTGCGTCGCCCGCCGTCCTCCCCAAGGTCCTCCCGCGCGCCGCCTCGGCCGCTGCGAGCCGTGAGTTCCAGTCCCACGTCCTGCACACCCTTTTCCCCCTCGGTCGAGCCACTCGCCGCCCTCCCTCGGAGCCTGTGTGACGAGAGCGGGCGGCGAGGGTGGGACCTCGTCGTCCCTCCTCCGCACTCGCCGGGTGAACACGCACTCTCGCCGTCCTCGTCGCTGACCCCTGGATCGCTTGCCTGCTACAGCCCGCGCCTACGCCACCGCCGCCAAGAACGTCGTCGGCAAGGTCAAGCAGGTCATCGGTGCCGTCGTCGATGTGCGTCGCCGCCCTCCCTCCTCTCCCTTCCCTCGCCTCAGCCCGAGGTCTTCCGCCGGCTCTCGCTCGCGCAGCTTCGGCTCGCGAGCTCTGCGCTCGCCGATGCGGGCTCTCTACAGCACAGACTCGCTGACGCCGTCCCTCTCGCCACCTCTCTCCCGCCCTGCAGGTCCAGTTCGACACCGAGGACCTCCCGCCCATCCTCAACGCGCTCGAGGTCCAGGGCTTCGAGCACCGCCTCGTCCTCGAGGTCTCGATGCACCTCGGCGAGAACACGGTCCGCACCATCGCCATGGACGGTGCGTCTCGCTTCTCTCGTCGCTCGATCTTGCGAGGCTCACCCCGGCTGACGCGACCGCACGCGCTCCCGCAGGTACCGAGGGTCTCGTCCGCGGCCAGGAGGTCATCGACTCCGGCGCGCCCATCCAGATCCCCGTCGGCCCCGGCTGCCTCGGCCGCATCATCAACGTTATCGGCGAGCCGATTGACGAGCGCGGCCCGATCAAGGCCGTCAAGACGCTGCCCATCCACGCCGACCCGCCCGCGTACGTCGACCAGTCGAC
>ERZ794949.523-NODE-523-length-11916-cov-115.512689_pt1 | contig 11916 bp, 7 predicted proteins | sample MGYA00511363_ERZ794949 | MGnify/ENA primary metagenome ERZ794949 (study PRJEB30137, sample SAMN04331402) | food metagenome | isolation source: T1 must sample point D1 replicate B | place: Australia: South Australia ...
CTTCAACCATACGATATTTCAATTAGCAGATAAGAAAGAAAAAAAAAGAAACTATTGGTACTAATGGGGATAATCTTAAGTGCTTATTCCGAACTTCTTTTCAAAATTTCCTTTTTGAGGTTCGTCGATATGTCAACAATTTAAAAAAAAAAAAATGAAATAACCTCTTTAGCGATCTTGTTACTACTGTAAAAAAACCTTCCTTTCCCCCTTAGGCAAATAGGTAAAAATGTCCTCACGTAGATCTCATAACATAATCAAGAAAATCTTTGCAAGACCTAAATACAAACACAGGAGCCAGTATAAGATACATTACTAACATTTATAGTAATATAATTTGTTTTTATTAATTCATAACTGGACAATTAAACCAAAAAAAAAAAAAAAAACAGTATGGGGGTATCTAGTAAAGAAATTAGAATAGCTTCTTTGCTAATTCTAGATACAGTATTTTTCTTTTTGGAACTAATAGTAGGTTACTCTGTTCATTCATTAGCATTGATTGCAGACTCTTTTCATATGTTGAATGACATCATTTCTCTTATCATTGCTTTATGGGCAGTTAAAGTATCCCAAACACAACAACCAGATGCTAACTATACATACGGCTGGAAAAGAGCCGAAATTTTAGGTGCTCTAGTTAATGCTATTTTCTTAATAGCTTTATGTGTATCTATCTTTATTGAAGCAATCCAAAGATTCTTTGAACCACAAGAAATTGGAAATCCAAAGCTTGTTTTGGTTGTTGGTGTTGCTGGGTTAATATCAAACTTCATTGGTTTGATTTTGTTCCATGAACATGGCCATGGTCACTCTCATTCACATGGTAATTCATCTAGCCATTCTACATCACAATTAGAAGACTTTGAAACACATGGACATGACCATTCACACGCAAGTATTAGCATAAACGACATAATGCCAGACACTATTGTACACAGAGCATCTCAGGCTTTGAGCCCAAGAGCTTCATTTAACACAGATCGTGATCCATTGCTTGCTAAAGATATAAAATCTGACTATGGAAGCCATGATTCAGGACACAGCCATTCTCATGGCCATGATGAAGATCATTTGGAAGAAGGATTGGAACAAATGGCACCAAAAAGCACTGGAAGCTTGAACATGCACGGTGTATTCTTGCATGTGCTAGGTGACGCTTTGGGTAATGTTGGTGTTATTTTAAGTGGTATTTTTATTTGGAAAACCGACTACTCCTGGAGATTTTACTCTGATCCAGTTGTTTCTTTGTTCATCACTGTGATCATTTGTGCTTCTGCCATACCGCTTTCTTCTAAGGCTTGTAAGATTTTGTTGCAAGCAACACCTGAAGACATAAATGCTGATTTAGTGAAGGCTCAAATATTGAAAATCAAAGGTGTTTACTCTGTTCATGATTTCCACATTTGGAATTTGGACGAATCATTTAGTATTGCATCTTTACATGTAGAAATTAAATGCTCACCAGACGAATACATGGTCATAGCAAAGAGAATTAGAAACATATTCCACAAATTCAACATTCATTCAGCAACAGTTCAGCCAGAATTTATGGAAGATTCTGCTTCTGGAGCTGACAATAAGTTGAGATTTTCCAGAATTGCTGGAGGTGGTGTTAGCTATGAAGAAGACTCTGCTGGAAGCAATATAAGTAATACCATTGGTGCAGCTACTGCTGCTGAGAGATCAGCCGATAGAAAAAATAGCAAACAAAGCTTAACAGGAGAGTATGGAGTCACTACTTTGGATACAGGATGTTTGGTAGATGAAGCTTCTAATTGTAACGCAGACTCATGTTTGAGTTAAACATAGACGATTTATAAATCTTTATATAATTCTACATCCATATTTTCCACAACAAAAAGCCATTTATATCGAAAAAAAAGTTTTTTGTTTTCTTTAATAATATTCACTTCCTCTCTTTTCAAAAATCGTATTTCCTGTCATGTGATGCCTTCCTTAAGATATTGACAAACACATTTTTAGCCGTGCGAATTCCAGCTGCAAGTAAGTTCCACTATAATATATTGCTATTATGACAAATAACTGATCAAAAACCATATTAATATTGCAATACATTCACTTTGCTATTTACTTTGCCATTTACCCTACCATATCAATCATATATATGCCATTATAAGCATATCCCCTTCATATATATAGAGCTGCTCTTGTTTTTTTTTTTTGTTATCACCCGATAAATTATCGTTATCTTGTTATCTATAGAATACGTTTAAAACACACACAAATAAGGTCATCAAAAAAGGGTAAAAGTGAAGCCACAAAAAAAAACACACGCACAAAAAAATAAGCATTCTTATCATTAAAGATATTGTTTCTATTTAAACACATTTATTTGATCAAATTATTACTATTGATTGCTTAATTTGTTTATATCGGGTTTAATATGATTGTACACAAAACCAGTCAATCACAAAAGCTATTTTCGAAGCACTTTCACACTTTGATATTAGATAACAAAAATTAATATTTTCTTTGTGAGATACGTTTACAAAAACCTTAAATCTATAACAAAACCTAGCAAAAACAAACAAAAAATGTCTTCAATCAACGAAATTCCAGATATTGTTAAAACTTCCTCTAACGAACACTTACACTTCAAAGTCGTTGACCACTTATACACTTATCCATTAGTGCAACAAACCAATGCATTTGTTTCTAAATTACCGGTAACCAGAATTGCTGCAGCCAATGTCAAGCCAATTTTAGAAAGCAAAATTGTTTCTGCACCATTAAATTTGATTAAGCCAGTCTCTGATGTTGTCGACAACCTTGCTGTCAAGTCCTTAGTAACTCTGGAAAAAGTCATTCCAAGCTTAAAGACTAAGACCTACCAAAAATTAGGTGAAGAGGTCATGCTGCCTTACAACTTTACTAAAAACACTATTAACAAGGGTGTTTCTGAAGTTACTGATCTCACCACCACTTATGCTTATGATCCAGTACACAACAATATTATCAAATTCAGAAAGTTTTACAACGAAAAGATCTATGATACAAAAGGTAAGCCATTGATCAGAGGTTCTTTAGACTCTTTTGTAGCTCCAATAAACAAAAAAGTAGAAGATGTTATCAAATCATACTTACCAGATGGGCCTGAAGTGTCTTCTGAAGGTTTTTCTAATGAAATTGACAGATCTTTTGCTTTATTGACTAATGCAGTTTCTAGAGCTGCACCGGTCACTGAGAAAAAGGCTTCTGAAGTTATAATGGCACCATGCAACTATACATCTCATGTTATTGATATCTTTAATACAAATTTGGACAAAGAAGAAAGTTTATCTATTAAAAACTCATTTAATGCCACTAAGACTTCTGTTGTTGAACTAGAGAAAGAAATTGTTGCCTATATCAAAGAACACGCAGCACCTTTTTATAAGAAAAGTGTTACAACTGTATCAAACGAAGTAGCTGCTTAAAGATCAAATAATAAGAAAAGTGTATTTGTAGAGTAGAAAAAAAAAAAAAAAAGGTGTTTTAATTAAAGAAAGCATTATAACATTGGAAACGATGACAAAAGGTAATAAAATAGAATCATGAATTCAAGATAATCGAATTGAAAAAAAATAAAAAGGTAGTAATATTTCACAATTTACATAAAACCAGAACTAGCTTCATTTTTATTAAATTACAACTATTATTTTATTTTCAAGGAAAAAGTAGTTACTTATTTTTTTGTTAATATAATCAGATCAACTTATTAAAGATAAGGATTTACAAAAAAATTTGATTATTAATCATATCACTAAACAGAAACTATGACCTCAAATCAGGAAGATTCAAGAGAGAAAGAAAAAAAAAAATTTAATATTAAATGATTTTACTTCTGTATACTTTGCATGATCTCATTAATTGGTGCATTCTTGCCAGTCTAAAGATTTGTATTTAGAATCCTTATAAATTCCTAACTGGACATCAATTATCAAAGAGCTTTTAATCATTTATGTCATTATACTAATTCTTATTGAAACAAAAAACAACATAGTTACTTTTTTATATATATAATCAAATCACAGTCTTTAAAATATTTACTATGAATTATTCAACGTTTCCCCTTCATTTTTTTTACCTTAAAGGTATAAGTATCAGTTATCTTTCGATGTGCTTTTAAGCATATACATTTCTTATTTTTAATAAGTAAAAACTGTAACAAAAAAAGTTTTTAAGCTAAAAAACATTTTTACTTATTTAGGATATTTGCTATTTTTTTTTTTTTTAAGTTTTTGAAAAAACAATTTGTGAGTTTTTAACGAACACAGAAAAAAAAAAAGTTATAATCTTTCTGTTTTCGGATATATGACAGCACATACTGCACAGATAATATTTTTTTTTTCCAAGTTGAATCAATATTTTTTTGTAGATTTTTTCCTATTTGGGATAAAAACTTTAATCAACAAAAGTTCTTGAGCGAGTTAGAGAACAGAAAAAGGGAAAATTGGCGGACTATGAAAAAAAACAAAATCACCCTTTCTCAACATCAATATTTTTTTTTTTTCCTATGGGTGATACATTTTGGGGGAGCCTTGTTTAACACATAACTTTCTGTCTAATTTTTAACAGAAAAGAAAAAACTTCTGCTTAGATGAGATCTTTGCTGGTACTAGGTTTTCACATTTTTACAAACATTTTTTTTAACTTAGTGAATCTATTAGTTTAGAAATTTCATATCTAACAAATAAAAAATATATAGTGTATAATATTTAGATACTAATATACAATTATATTGAAAAAGAATAGATAAAAAACAAATACCACCAATCCACATCGATTAAAAAGTATGTAAGATGACCTATAGAAGTCACTTGTTATAGCACAATAGTATGTGTACCACATGTACTGAATGTGTTTATGAAATAATAATGTTTGAATAATCTAAAGAAACCAATAACGATAATGAATTACTTTATACCTTTGAAACTTACAATTAGCAACAAGATACATAAAATCAAATAGTTGATATTTTTATATGAACAAACTTAGTAAGTCATTCAAGGCAGTGGAGAAACGTTCATTTAACCCCAAAGCAACTGAAGTACATAGTCAAAAAAAACAGTAATGAATGTAAATAGCATGTGCTAAGTATATAAAGAGGAAATAATTGATCAGGCTAATGAAGTAAAAAAGTTTATACTGTAATTGTACTTAGCAGATTTAAAACGGCGTTTGAATTTGCAAGTATGGAATCAAAAGATTCACTTACACATGAAACTAATATAACAACAAATCACCAAAAAAAATTTGTAGAGAATGAGCAATGAGGTTTGTAGCTTAATAAAGTTATGAACTTTGAATTTCAAAATCTTTAGCGGTCACAAATAGCAATGTAATGATTTTTGGAATATTAAATGGACAGTAAAACATTAATAAATGAGTTAATAGTGTATTTAATCAGTCTGTTTGGAACACATGCATCTAGTAATTACAGTTATTTGACTAATTTGCCAAGAAAAAAAACATCAAATAGTAATTGTTTCTTTAAAATCAAACACAAGTTAAACATAAACATGGCCAGTACAACACCATAATCAAACAAATTATCGAAGAATAACAAAATCTTTACTAACAACTAACCATCATATTATTATATTTTTTCATAACGAATAATAATAAATTTAACGTAAACAATAAAATTCAAAAATAGTGGCTCTTTTCAATGAATATCAAGTTATTGGTAGATCCTTACCAACTGAATCTGTTCCTGAACCAAAATTGTTCAGAATGAGAATCTTTGCTCCAAATGAAGTCGTTGCCAAGTCTAGATATTGGTACTTCTTAACCCAATTACACAAGGTTAAGAAAGCTAGTGGTGAAATCGTTTCTGTTAACGTCATTAACGAAGCTCACCCAACTACTGTCAAGAACTTCGGTATCTGGGTCAGATACGACTCCAGATCTGGTACCCACAACATGTACAAGGAAGTTAGATCTTTAACCAGAGCTGAAGCCGTTGAATCTTTATACCAAGACATGGCTGCCAGACACAGAGCTAGATTTAGATCTATCCACGTCTTAAAGGTTGTTGAATTAGAAAAGACCACTGATGTCAAGAGACCATACGTCAAGCAATTCTTATCCAAGGATTTGAAATTCCCATTACCTCACAGAATTACCAAGTCTGACAAGATCTTCTCTTACACCAAGCCATCCACTTACTACTAATTGTGTTGTTTTAAAGGAATAAAAGGTAGAGAATAACAATTAAATTATATACAATTTCTATTTTTTAACATCATAAACGAGTTACAGAATCAAATAAACAAGCTATTTTATTACTCTCTCTTTTGTTTTGCATTGTAAAAAGGATCTCTTTTTGATGTCTATAATGTTAACTAGCTTTCATATTGGCTTTTCAAAATTTTTCCAATTATCGGACTTAAAGTTTTTATGACTTCTTTGCTAGCTTTTTCCGTTTGTTTTTTTTTTTTTTCCACGTATTTTAACGTGTTTTCTTGGTGGTTTATTTTACCTTATACATTTCTTACAACGTAAAGGATTCAATATAATGATCTTGTTAATTGGAAAATAAAGATGGTAAAGAACAGTACCAAAACAATTGACCATTGAGTAAGTTGATCATTGATTGCTTTTTTAAAAATAAAAATAAAACGATTGTTTAAGCTATAAGACGAATCTTATTTGTATTAATATAATAGTTCAGAATAATTGACAAACTCTTATTTGTTATTATTAATTGATATCACATTCAATAAAATTTCCACACACCTGTTTTGATAGACGAATTATAGCCTATTCTTTTAAAAAAATAATAAAAATGACTATAGAATCCTCTCCACATATACCTATGAACACAATAAAGTTCAAATCACATGAACTTTTTGGTGAATTCATAACCAAACATGAACTTCCAAGAAAAATATTTCACAGCTCTATAGGATTTATAACGATCTACTTATACACACGCGGATTTGATTATACAAAGATAGCAAGTGTGCTTTCCATTGCTTTTTTTGTAATATTACTATTAGATATAATAAGACTGAACTTCCACGGTTTTAATTGGTTATATTGTAAATTTGTTGGGATGCTTATGAGACCTTCAGAAATTAATAAGTTGAACGGTGTGTTGTATTATATTCTGGGTCTAATATTTTGTTTTGGATTTTTCCAAAAAGACATATGCCTAATCACTGTCATGTTGTTGAGTTGGAGTGATACTGCAGCATCTACCTTTGGTAGAAAATACGGACACTTGACTCCTAAAATAGCTAGAAACAAATCATTAGCAGGTTCTTTAGCTGCTTTTGTTGTAGGTGTAATAAGTGTATATTTGACATACGGTGTTTTGCTACCTGCATATCCAGAGTTAAACTTAGCTAAAGACATTAAATGGCATCCTGAAACTTCAATCTTTTCCTTAGGTCAAATAAGCTTGCTAGGTGGATTTGTAGCCAGTTTCAGTGAAGGTATAGACATTTTTAACATTGACGATAATCTAACTATTCCTGTATTATCATCTTTGTTCTTAGCCTTTGTTACTTCTTTTTAAAGTTTTTCATTTTAGAATTTGGTTTTGTTAATATATATTTTTTTTTTAATAGTTGCCTAACTTATTTTTTACAAAATAGCTTCATCTGTTTTATTGAAATTAAATTGGAATATCAATAAATTAATAATATTTGTATATATCGAAGTAATATGAGTTTTTCACTATCTTTTGATACGCCAATCATTCCTATTGATTAAATATGCAACGTTCTCAAGTTTTCAAATTCTTCCCATTTTTTTTAAGTCATGTGACTGTTTTAAAATTTCTTGAATTTATTTCTTTTTTTTTTTTGTTTTTTCTTTTTTTCATCAATCAAAAAATTCACTTACCGTATTAGGACATATTTTTAAAAATTACTTTTTTAGGTAAAAAAAAATTTTCTTTGCAGGTTTACTAGCAATTTCACTAATAACTGTTTTTTTTTTTGCTCTGTTATAGTGTATAGTTATGTAGGAAAATTTCTTTTTTTTTTTAATTTCTAGCTAATTGAAAATTTAATTATGAAATTTGAATTATAGTTATTAATATCAATACATTCAGCATAATGAAATAAGTTAATAGAGATAATTATTAACAGAACCAGAACTGAAAACTTAAAATTTTTCTTTGAATAATTACTTCATTATCAAATAATACTTTGTAAAATTACGAACGAATTGAAAATAGATCATTTTTAACTTCCTAATTATTCATATACATCATTAAGTATCAATTCTGTGTTATAATTAATACCAACCAAAAATCAAAAACAATAATATAACAATAAACATGTCTTATATTTTAACTGAAACCCCAGCTGGTTATGCCATTTTAAAGGCCACTGACAAAAAGATTCACAAATCTTCTTCCATCATCGAAGACTTGAACACTGCTGAAAAAGTCATTTCCAACTTCAAGATTGAAGCTTTCACCAAGTTCACTACTGCTGCCAATGCTTTAGAAGAAGCTAACAGTATCATTGAAGGTAAGGTTTCTCCATTATTAGAAAACATATTAAAGGAATTAAAGGAAAAGTCTGACAAGAAAGCTAACTTGATCATTTCTGAAACTAAGTTAGCCAACTCCATTAACAAGTTGGACTTAAACTTCAAGATCATTTCTGATGCTGCTACTTTGGATATCCAAAGAGCCATCAAGGAAAACTTGCCATCTTTGTTACCAGGTTTATCTGCTACTGATTTGGATAAGATGTCTTTAGGTTTAGCTCACTCCATTGGTAGACATAAATTGAAATTTTCTTCTGATAAAGTTGACGTTATGATCATTCAAGCTATTGCTTTATTAGATGACTTAGACAAGGAATTAAACACATATGCCATGAGATTAAAAGAATGGTACGGTTGGCACTTCCCGGAATTAGCCAAGATTGTTGTTGATTTTGTTGCTTTTGCCAGAATCGTCTACACTGTTGGTCTAAGATCCAATATTTCCGAATCCGACTTATCCACCATTTTACCAGAAGAATTAGAAGACAAGGTTAAGACTGCTGCTGAAGTCTCCATGGGTACTGAAATTACTGAAATTGATTTATTAAACTTGAAGGATTTAGCTTTCCAAGTTATTGAATTCTCCAAGTACAGAGAACAATTATCTAACTACTTATCTAACAGAATGAAGACCATTGCTCCAAATTTGACTAACTTAGTCGGTGAATTAGTTGGTGCTAGATTAATTTCCCACTCTGGTTCTTTAACCAACTTGGCCAAGTCTCCAGCTTCCACCATCCAAATCTTAGGTGCTGAAAAGGCTTTATTCAGAGCTTTAAAGACTAAGCATGATACACCAAAATACGGTTTACTATACCACGCTTCTTTAGTTGGTCAAGCCCAAGGTAAAAATAAAGGTAAGATTGCCAGAGTTTTAGCTGCTAAGGCTGCTGTTGCTTTAAGATACGATTGTTTAGCCGAAGACAGAGATGATGCTGGTGAAATCGGTATCGAATGTAGAGAAAAGGTTGAAAAGAGATTGAGTATGTTAGAAGGTAAGGTCATCAAGACTGTCAAGAGTAGTAAGCAAGATAAGAAGATTGTTACCAAGGACGCTAAAGAATATAACAACGATGCTGATGCCGTTGCTGTAGAAGAAGTTGCTGAGCCATCTAACAAGAGAAAGAGAGATGATAGCGATGATGAAGAAAAGGAAGCCAAGAAGGCCAAGAAGGAAAAGAAAGAAAAGAAGGATAAAAAGGAAAAGAAGGAAAAGAAAGATAAGAAGGAAAAGAAAGATAAAAAAGACAAGAAGGAAAAGAAGGAAAAAAAATAGATTAATTCCATTTTGATAATAGATTTTTTAGCAAGTTTACGTGCGTATATAATTGTTTAAGATAGTGTTTTATAGGCAAAACTATCTATAAGAAACATAAATAATTAGTTTTTTTAAAATAAAAAAAATAAAACAAAAAGAAGGTATTTACTTTCACATTTGAATCATCAGATCTATAAATGTTCTTTGCATTTGAAGGAATCCGTCAATTACTTTTTCCTTGTTTTTAAAAAAAAAAAAAAAAAGAAAAATTGTTCACCTTGAAGATTCGTATGTCCAATCAGTGTTTTTTTAAGATTATAACATAAAAGCCATTATCAATAGTAATTGTTTTATTAAACCAAAATGGAGAACTCGGATGATATAGATGATTTTTTAAAACAGCTGAAAAAGAAAAAGAAAAGAACGGATAAAATTACAAAAAATAAGGTGATAAATGAGGTACCCAAAGTCGTTGATGATGTTAAGGAAGAGGATATAGATGTTTTTGTTACGCAAAGAAAAAGCACTAAACTTCAAAAGTTAGCGGCAATGCATTCAAATAGTGACAAACTGTACAGTAGTCTGGAAGATGATTATGAAGCTTCATCAAGTAAACCAAAACCTAAGCGTATTTTCAACTATACTCCAAAAAGCATAGATGAACCACGAATAAAACCGGTTGTTGTTGATGCTCATATTGATAAGAAAGAAAATTTGCAAGAGACACAACTTAAAGATCCTGCTGTGACTATAGAAAGGCACACAAACCCAGATCTTTATTTTGGTGTTTCTACCACATTAAAGGCACTGAATCATGAAGAAAACGAAACATCTAGCAAAAAGCCTATATTTGATGAAAAGATACAAACTGTTGGTGTAGAGTTGCCATTGGATATACAGAATAGCATTGACAATCATTGAGAATGACTTTGAAACACGGAAATGGGCTTTTACCATAAATATTTAAGGTGGAAAATTGATTATGAAATTTGTACTTTACAAAAAAAAAAAGGATGAAAAGGTCGACTTATATATGTATATAAACAATTAAATAATGAACAGCTTTAATGTACTTGACATGTTAACTAAGCATTCATTTTTTGGTTCCATAATTCCTTTATGTGACCACCAATACCAATCATGAATAAAGATTGATAGCCAGACAAGGCCATTCTTAAAGTCACACCCTTGTATAAACCTCTTACACCAGATGTCTTATAGATGTATTGTAAACAAGTAATCATGTTCATATTTTTTGGTCTATTTGGATCAACAGTCTTTGATTGCATTTCAATTCTGGCAACTTCAAAGAATTGATTTAGACATGGAGCAAATGCAGCTGAACAAGAAGCAATCATTCTTTCAGCGGCTGATAATGGATCATTGACACCTTTACCCTTGAACTTCTTTATTAAATCTTCGGAGTATCTGGAGAAACCAAATCTTAAACCCCAATTACTCATTTGTCTTAAAGCAACAGCATTGATACCTTTATTGATACCAACAATACCTTCTTTTTTATAAATTTCCTTGAAAACTTGGAAAGATGATTTAGCCATTTCTTCAGCACTAGACTTAGCTCTGGTCATTTCAACAGTCTTCATACATGTACAGAAACCTAAAGTAGTATAAGCTTGTGCACAACCACCAGCAATACCACCTAAAACACCTGCACCTAGAGTACCGTAACCAAATTTGGCTTGTGCGTAATATTCAACTTCTGAGGAAGTAAACATCAAAACAGCACCTTTGGTACTTGCTTCAATAATGGCCCATGGCCATAAACCTTGGAAAAACCCTTTAAACCCACCTCTGGAATAAACATGCTTAATACCTTGGAACATGCTTAATTGTCTGTTTGAAGCAATTGTGGTTTTCATGACTTCTAAAGGTTGCCCTAAAGTGCAAACTTCCATCAAGTTTAAAATAGCACCAATACCAATATTGGAGATATTTACTTTTTTCTTTTCAATCGCAGGTTGTGTAGACATTTGATGTTGTTATTTATTTTTTTTTTTTTAAATTTGTTTTGTGTTCGGTATATGATTATTCAAGTAAAAACCAGCTTACTTGGATATAATTAGATGTTAAAACTTGATTTCTTTATTTGTTAAAGATTAGATCGGCAATAACAACGAATGATG